>Ga0208919_1001012_pt1 | contig 17106 bp, 8 predicted proteins | sample 4_EtaG_FD_184076 | JGI IMG/M metagenome (GOLD analysis project Ga0208919, IMG submission 184076) | Marine viral communities from the Subarctic Pacific Ocean - 4_ETSP_OMZ_AT15127 metaG (SPAdes) (version 3) | ecosystem: Environmental > Aquatic > Marine > Oceanic | place: Pacific Ocean | collected...
GGGATAATTATCTACACACTGGTTGGTATGTAAGTAACATGTTAACTAACTTGCAAGAAGGTAGCATGCAAGAGTTTAGAGAAAAAGAAGGTAAATGGTTCTCACAAATAAAAGGTGTAACTACTGAGTGGTTAGATGATGGTAAAGCTGGTAACATAGATACAAGAGAATTTTCGTATCAAGGTATAGATGAAGCTGATGATATAACTGTAACTAGCGGTGGTTATACTTCTTACGATTGTTCACCCTGCCTTGGTTGGAATGGTGTTTACGGTCTATCAAATCCTCTTGCTCAAAACAACAGTGGTGAGGTGTTTACGCCACCAGGACAACAAACTGCAAGTTATTATGAAGAAGTACTTAATTGGTTTTTTCAAAGTGGAAACACGACAAAAAGATTTTATGATTATTATCACACTATATTAGGTACTCCTGCTAATAATACTTCTAATATATATGCTATAAATGGAGTAGATTTTACAGATGGTTTTTACGGAGGTATAGATAATATATCATATCTGCCAGCCGTATCCTATTCAGGAGTTAACTATTCAATCCCTGGACCCCCTGTTCCTAGCACACTTATGCCTATTGTAACAGCCACGTTTGAAACAGCAGAAGAAGCTATAAATTATTTTGCAACTCACTTTAGTGCTGCGCCGTATAATGGTAATTTTTATATTGGTATGAGTTACATTGATCTTGGAGCGGAAATAGCGGCAATTGGTGCTAATACTGTTATTGCAAGAGTTGGTTTTGCAATGTCTAAAAAAAGTTGTACGGGTGGTAGTTCATGTATTGAAAGACAAGATCAAGATGGTGAGTTTCCTACTTTATCAGCTTGTGAAGCTGTTTGTGGTGTTAACGTAGAAACATATGAGTGTATAAATGGTCAATGCGTTGATCCAGGTGATGGTAGCGGTAGCTTCTCAACATATTGTGAGTGTGTAACTACTAGCTTATGCTGTGATGAAGGTGAAGCTTATCTTTACGGTTGTCAAAACTTAATACCACCTACACCTATTATATACGGTTGTATGGATGATGGTAATACGACAGATCCGTATATAACACAACTTAGACCTCCAACTTGGGTTGGTCCTGCTGATAATTATTACCCTGCTGCTAATACGCCTGATTGTAGTTGTGAATACAACGTTCCATATATACCTGAAACTTTTGACTGCATAAACGGAGCATGTATCGATCCACAAGATGGTACAGGTCAATATACAGCTGCTAGCGCTGCTGCGTTAGGTTATGCTAGTGCTCTTTTACATTGCCAATCTGATTGCACAATAATACCTTGTAATCCTGCAAATTTATTTTCACATAATATTACTACAACTCCAGCTATACAACCAGATTGCGGCGCAAATAATCCGTTTGATGGTGGTATGATACAAATATTTTGGACTAACATAACATCAGATATTTTACTTAAAGTTAAAAGACTAACACCTACTCCTTTAATAACACAACCAGGTATTACTATACTAACATCATCTCATAATGGTTCTACTAACTATTCTGCGCCTAATTTAGTCGCTGGTGATTATGAAATAGAAATGACTAATCCTGTAGATGGTTGTGGTGTAACAGAAATTGTAACTATTGGTTGCACTAGTCCTCCACCACCAGGACCTTGTAATACGTCAAACCTAGTAGTTGATTATCAAGGTACAAATGCTAATGGTGTTACTACAATACCTTCACAATGTAACATGACGCTTGGTAACAACTGTTGTAATGGAAGTGTTAATTTTAACGTAATTTCTTCATCTGTTGGTGCTACTAGCTTTACAGCTGAAATATATCAAATAACACCTCCTTTTGTTAGTAATGGAAAAATTTTATTAAGTACTCCTAACGATGGGCAAACATTTAGTGTGCCTGGTGGTATTAATTGGAATCAACAAACTTTACCTGGTGGTGTAACAGCTGGTATAGACGGTAATTACGGTAATCCTGTAGACGGTTTTGGACATGGTAATCCAACTCATTACGAAGTAAAAATAACAACATATCCTGATGAATGTGAATATACTTATGGTCCAATAGTAGTTGGTTGTTCACATATATTAACTGCTTAAAAAATAAATTATGACAGAATATAGTTTTGAAGATCGCATATCAAGAAGTCCTGAAAACATTAGACAAAGAGCTATTAACAAAGGTTTAGTTGCTAATACATTATATTCTAGCAGCCAAAAAATTATTAGAAAAATTAGTTTAAATTCAAAAAATATAGATACAGAATATATACCTTCTTCTGGAAAAATTTTACCTATAAAAATATATGGTAGTAGTGATGCCATGTTTACTGTAACCGCAAAAGATAGTTCTGGCTGTAGTATTTTAAAACAAGAAGTTGAAAATGTAAAAATTGGAAATAAAGGAGTTTATGATTTAACAATAAAAATACCTTCAATAAACTCTGTTAAAGGTTCAAAAGGTATAATAGCAAAACAAACTTATACAATAACTATTATGCCTAGTGCAGACACTAATTTTTCTGATTATTTAGGTTTTAAACCATTTGTACAAGTATTAAATCAACACGCAAAATCTAAAATAATTATAAATGACTATGCTGGTAACACAACGGGTTTAACGTTTACTGCTACTGCTAAATCACAAACTGGTGAAGCTAATCAAACTAATAATTACCAAGGATATACAGATATTAGTTTTCCTATAGCTGTTAAATATACTAGTTATTCTGCTGGAAATATTTATGTTAAAAATACAGATTTTAATAGTAGTATTATAAAAAGTAATGCCATGACAGGTATAAATTATAGAAGCGGAGAAACTGGTCTTAGTAGCACTTACTATTTTGCTATAAACGTTAACAATGGTACTGGAGTAGCTGTTAAAGAGTTTGTTGGTACAAACTTTGAAGAAAGAGTAAAAGATACTATAACAGTAGGATCAAAAGCTAAATGGGAAATAAAACATGAAAAATTTATAATTGCTAGTTTAGATAAAAATGATAACATTATAGATTTTGATAAGTGCAAAGACAAAACAACAAGAAATTTTAAAATTAGTGATACTAACAATATTATTGTTGGCATGGGTGTTAGAGGTGATAATGTTAAATCTGTTGTTAGCTCTATTAGTTCTTGTAAAACAAAAATACAACTACAAGACAGTTTAATTATAAAACCAAATACAGTTTTAACATTTACAAATAAAGGTTCTGCTAAGGTAGTTGATTCTTCTTTTAATCAATCAAAAGGTAAAACTCAAGTAATTTTTAATTCTATAGTAGATATACCAGAACAAACACTTGTTACTTTTGACGATGATACATCTATAGTTAGAGGTGTTATAAAGCAGACTGGTAGCGGTAACACTGGTAATGGTGATGCTAATGATGTAGATTTAACATGTACTATTGCTATTAAAAAGTTTGGTGAAAAACCTGAGTTAGCTTATTTTTTAGATATGGATAAAATTATTTCTGTAAAACCAAACGCTTACAACCAAAGTGTTGTTACTGCTAAAAATACAACCATAGCTATAGATATGATAAAGTTTGATAATGACACTAATAGAACTAGTAAAACAGGTACTGTTGTTAGACCACCTAGTCATGGTGCTGTATCAGCTTATAATACTACTGATGACGCTTTTGCGTACTTACCTAATAACAATTTTGTTGGTAGTGATTCGTTTACATTTACAATGAGTGATGGTACGAATACTAGTGATGAAAAAACAGTTTTAATAGAAGTTTTAGAAGGTGCTTCTGGTACTTCAGACACATTAAGTGGTGATGGTGGATAATAATATAAAATAATAAATATGCCAGTAATACAATTAACATTTAGAAAAAGAATAAACGTTTCTGTACAAATAGGTGACTTAGTTTATTTTTCAAACCCAACGTCTGTTGGATCTGCTAGAGCCTGGCCTGATGAAGGTGGTGGTACTACAACACCTCATTTAACAAATGATCAAGCAGATATAATTTTAATAGGTCCTGTTCAAAGTATAAACGAACGTATATTTGAACCATTAGATCCGCAGACTCAACAACCAACAGGAGAGCAGCAAATTTTTACAGATGTGTCAGCAGATATGAATCAAGTTTTATTTAATCAATACTTTGCAGAATTAAGGCCTCAAAGCTTTATAATGTTTAGTAAAGACAATAAAGCAAACATGGCTAACATGCTAGGTTACTATGCTTCTGTAGAGTATAGAAATAATTCAACTGATAAAGCAGAGCTGTTTGCCACGGGCATCGAAGTACATGAAAGTAGTAAATAAGTGGTAAAAAGTGTAACTATAAATATAAAATAAAAGAATATGAATAAATCACCATTTAAAATATTACCAGCAGTTGGCTTAGCTATAGGTGCAGCTGGAGCTATAGGTCAAACTGTATCAAGCTTTATGGGTAGAGGCGATAGAATAAGAGAGCAAAATGAAGCTGAAGAAGAGAATAGAAAAATGATGCAAGAGTATAGAGATCTTGATACTAGTAATATATATGCTAATGTTAGAAATCCATTTGAAAATATAGAAACTGAGTTTCAAAATGTTTATGAAGATTTAACTGTTAATCAGCAACAAGCGCAGTTTGAAAAACAAATGGCACAACAACAACAAGCTAATATAATGCAAAACTTACAAGGCGCTGCGGGTGGTAGTGGTATTGCTGGTTTAGCGCAAGCTATGGCTAATCAAGGTCAAATACAAGCACAAAGAGCTAGTGCTTCGATAGGCATGCAAGAGTCACAAAATCAAAGATTAGCTGCTCAAGGTGCTCAGCAAGCTAGAAGTATGGAGCAACAAGCATTAAGAACACAAATGGCTGGTGCGGCTCAAGCTCAAGAAATGAGATTACAAGGTGAAGAAGCTTCAAGAGCACTAGATTATCAAAAAACAGGTACAATGCTTGGTATGTCACAACAAAGATTAGCGGCGGCTAATTTAGCTAGACAACAAGCGCGTGAAAATCAAATGGCAGCGTTTGGTAGTTTAGCTGGCGTTGGTGTTGGAGCTATGGAGATTAAAGGTGGTTTTAATAGTAGAGGAGGAGATATGAAAGCATATCAAAGTTATCAAGGATCAGGTGGACAAATGTCAATGGAAGACTTTTTAGCTGGTAGAAAAGCAGGTAATACAGATCTTTTAGAATATTAAAAAAAATAAATTATGGCAAAAAAAGGCTTAAGTTATAGTCCAAACGAAGCGTTAATAAGAGGTGCTGCAGCTATAGGTATGAGTAAATTACCTGCTGATCAAACAGCGTTAAGTAAAATAGCTGAGTTAGGAACAAATATATTAAAAGAAGAAGGTGAAAGAAGACAAAAAGCTGAAGACGCTATAGATAATACTATTGCTCAAGTTTTAGCTGATGATGGTACTCTAAGTGATCAGCATTTTGCTCTTGCCACTAAACAAGCGCAAGAGTATAAAGAATCGTACATGCAAGGTATTTACATGAACAATGATGAAGGTAATATATTAAAACAAAAAGCGTTAAATAATTTACAAAAATTAGCTAATAGTTCTAATGAAGAAACAGTATTAAGAAAAAATCTTGCAAAGCTAAAAGAAGATGGTTTATTATCAGATAATTTAGATTTAACTACTTTTAACGCTTACTTAGAGCATGATTATGTATTAGATTACGATAAAGATGGTAAAAAAATATATGAAATAAACGGTATAGATTATACTTACGATGATATAAAGCTGTTTCAAAACGATTTAAAAAATATTAATATTAGTAAAACTAATTTTGAAGAAACACAAAGGCTTAATAGTTATGTTATAACTAATCCAGAAACAAAAACAAAAACATTTAATGATCAACAATTTTATACTGTAACTTTAAATAGCATTGCAGAAAAAGAAAGGCAATTTTTCAATCAAATTAAAGATACTAAAATTGGTGGCATGTCTATGGAAGATTTTATAACTAACGCTAGTGGTGATATATTAAAAGCTTTTGAACAAATACTTCCAGATGGATATACACTTGTTGATATGAATGGTGATAATATTTTCGATGATAAAGATAAAGCTTTAATGGTAAAAGATGCGTTGCTTAATCCTAAAAACGATGCTTTTAATTTACAAAATAGTAGAGAAGTTATTGCTCAAGTTTTAACTACTGATGCTAGAAACAAAGCACAAAAAGATGGTTTATTATATGTTAAGCCAGAAGATGATGGTGGTGATGATGATCCTACTGATTATTCTCAATATATTTATGTTCCTAATGTTAAAGAAGGTGATGCTGGAGAAGAAGTTCAAATTTCTGGAGATCAAAGAAGAAAAATGCAGAAAAAAATAAACGATAAAACAAGAAACTTTCAAGGCACAAACGGTTATTATGTTCGTTTAAGTGGAACTAAAGATGGTAAACAAATGTATTTTAGGTTTGATAGTTTTGATCAATATAACGAAGCTTTAAATAAATATGGAGGAAAAATACCATCTAAAAAAGAAAACTTTGATAAACTATTTCCAGATGCTAAAGGCGGTTACGGTTACAATAGATACATAGATGAAGCTAGATTAACAGAACTAGAAGTTGGTGGAAAAATAAATTTACCATTAGATAATTAATATGAGTACGCAAAAACTATATGATACTTTAGTTCAGCAAAACTTATTATCTATAAATTATAATGAGTTTGAACAAAAATTATCAGACAAAAATTATAAAATAAAAGTACATCAAGCTATTGTTGATAACAATTTATATTCTGGTGATTTTAATAAATTTGAATCACAGTACGCACCTTCAGTATCAGTACCTGATATTATGTCTTCTCAAAACTATACAACATTAGATGGTATTATTGAAGTTCAAGGTAAAAATGAAGATGGTAGTTATAAGTTTTTTGATCAAGATGAAAAAGATGTTGTTGATGACTTACGTAAGTTTTATAGTAGTCAATTTAATTTTAAACAAGTATTTAAAACAGATGGAAGTTTTAATGCTGTAGAAATAAGTACTAAAGATGGTAAAAATAAAGCTGTTTTTGATGTAGGTTTTGACGCTGGATTTTCAAGCTTGTTTGACATGTATTATAGCGAATCAGAGTTACAAAAACTAAAACAAGAGTTAAGCGAGTCTGGTGATCCTTACGCTGGCGCTACAAGTTTAAAAACTACAAAACAAGGAAGAGAAGAGTCTTTAAAAATATTAAGTGATTTTGTTAAAAAACATTCAACAATAGAAACAAACGTAGAGCTTAATAAAGAGAAAGTAAAAAGACAAGAAGTTTTTGAAAAAATAAACACTCAAAGAGATAAAATTGTAAGCGAAGAATCAAAAAAAATATTTTTCAATGAAGATGGTAGCGAAATAAGTTTAGAAGATTTGTTTGCAGAAGAAACTATAACTGTAACTCCAACAATTATAGGTTCAGGTGCAGCTCCAACTAGCTCGTCAATGAGCTATACAAAAACTATTAAACCTTATGAAGAAGAGTTAAAAGCAGCTGTTAGTATATTAAAAAGAGAATTAAAGTTTTTAGGTGAAGATAGAGAACCTACTAAAAAAGAAATACAAGAAAAAGCTAAACAATTAATTATTGATGGCATACAAGATAAAGTTTTAACAGATTTAATAGGAGGTGAAGATAATTTTGAAAGAGTTGGTAACTTTATGATATCTACAAAAGAGTTGTACGAATTAGCTTCTTATGAGTTTAGTATGGATCTTAGTACAGATTTAAAAAAAGTAGATCATTATATTCATGAGTTAGAGTATGGTAGACAAAGAAAAGAATACAACAATATAGACGATAAGATTAAAGATTCTAACTATGAGTTCAAATATCTTAAAGACGAAGATCTAATGCAGCTAGAAGACGGTAGAGTTATTCCAGTTAGAATTGTTAACAAATATAAAGAGCTAGGTAATTATTTAAATGGTAAAAGAGAAGCTGTTGTAAAACTACAAAAAGATATACAAAAAAGAGCTGCTGAGCTAGAAGATAATGAACGAGCACAAGATATAGCTAGAAGAAACTATAATGGTTTAGAAGAGCGTTTAGTAGAGCTTGGATTAGGTCTTGTAGAGCAGTTTGCTGTTAATATACCTTATGGTGTTAACACTTTATTAAAAGGAAAAGACGAAGAGCTTGCTACAGATGTTTTAAAAGTAAAAACAGCTATACAAAAAACAAGAGATTCTTACAGTAAGGATGTTGAGTTTGACGATGCTTTTAGTTCTTTGGGTAATTTTGGTACTTTTGCTGCTCAAGAAGCAATTAACCAATTACCAATATTTATTGCTTTAGCTATGCCTGGTGGATCTGCTATGATAGGTGTTAGTGCTTTTGGTGAACAATATGCTAATTTAGTTGAAGAAGAAAGAACACCAGGTGGTAGAAAATTATCCGATACAGCTAAATATTTTAACGCTCTTGGTTATGGTGCTTCTGAATTAATATTTGAAAGATTAACAACATTACCTTTAATTAGAGCTGCTAAAGCTGGTTATCTTGCTGACGATGCTTTCTTTTTATCTACAAGTGCATATTTTAGAGGTAATATAGGTAGATTTGGTTATGGTGCTCTTTCAGAGCCTGTTGGTGAAGGACTAACACAAATATCACAAAACTTAATAGATGGTAGGCCTTTGACTGAAAACTTAGATCACGCTATGTTCTCTGGTCTTATGTTTGGTACTACTCTTAGCTCAATACCTTTTGCTAAAGGCATGTATGTTGCTAGTTTAAATAGTAAACCAGAAATGATGCAGGTTAGAAAACGTGTTAATGAAATGGTTAACTTGCAAAGAAAAAACAATATATTAAAATCTAATTTATCATTAAAATCTAAACCAGAGCAAGATAGAATAAACCAACAAATAAAAGACAACGAAACTCGTTCAGAAGAGCTATTTAAACAAAATCAAGAAAGCTTTAAAAAAGCAAATAATAGAGTTAAAAATATTAGCCAAGAAGCTTTGTTTCATTATTTTAGCGCTGCACAACAAAGAGCTAATATTCAAAACGAAGCTCAAAAAATAAAAAATAATACTGCTTTAACTAGACAAGAAAAAGCACAAAGAATACAAGAGTTAAAAAATATTTTTGATTACCAAACAAAACAAATGGATTTTTTTAGAAATGAAAAAACTTTTGGTAGTCCATTTGCTGCTTTTTTAGCTAATCGAGATAATAAACAGGAATCAGAAAGAATTTTTGAGCAAGCTGAAGCTGATTTAGAAGCTAGAGGTGTAAAAAATGCTAGTGAAGATCAAATATTTAATGAAGCTAGAATAATATATAACTCTGAAAAAATTAGAAAAGATCACGGTAAAAACAATAGCGCTGGCTCTAATGTTGAGTTATTTGAAACTGTAAATGAAGCTAATGATTTTATAGATGAAGTTACAAATAAAAGAATACAGCAATTAGAAAAATTAGGCGAAAAAAATAACGTAGATTACTCAAACCAAATACAACAATTAAAAGAACAAGCTAATGCTTATAAACAAGGTTTAAAAAATGGTAACCACGGAGCTACTATAAATTTAAACTTTGAAGGCTTAGTTGGTAGACCTGTTAATAACGTTGCTTTACAAGTTGTTGAAAACGCTGCTAAAGATGATAGATTAGAAATAAAAACACATGAAGGTGGACATGATGTTTTTATAAAAACTTTAGGTGCTAATCCAGATTCTTACATAGATTTATCAAATACAATTATAGATTATTTAGAAAAAAATAATAAAGAAGCTTACAATAGAATAGCATTTAAAGTAGGTGAAGAAGCTAGGCCTGATGAAATTGTAATGACTTTTTTTGAAGAAGTTGCAGATGGTAAAATTAATTTAAAACAAGGTAATGCTGGTGGTTTATTTGGTTTTTTACTTAACAGAGGTATTGAAGCTAATAATGGTGCGCCTGTTGATTTTAAAGGTGAACCAGATGCTATTAATTTTTTAGTTAATATTGCTAAAAAAATTAAAGATGGTACTATAAATAATGAAGATCTACGAGCTATAAAAGAAAATCCGCTTATAAAACAAGCTAAAGAAGAAGCTAAAGAAACAAGTAAAAAAGCTCCTGCATTTTCAGAAACAAGATCAAAAGAAAATTTAAAGAAAATACAAGATGCTCCAACGTATAATCCAAACTCACCTGTTTTAGCCAACGAAATACCAGGCATGGTTATGGCACAAATAAGTAATTATTTTGCAGCTAGACCTAGTTTAAAAGTAGATCCTGAAGGTAGAAGAGAATTACAAGCAGAAATTATAGCTAGATTATATACGCCATCTAGAACTGGTAGAAGCGATGTTAGCGGTTTTGATGGTAGAGGTACTTTGTATGGCTATATAAACGGTAGAATACGTTATAGGATGCTTGATGCTTTTAGAGATAATCCTACTATAGTTCCTAATCTTACTCAAAAACAAATAGATGAAGAACTAAACAATCTTAATAAAGAACTTGACGATACTACTGATTTAGATGAAGTATTAGCAGAAGGCGCTGAAAATATTACTAAAGTAAATGTTTTACAAATAGGTAAAATATCTAGTAAACAAAATGATATTATAAACACTGTTAAAGTAAAAGAAGGAGATACATTTAGAGAAGTTATAGACAATAACGATGGTGATATTGGTAATATAATATTTGACATACCTACAAATAAAATATCTAATGCGCAAGATAATATAACAACAGAAGATACTTTTGTTGATAACAACGGTAAAGAATTATCAAAAGCACAATTAAAAGCTGGTCAAACGGGTATACCGGTAAGATCAGAAGCTAAAAAAATACAAGACTTTTTTAAGCCTATTAACGCTGCTAAAAACTTTATTAGAATACTACCTGAAACAAATGTAACTGAAAAAGATGCTGATGTAAATAAACTAGGTGAAAACATAGATGTACAAAGAGAAGTTTATGGTAGAGCTATAGGTATGCCTAATTTAATATTAGAATACTTTTATAATAAAAAGTTTAATCCAAATGGTAAGAGAGCTAGATCACAAGGTAAAACATCACAGGTAGCTTTATGGGAGTTAAAACCAAAGTTTAAAAATCTTACAGATGAACAGTTAACAAAAGCTGCTGAACAGTTTCAAAGCGATTTAGGTATTGGCGAGCAGTCTATACCTAGAAGTGGTAAAGTAAAGTCTGGTCAGTTTGTTAAAGGTGCTGCTGTAGTTATGTCTCAACAAGCTTCATTATCAGCTGCACAAAGAGTACTAGAAAAAGGCAGAGCGCTTAAAACACAAGTAGCTAGCGTTACAGCTGCACAAAGTAAACTTGCGTTTAGTGAAACTAGAAGAGGTAAATTAGAAATGTCTCTAAAGTCTGCAGATCAAGCTTTAAATGATTATGCTAATTTAAGATTTGGTTTTAGAATAGAAGATTTACCTACTATAAAAGGTGAGCGTAAGCTATCTAATAGACTACTTAGCATGTATGGTGTTGGAAATGTTTATACTATTAAAAAACAAGGTGATATTAAAGATTTTATAGATAACGTAGCTTTACCTTTGTTTAAACTTGGGCCTAAAGAAATGTTTTTTGGACCAAGAGGTGGTACTGTTTTTACAACTAGTCATAAAAATTTAGGGTTTAAAACATCAAAAGATCCATTGTGGATTGAATTTGTTAGTAAAATTAAAGAACTAGAAAATACTGCAGAGTTTGGAAAACCTATACCAGGCGTTGAATCAAAAGACATATGGTCATTAACTAGTTTTTATAATAAGCTTGAAAAGCCTAATAAAACAGCTAGTCTTTTCAAAGGTAATGATATAAAAGATTTTAATGCAAAAGCAACTAAAATACATAGTGTAATTTGGAAACGTATAGCTGATGAAATTAAAAAAAATAAAAACAACGCTAGAGGTTTAGCTACTTATTTAGGTTTTGTTTCCAATGATAGATCTAATTGGCATAAACTTGGAGCTGAAGTAGTTGGGTATTCACAAAAAATAAATCCTTATAGAGATAAAAAAGGAAACTTAAAAAAAGCTAGATATGAAATAGAGCATGCTATGCCTGCTACAGCTGCTTATATTTATTTGTTAGATTCTGCTTTAGCAGATGCTACTAACAATACTGATAGCTTTTCCATAGCATACGAGCTTGTTGTTGCTAATTACAAAGTTATAGCTTTAGACAAGGCAATGGACACTAAGCTAGTTAATGCTGTAACTAAAGCAGGTTTAAGCTTGCAAAAAGTAATGCCAGATGACTGGAGCGTATTAACAAATAGTTGGCTTGAAAGATATTTTAACGATATAGTTAGAGCTCAAGACGGAGGTATTAATCCAACTAGCTTAATAGGTTTAGATGGTAGAAACTTTAGCCAAATATATGGTATACCTGTTTTAAAAAATGATGTTAGTAAAAACAAAACAATAAGTAGAGCTACTTTTAATTCAAGAACAGTTAATGAAAGCAGAGGTATTACTGTATTAGATTTTGACGATACACTAGCAACAACAGAGTCTTTAGTTAAATACACTACGCCTGATGGTAAAACAGGTACTTTAAATGCTGAACAATTTGCTAGTACTTATCAAGATTTACAAGATCAAGGTTATGTATTTGACTTTTCAGATTTTAATAGAGTTGTAAAAGGTAAGCTAGCACCTTTATTTAATAAAGCGTTAAAACTACAAAAGAAGTTCGGACCAGAAAACATGTTTGTATTAACAGCTAGACCACCAGCTGCTCAGCAAGCTATATTTGACTTTTTAAAAGCTAATGGCTTAAATATACCTTTAAAAAATATTACTGGTTTAGGTAATAGTACTAGTGAAGCTAAAGCGCTTTGGATAGCTGATAAAGTAGCTGAAGGTTATAATGACTTTTATTTTGCAGATGATGCATTACAAAACGTACAGGCTGTTAAAAATGTATTAGATCAAATGGATGTTAAGTCTAAAGTACAACAAGCAAAGTTAAACTTTAGCCAAACAATGAGTAATAATTTTAATGATATACTACAAGATGTAACTGGTATTGAATCTAAAAAAAGATACTCACAAGCAAAAGCTAGAAAACGTGGTCAAGGTAAAGGTAGATTTAGATTTTTTATACCACCATCACATGAAGATTTTGTTGGTTTATTATATAACTTTATAGGTAAAGGTGAAAAAGGTAATAAGCATAGAGACTTTTTTGAAAAAGCACTAGTTAAACCGTTAGACAGAGCATATCAAGAATTAACAGCTGCTAAGCAAGCAATAGCTAATGATTATAAAAATCTTGTTAAACAAATGCCTGACGTTCGTAAAAAGCTTACAAAGAAAATACCTAGTGGTGATTATTATTATGAAGATGCTATAAGAGTTTATTTATGGGATAAAAACGGTTTTAGCATACCTGGTATGTCTAAAACAGATGTAAAAGAGCTAACAGATATAGTTAATGCAGATCCTAAATTAAAATCTTTTGCTAATACAATAGGTTTGATATCAAGATTAGACGAAGGGTACGTAGAGCCAGGTGAACATTGGGAAGCTAGTAGTATAAAACAAGATTTAGCAGATGCTACTGGTAGAGTTGGTAGAGCTAAGTTTTTTGCAGAGTTTATTCAAAACGCTGATATTATGTTTGATGAGGCTAATTTAAATAAAATAGAAGCTGCTTATGGTAAAAACTTTAGAGAAGCTTTAGAAGATATGCTTGCTAGAATAAAAACAGGTAACAATAGACGTGCTAGTAAGAATAAAATGGTAAATAACTTTTTAGATTACTTAAACGGATCTATTGGTGCTACAATGTTCTTCAATGCTAGATCAGCTGTATTACAGACTTTATCTACTGTTAACTTTATAAACTTTGGTGACAATAATATATTCAAAGCAGCAGCAGCATTTGCTAATCAAAAACAGTTTTGGAAAGATTTTGCTATGATATTTAATTCTGACGTACTAAAACAAAGACGTGCTGGTGGTGAGTTTAGATTAGACGCTAATGAAATAGCAACAAAAGTTGGTAAGGCTAATACTATTACCGGTAAAGTTAGAGCCGCAACTAATCATTTATTAAGTATAGGGTTTTTACCTACACAAATTGCAGATAGCTTTGCTATTGCTCTTGGTGGTGCTAGTTATTATAGAAATAGAGTTAATACTTATTTAAAACAAGGTTTATCACAAACAGAAGCAGAAGCAAAAGCATTTACTGATTTTCAAGGTATATCTGAAGAAACTCAGCAGTCTGCTAGGCCAGATAGACTATCACAACAACAGGCGTCTGTACTTGGTAGATTAATATTAGCTTTTCAAAATACGCCTTCGCAGTATGCTAGATTAATTAAAAAATCTGGATTAGATTTAATTAATAGAAGAAAAACACCGCCTTATGATAGTCAAGTAAGAAGTGACATGTCTAATATATCAAGAATAATATACTATGCGGCTGTACAAAATATAATATTTAGTGCTTTACAAAACGCTTTATTTGCTATGTTATTTAGTGAAGATGATGAAGAAGACGAAAAAACAAAAAAGTTTTTTGATACTAAAAAAGATAGAATTATTAACGGTACAATAGACACTTTATTAAGAGGTAGTGGTGTTGGTGGTGCTGTAATATCTGTTTTAAAAAATGCCGTTATAAAATATGGTCAGCAGCAAGAAAAAGGTTGGGGTAAAAAACTAGGCGTTATAAGCGATGAAGTTATGCAATTATCACCGCCAATAGGTATTAAACTTAGAAAATTAGATAGCTTTGAAAGAACTATGGAGTTTAACAAAAAAGTAATACCTGAAATGGACACGTTTGATATTAATAATCCTATGTGGAGAGCTTATGCTCAGTTAGTAGAAGGTGCAACTAATATACCTGTAGCTAGATTATTTAGAAAAGTTGAAAACATTAACGCAGCTTTAGATGCTGAAAATCAATGGTGGCAAAGAGTAGCTGTAAGTTTAGGTTGGAGCAAGTGGGATGTTGGTATTGAAAACAAAGAAGTTGAAGCTGTTAAAAAACAATTAAAAGAGGATAATAAGAAAACTAAAACTAGAGGTAGAAAGACGAAAAGAAAAACAAGGTAAATTATTGTAAAAACAAGTAATTATAAACAAAAAGTATCGTGGTGAAAAAAATATTAATATTATTAATGGTTGTTTTAGCAGCTTGTTCAGCTCCAAAAGGTTGTTGTGCACAAGAGCTAGATGTTAAAAAACTATTAAAGTTTTCTACATTTTATGCTGCTATTAACGGCGGTACATCATTGTCTGATGTAAAAGTATTTTCAGTTGATAATAAGTTATCAACTACAACTATATCTACGCCTTACGATTATAATTTTACAATTGGACTTCGTAAAATAGCTAGGTTTGGTTATGAAAATAAAGCTAATACATTTTATGATGGTACTGAAACTAACTATAGTGATGCTGCTACAGTTGGTAAAATTAGAGGTTTAGAATATTTATTTGAAGTAGATTACAAAAGACAAGAAGGTATTGATTATATGGATCAACATCATTTTGTACGTTGGAGTTCTGATGATGGTTGTGACAGTGAAGTTTGTATAAACTTTTTTGCTTTAAAGTTTGAGTATTTACAAGATGGTTTTGCAGATGTAGAATATTTTGAAGCATCAGAAAGATATAGATATAGAAAACATAAAAATTTATCTTGGAATATAGGTATGGCTCATAGATTAGCAGAGCCGTATGGTTATGATCCTTTAGCTGAATTAATGTTATCAAACGGTAATTTACACTATACTTATCTAGCAATACAAGAAGGTTATACTATAGATGTTGCTAATGATCAATACTTTGATCCTAACGGCACTTTAGTTGCCACGAGTCCTGAGGTATGGGAAGCAGTTGTAATACCAGGAGTGATCTCTGATTACGTTGCCGAAAAACGTAACGAACTAGACAGAATTATACAACACTCTATTGTTGTTGGTTTTGATTATTATAAATACACAAAGAAAAATTGGTTACATGTATGGGGTAACTTGATGCCTTGGCATTACAATGATGGTAGTGAGTTTAGCTATCATAACTATATAGAAGACGATCAGTGGTACGATTATTCAGGCGGGCTGATATACGGAATAAAACAAAACAAAAATTTAGGGTATTTTATTGAAGGTAAATACAATAAATACTGGAATAGAGAGTGGTACGACTTTAAGCTTGGAGTTAACTACGTAATATTTTAACATTATGGCATTTAAAATGAAAGGTTTTAGTGGGTTTGGAAACTCACCAATGAAACAAAGAAAAGATTATACTAAAAAAGATTATGACTTTTTAAAAGAGCAGCGAGAAGAAAGAGTTAAATCAACAGATTATTTAACTAAAACACCAACTGGACCAAGAGCTACAAGGAAATTAACTGATTTTGAAAAAATGTCTGATTACGAAAAAGAAAGATATATGAATGAAAAGCATCATAGTATTGTACCTACAATGTCTGATTTTATTCATAGCGCTAGACATAAAAACAAAAATAAAAAAAATAAAAAAAGATAATTATGGCATTTAAAATGAAAGGATTTGGCGGGTTTGGTAATTCGCCAGTTAAACAGATAACAATCAAACCACTTACTAATCCAAAATTTAAAAAGTTTGAAGAAGATAAAAAACAAACTCGTAAAAGACGACCTAGTAAAGAACGTCCGCCAAATACTAATCTAGGCATGAGAACAAAACCTAAAAGAGGTCCTAAAGCTGAACAGCAAAAATTAGGTAGATTAAACGAGAAAAAGACTAATCTAGGTAGATTAAAAAATACAGTGAAACGAGTTACAAACGAAGCAAAACAAGAATTTACAAAACAAGTTAAAACTAATAATTCAAAGATTAAAATACCAAAAGGTATAAAAAGACCACCACAACCAAAAAAACACAAGTTAAAAGGACTTACTGGTTTTGAGTATGATACAAAAAAAATACGTGGGGGATTAGGAAGAATTGCTGGTAATGTATATAGAGCTGGAAAAAAAGCGGTAGATGCAAATAAAAAGTTCTATAAAGGTGCATACAATTATTTTACTAAAAGATAAATAATGGCTAAAGAGTTAAATGAAGATACTAGTTTTAAAATCAGTATAAAAACACTAGCAGGTATAGCTGCTTTAATTTTTACATTAGTTGGCATGTGGTTT
>Ga0208919_1001013_pt1 | contig 17100 bp, 8 predicted proteins | sample 4_EtaG_FD_184076 | JGI IMG/M metagenome (GOLD analysis project Ga0208919, IMG submission 184076) | Marine viral communities from the Subarctic Pacific Ocean - 4_ETSP_OMZ_AT15127 metaG (SPAdes) (version 3) | ecosystem: Environmental > Aquatic > Marine > Oceanic | place: Pacific Ocean | collected...
GACTATGCCTACGCGATGAATAAGTCCGGCCACCTTATGGCCATCGGCACATCTGCGTGGGGGGTGGGCAACTGCTTCGACGGTTACATAGCCCAAGTCGTCCATCTCGATGGCCAATACATCACCGACCCGACCGAGTTCGGGCAAGTAAGCAGCACCACTGGCGAGTGGGAACCGATTGAGATTACGTCATCCAGCTTTACCTATGGAACCAACGGCGCGTTGCTGGAGTTTCTGCAAACCGGAACCAGTGCGGATAGCAGCGGCATCGGCGCGGATACCAGCGGGAATGATAATCATTGGAGCGTGACCAGCCTCGCCGCCTCGGATGTTGTGGAGGATACGCCGACTGATAATTACTGTACGTTGAATCCGTTGGACACTAACAGCAACAACGTGCTTGCCGAGGGTAACTTAAACTTTAGCAGCAGCGGCAGCAGCAACCATTACCCGACATTCTCGACGATGGGGATGCGGAGTGGTAAGTGGTACTTTGAAGCGTATAAAGCCAACGGCAGTAGCTGGATGATGGCGATAATGAGTCTAGCCCACGACAGCGGCTCGTTAAGTGCGGATTCCACGGTAGGCAATACCACTAGCGGGGTTAATAAGGTGGGTTACTCAATCAGTGCCTACAACGGCAACAAGTCACACGACTCCGGTTCTGAATATGACCAATCATACGGCTCGGCTACCGGAGATGTTTTGATGTGCGCTTTCGATGCTGATAACGGCAAGATTTGGTGGGGGACGGATGGAACTTGGTTTGACAGCGGAGACCCAGCAGCAGGAACCGACTATGCTTTCAATAACATTGACACCGACACCGATTGGGGCGTGTGCATTCACTGTTACAGCGGCAACCTACCGTGGATGAACTTTGGAGCCGACCCTACCTTTGGCGGGAACATCAGCAGTCCGGCCACTGATGAGTTCAAATACACCCCACCCACCGGATTCTCAGCATTGAAGTCGTCGGCCCTGACTGCATCAATCGCCAAGCCATCGGAGTATTTTGATGTTAAAACTTGGACGGGAACAGCGACCTCCCCAACCCCCGCTGCAAAGGTACTAGACTTCCCGTGGTCATTCGCAACTGACGGCGGGTTGGTTTGGCAGAAGATGAGAAACTCTTCTGGCTCACATTACTTATTCGATACGGTTAGGGGAGACGATAAAGGTCTTTACACCAACACTACTGATGCAGAGCAGGGCAACTACCCATCATATTACACTCAAGATTTCGATTCCTCCGGTGACTACTCAATCCAGCAGGATTTTGATGGTGGTGGAAATGGCAACGAAGTGAACCTAGCTGGCAACACCTATGTCGCGTGGAGTTGGAAGGAGTCAGCCACAGCAGGGTTCGACATTATAACGTGGACGGGTGACGGTGAAACGGGCGGGCAGGAGGTATCACACGGCCTTACAGTCGTACCGGAAATGATAATCGCGAAAGACCGTAGTGCCGCTATGGGGTCTGGAGATTGGGTTGTACACCACAAAGACCTGTCGCACTCTACTCTCAACAAATATCTCGTTCTGAATGGAGATGATGCCGAGACGGGTTATGAGGGTCTCGATGCAATTGGCTCACTTACGAGCAGTTCCATTACGTTCGATGACGATATGGCATTTTTGGGAACAAGCAGACTTTTGAATACGGGAACTATGTTTGGTATGCAAGCTGCAAGCACCTATGTGGCTTATGTTTTTGCCAGTGTAGAAGGCTATTCAAAGGTGGGCAGCTACACGGGCAACGGCTCGTCAGATGGCCCTTTTATCAATCTTGGATTCCGGCCCGCTTTCGTATTGTACAAAAAAATATCATCCGACTCCCCCTCTTGGGGAATGCGTGATTCAGCACGAGAAACCTACAACTCTGGGGCTGATGGCGACATTCTTTATGCCGAGTCCAATGCGGCAGAGGATCATAATCACCAACTGGATTTTGTCAGCAACGGAATAAAGTTAAGGGGGTCATACACTGGATATAACGATAGTGGTGTAAAGTACCTATTCTACGCCGTGGCCGAGTCACCCCTAAAGACAGCCAATGCCCGCTAAACTATTATGAAATACTTACACAACAACAGCCCACTACCCAGCGGCTCATTCACTATCGGTGACGAACGATTCGGAAGCAACTGGCTGGTCAATGCCACGCCGGAACAGTTAGCAGAGCGCGGCATCACCATTGCCCCAGCCCCGCCGCCTCGCCCAGCCGAGAGCGAGAAGTTTTACTACATCACTCAAGACGGAGACAACTGGGTAGTCACGCCCAAGCCGCTGGATATGCTAAAGCGCAGCATGACGGCCAACGCCAATCGCGCTGCACATTCTAGGCTGGCTGGCTCGGACTATATGGTGATTAAGCAGCAAGAGGTGGGCGTGGGTGTGCTGCCACAATGGGCAGACTATCGCGCTGCTGTGCGGGAAGAATCAAACCGCATCACCGCCGCCGTGGAAGCTGCTACGGATGTGGCTGGCTTGGAAGCGATTAAGAATAACTGGCCACGCAACCCCGACGAGTTAGCCGAAGAAGCTCGGCGGGCTGCGGAGGCGGAGGCTGCGAGACTGGAGAATTTAGAGGCCGACAAGGGGTAGCGAAACAATGAGCGAACGCCGTACAGTATACAAGGATGCCAGCACTGGGGTGGGTGGGTTAGGCCCGTCCCAAAGCCAGACCTATGTAGACGGCACTAAACTCATGGGGCAGTCATACGGCAACGATGCAAAAGAAATCATCGACTTGGCCAGCACTGCCCCAATCATTCCGATTGGCGTAGTGAACCCATTTGCTGGTGGGACTGCGCCAACGGGATGGCTGCTTTGCGACGCAAGTGAAGTAAGTCAAACATCATACCCGCTGCTGTACGCGCTGCTTGGAACAACGTGGGGCACAGCGGCCAGCGGCAACTTTAAGCTACCGGACTTGAGAGGTAGGGTCATCACCGGAGCAGACGGTGGAGCAGGGCGGATAGCAAGCAACAACACGTTGGGCGACGATGGTGGTGCGGAGGATGTGAGCTTAACCACGGCACAGTTGCCCAGCCACAGCCACGCGAATACGGCGTCGGGTAGCGGCACGGCTTCAACCGACTTGAGTTATGCGAGCTATTTGTATTCCAATGAAACAAATACGGGTAACTGGAATTTTAACAAATTTTATTCAACGGGCAGCGGGAATTATAAGGCAAACCTTTTGTCCGCAGCAAGCATCACCGCCACGACTACGGTTGATTCATTAAGCATATCAATGTCCAACGCCAACACGGGCAGCGGAAACAGCCACAGCAACCTCCAACCCTACGCAATTTTTAACCACATTATTAAGCACGACTAATGGCTATACTCGAAAAAGGTAGAATGAGTGACGGCGTGATGGCACTGGCTGGAGGCATGGATTCTGGCCGCAGCCCTGCGCTACTACCCAAGACTCAAGTAGCCTACGCACAGAACGTGACCTTTCGCGGTGGGTACGCCAAGACACGGCCCAGCTTTGAGAGGATTCCGTTAGCCACCAGTTCCGCTGCAACAGCGATGCTGGCGGCGAAGTTCCAAGGCAGCGGCTACTACGAGGAAAGCAACACAGCCGCGCACATGATTGTTGTAGCGGGCGGTAATGTTTACAAGCTGACCCCGCCAACCAGTGGCATCAACTGGACAGTGGCAGACATTACGGGCGGCGTCACTGTGTCGGCCACCCGCGAGCGCGTACACATGATTCAAGCGGATGAGTACCTCATCATCCAAGACGGAACCAACTCCCCTTACATTTACAGCGACACCGCCTCTGGCACTTGGCCACAAGCCTCCAGCGCAACGGCGAACCGTGTTCCAGTTGGCACGGGGCCGATGGCGTATGGCAACGGACGGTTATGGGTAGCGCAGGGGCGCAATTTTGTAGCGGGCGACATCCTTGGCGGCACAACTGGTATACTTAAATTTACAGAGAACACACTGCTCGCTGGTGGCGGCTCATTCACGGTGAGCGTAGGTAGCGGCGACATAACAGCAATGCGGTTTGTTGCGGCTCCAAATACTGCGCTAGGGGTAGGCGAGTTGATGGTGTTCACAAGTGACGCAGCCTTCAGCGTAAACGTGCCAGCGGATAGAAACGATTGGTATGCCCTCGCTGACCCAATCCAGCGGGTGGTGCTGATAAACAACGGCAGCAGCAGCCAGCACAGCACGGAGTTAGTCAATGGCGATTGCCTATTCAGAAGCCGCGACGGCATCCGCAGCTTAATCCAAGCGGTTCGTGATTTCTCCCAGCAAGGCAACACCCCTATCAGTAGGGAGATGTCGCGGATACTGAAGTACGACAACCCAGCTTACTTGCCGCATCAAAGCGGGGTATTGTTTAACAATCGATACCTACTCACCAGCATGGACAACTATAAATCTGCCACGGGGGTGGCGTACAAGGGGTTAACTGTGTTAGATTTCGATTTGATAAGTGGGTTAAGCGGCAAAGCCCCAGCAGCCTACGATGGCTTTTGGAAGCTGGAAGTGGAACGGGGTAGCCCATCAGCGTTAACTGGGTTTGATATTTACCAACTGGCCAAGGGTCGGTTCAGCGAGGTGGAACGGTGCTTTGCGTTCGTCCGAAACGAGAGCGAGACGATGGAGATTTGGGAGCTAAAGAATGATGGCGACCATATCGAGGACAAGGATTACAGCGGTGGTGATGCGGTGTACCAGAAGATTAGCAGCGAGATTGAGTTGCCCAGCTTCGACTTCGGGCAAGCGGGGGCAGCCAAGGAATTGGCCAGCGCGGATATGTGGGTGGATGAGGTTAGCGGAGGTCGAGTGGACTTCCATTGCGACTTCCACCCAGACCAGTACCCGTGCTGGATTGATTGGCAGGATTGGCACGTTATAGCGGAGTACCAAGCAAGTGATTGTGAATCGCTGGTTGATTATCAGAAGCAATACAGACCAAGGATGCGGATAGGTAGGCCACCACAAACCGAAGAGCCAGCAGCGGGTAAGCGAATGAATTACGGGTGGGAGTTTGCAGCGCGTGTTAAATGGAAGGGCCATGCACGACTGAAGATGTTCCGCCTCAACGCGCTGGAGACACAAGAAGAACCTTATGCAGATGTAAACATAGACGGCACAGCCAAGGCCATCGCTTGCGATTGCTTGAGCGGAACCAACAGTGCCACCAACCAATAAATAATTATGCCAAATTGTACCTCAATAACTAACGGAGCAACGCTCGCCATCACGGCAGAGACGTTAACGGCTGACTTCTGTCACACCTCCCTGCAAGCTACTCACACGGAGTTCGCGGCCAAGACCACCATCAATCATCTTGGCGCGTCATTCACATCTGGCGCGTCCACGCCCAACAGCGGCGACCAAGATAAGCTATGGATGAAGCTGGACAGCGATTCACGGCCATTGGGGTGGTACTACTACGACACTTGCAACAGCGCGTGGCAGAGCTTCAGCACGACTCCGGTTGGTACACTGAATCCCTACGCTGGAGCCAGCGCACCGGACGGCTGGCTGCTGTGCGATGGCAGCGATGTGGCGAAGGCGACCTACGTCCTACTTCACACACTACTTGGCACGACCTATGGCACGGCCACGGATGCCACAAATAACTTTAGGTTGCCCGATATGCGAGGGCGCGTGCCCGTGGCAGCAGACGGCAGCGCGGGTCGTATGGCCAGCAACGATGCAGCGGGGAACAGCGGTGGTGAGGAGTTACACACGCTGACGTTTAATGAGATGCCAGATGGCAAGTATGCGAAAAATGCAAGTTTCAGCCATACTGATAACTACAACCACATGAACTACAACCCCAACAGCCCAGACTTTGGAAGTTCTAGCGACTACGATGTTGGCGGTGCTACGGCCATGAACAATATGCCACCCTACCAAGTGGTAGCGAACTACATCATTAAAACATAATGAAACTGACTTACGGAGACATCAAGGAAGGGATGGCGAAGGTGCTATCATTGCCCACCGCCGACAGCCGCGTGATTAAGTACGTCAACGAGGCGCAGGAGCGGCTGGCTTACAAGGGCAAATGGCAAGGAACCTATGTTCGCTTCGCCGTGACCAACAGCAACGGCACAATCACATGGCCTCGCCAGATTGAAACGATTGAAGCTGTGGCCGTTAGTGACGCGCCAGCGGTGATACGGAATGAATGGTACGAGTTCTTGGAAAGCGGAGTCGGCCTTCGTGATAGCGCAGACGGGGATAGTCTGACCTTGATAGACAGAGCAGACGCCGTATCCTTTAGTGACATTGACGGGCTGGACAAGAAGCTGAAGGTTGTAACGACAAGCGACACTGATGCAGGGAAGACGATGATACTTCAGGGGTACGACGAGAACGGTGCATGGATTCGCACGCAAGACGGAGCCGACCACATTGACGGTGAGAAGGTTACGTTGGTTGCGAGCAGCACCAACGTGATTACCAGCAACAAGTTCAGTGCGCTGAGTGGAGTGATAAGGGACACTACAAACTACAACGTGCTGCTCAAGGAACACGACACCACGGACACCACAGACCGAACCATTGCGGAGTATGAACCCAACGAGACTCGCCCAAGTTACCGCCGCAGCCTAATTGCAGGCTTACCTGACACGTCCACCAAGACAGTGACCGTGGTTGGCAAGTTGCGGTTCATCCCTGTTGTGAACGACAACGACTGGATGTATATAAATTACGAAGCAGCACTTCGCCTTATGGTTCAGGCAATTCGCAAGGAAGAAACCAACAGCGAGGACGCAAGCCACTACGAGAACAAGGCTATACAATTATTACAAGATCAACTACTGCATTACTTGGGAGACGGGGCAGTGCCCATTCCGAGGATTCAAGGTGTAGCAACCTATGGCGGTGGCGGTGTGGTTAACTTACAATAGGAGAATATTATGGGATTCCTTTCATCAGCATTAGGTACAGCAGCAGGCAAACTCATTGGAGACGAGCTGTTCGGGGGCAACGGCGGCAAAAAGAGAACCGAGAATCGTCACTCCGCCACATACCAAGACATCTACGGACGACGACCACCTGATCTAACACGCGAAAAGGTTGACTCAGGCAAGACACAGAAGAAGTCCATCAGCAATAACCTAGCTGTAACACAGGAGGCGGGAGACTTGTTTAGCCAGATAAGCGGGGCTGAAACCGACACTCTCATGGCTATCATGGATAAGATATCCCCCAACATAGCGAAGGGGAGCGCAGAGGAGTTGCAACTTTCCAGAGACATGATGGCAGGGAAGTTTGATCCAAAAGATGTAATTCGGCACGGGACTAGCAGGGGCTTTGATATGGGCACAGCAGGTAGCCAGTTCGCTAACTTCAACGAGCTTCGCAGCTTTGGCGTGGATCAGATGGGTTATATGCAAAAGGGGGCAGAGTTATTCAGCGGCATACAACAGCGAACAGCGCAGATAGCAGATATGTTTAGCCAAGTAGGGAGGGCGACATTGGGAGGCAGCTTCGACACCCTCGCCTCCCTGCGCGCCCACGAAACAGGCGAGAGCGACAGGGACACAGAGGTGGGTGCATACAACCGCAGCCTGCAAGCGATGCCTGACGCTGGGCTAGTGGCGCAGCAGGACGCAGCACGGATGGCTGCGATTAGCGGAGTTGGGCAGCCCGTTGGGCCACAGCTAATTGGGCCGTTGAACCCTTCCGGCAACACAATGTTGTTTGGTGGGCAGCAGGGCTACTCACAGTTTGGCGGTTTAGCTAACTCACAACGCAAGCACGGCTGGTCAAATAGCCCCACTTCGCCAAGCAACCTCGCCAGAGGCTACCAGACAAGCAACTACATGACAGCATAGGAAAAAATTATGGCACTTAACTTAATGACACCACGATATGTCGCGCCTGACGTGACAAAGGCTCCGCTTGCAGCCGAGTCAATTCGCAGCAGCCAAGCAAGCACTAACCTAGCAGCACAGGCGCAAGCGACCCGTGACAGGGCGCAACAGGCACAAGAGCAACAGTTCAGGGCGCAGCTAGGTTTAAGCGCAAAGGAGCAGGCTGAAGCCAGCGCAGCACGGCGGGGCAATCTTGCATTGGGTTGGGAGAGAGCCGATCAAGGCTGGGAAGAACTGGGTCTTCGGGCAGAGGCGCAGTCGGTGAACCTAGCCAACACAGAGCAGCAGATGAGGCACAGGGAGGACAGGCTACCGTTTGAGATTGATGCCCTTGCCCTAGCTAACGAGGCTCAAGACCTCAAGAATGAGCTAGATTATGCCACGATGGATGAGCAGAAGGAGAAGATTAGACTTGGGAACAAGAACTTACGAGCCGACATTATGGGCAAGAGGGTAACCGCCCGAAGCATCAACCAAGCAACTAACTTTGCTGAAACAAATCAAGCTACGAAGGAGCGGCAAGAGGGCAACTTCGCAAGCTACCAGTCACAAATGGACGCGGCGATTAATATGGGGTACTACGATTTCATTCAAGACATGGTGTTCGAGGACGTAAACCCAGCACAAGCCCAGTCCTTGCGAGAAATGCAGACGAAAATAGCGGGACGAGAAGCCTCGAAGGCAGCAATGGCTACGAAGAATAGGCTGAACGTCAATGCTATTAATCAGTCCACAGCCAACCAAGCAGTGATCGGTAAGTTGCCAACTGTGGCGATGCAAGGCTTTTGGCGGCAAGCAAACGTCACTAATTTTAGTGGCAACACACAATACACTGACGGCAACGGTATGCTAACTCCAGAGGGGCAAGCTGCACTGTCTGCGCAGGCAGAATGGTTAGGGCTGAACCTAACACAGTCTGACACGGATCAGTTAATGACAATGCCAGTGGGAAGCTCGCAAGGGCAGGGCTGGTTGCTCTCAGGTAACCCAGCAGGGGAGAAGTTCCTCAACGGCTCTATGTTTATCCCGACCGAGGAGGCGTTGCAAGAGGCAAAGGCGTTGAAGGCGAAGCAGAGGGCTGACTTCCGAGCCACGTTTGAACCGCAAGAAGCTGAAGACGTGCAACACGGCATGAAGGTTAAGCTGAAGAGCGGCAAGGTTGTTGAGCGTGAAGAAGCGCAAGCGATTGTGAGTGAGGTCAGGCAAGCCTTTGATGCCATCATTGATGGCGGCGTATACGAAGACACTCCAGCAGGCCGCTCACTGGCATTCAAGGAAGCCTTGACCGGAGCCAAAATCGCGGCTGGCCAGATTAAGGTCTACGAGCACGGCGATGACTTCAAGCACATTAAGGTTGGCGAGACGTACTACGACTACCACGAGACTGACCCAACGAAGATGATTAAGATATGGCAACCTAAACCCCACGACGCCGCACCATCAGTAACTGAACCCCCCGTACAAACAGGTGACAAAGTGAAGACAGGTGGTCGCGTCTATGAAGCTCAACACGAGTTGCAAGCTCAACTTATCGATAGAGGGCTAACACCGGAACTAGCAAACTTCGTGATAAATGAGGCAGTTTCGGGGCGGAGTATGATGAAGGATGATTGGGATGTTGATGACCCCACTGCTGGTATGCTGGAGCAAGCCAGAAGAAGGGAACATAAGAGGGCTTTAGCGGTCAAAGAAACAATCGCTGAAAACCTGTTTGACTTATTCTGGGGAGAGGATGAGAACGATGTAAACGACTTCCAAATTAAAAAACTAGAGAATTACTTGGACAAGCCTTACTGGGAATGGCCAGCACTGACTCCGGTAGGTCACAGCAAAGACCCCCGCCAACCAAACGCAGCAGAAGTGGCGAAGCTAAAGAAGGCGATACCTAAATACCTTGAGCACTACCGCAGGCAAGGCGATCTGTTGAGTCATCTAGAGTCTGATCAATTCAAAGGCGAATCGAGAGAGTACTAAATCATGGCACAGGCAAGCGACCACCCATTAGCCGCCGCCATTGAGAAAGCAGGCGGGCACGGCGTACCGTTGAGTGACTTTCAAGAAGATCACCCCCTGCAACCATCGATGAGTGGTGCTGCTCACCCGCTACAAGCAGCGATTGATGCTGCTGGAGGGGTTGGTGTGCCTGTTCAGAGCACTTACATCGGCCAACCCGATGCAGCCCCCGTCGATGACACCAGCGCAGTTGGCCAAGCATGGGGAAGCCTTATGCGTGGGGTCACTGGAACCGTGGCTTCCTTGCCAGAGGCGGGAGGACTGATCGCTTACAACTGGCAACGCAAATACTTCGGGGGCATCAATGAAGGCGTTACCCCAGAGGAGTGGAGCGGGTTGATGAAGTTTGGCGGGGCAATCCGTGGGGTTGGAGAAGTCCTTTCGCCAAGGGAAAGTGAGAAGTACAGGCACAGCTTCTGGGCAACTGATGTACCCAGCGGAATAGGTACTGTGTTAGGGTTTGCTGCTGGGTCGAAAGGACTGGGCGCGGGCTTTAAAGCCGCTGCTGGAGGAGCCACCAAAGCAAGCGCACGCGCCACCGCTCATGTTGAAGCAAGACTAATAGCCAAGGGCATGGCTCCAGAGGCGGCGAAGAAGGCCGTCGCCCATCATTCTGGCAAGGCCGCTATAGCAAAGGCAGCACAAGCGGAAGCCACGGGGTGGGGAACAGCATCACTTGGCACAATCGGCGCAGCAACATCGGCAGTTGAAGGCTGGGGCGATGCAGTTGCCACGCTACTTGCCAAGGCGAAGGCGGAGGGCAGGGATGAGTTGACTGACGCAGAGTATGAACAGGCATGGGAGTCATTCATCTTCAACATACCAGCGGGTGTGTCCGAGATAGCGGGTGCTAACCGCATTGCTCTCAAGCTGTTCAAGAATTTAGACAAGGGAACCAAGGGCAAGTGGAGCGCAGGGTACAGGCGCATTGTTAAAGACGCCGCAAGCGGTGCAGTCGAGGAAGCGTTGCAGGAAAGTTTCCAGACGACATGGATGAACCTTGGAGCATCCGAGGTAGCCAAGTACGACGAGAACCGCGAGCTATTCGAGGGAGTCCTGCACGCTGGCGGCGTGGGCGGTTTCATCGGCGGTGTGTTCGGCGGTCTAGTGGCTGGCGTCAACCGTAAGGCCAACCTGTACAGGCGCATCCTAGAACTAAAGGAAACAAAGGCAGAGCTTGAGAAGTCCGGCAGCACTGAGACAGCGGCGGAGGTGCAGAAGGAGATTGATGAGGCGATGAGGTCTTTGGGTACGTCGGAGGAGAATCGCAGGAGGTTGGTTGAGGCTTTAGCCGAGCGAGCGGAAGCCGAGTTTGATGCGGACATTGAGAGCAGGAAGGCCGAGATAGATGAGGCTCAACAAACTCTACGCGAACAAGCCAAGGAGGAGATACTGGAGAGCTTTACGCAGGTTGATGGCGGGCTTGTGCGAAGGGAGTTCCCTGACACTGGTGGTCTGTACGCAACAACAACGGAAGCGATGACGGTAGAAGAAGCAGCGGAGGTAACAGAGCAAGAGTTTGAAGAGGTTGATGTTGAGGTTGAGGACGAGGTGCGGGCGGGAGAGATCAAGCGGACAGAGAAGGAGAAAGCCAATCTGGAGAAGCGGTTAAACAAGGGTGACCTCAGCCGAACAAAAGCCCAAGAGGTCTTGGATGAAATCGGAAAACTTGAAGCCTCGCTTGAGACACTCGAAGGGTTGCCGGAGAAGCGCACGGAGAAGCAGAAGAGGCCGAAGGATCGACGCAGAGTAACGTGGGTGCTGAGAGATAAGGACGGCAAAGCCATCGAGGGCGAGGCCGAGTTCGGGATGGTCACCACTCTCCTAAACATGGAGCAAGTGGAGGAGGCTGTGCGCGTCAGGCTGGACGCTGAAGAAATTTACAGAAGGACTTTAGAGGGGGAGGCTGAGGAAGCCAAGGAAGCTGAGAAAAGAGAAGAGGTTGACACCACCGTAGAAGGGCAGTTGGCCGAGATAGAGAGGCAGGTCGAGGTGGAGGAAGCCGAGGTGAAGCAACGCGCTGAACAGGCTGGATTAGACCAAGACCAAATAGCCGACCTGTCAGGGGAGTTTGAGCCACGGATTGTGTTAGACCCACGAGACAGTGAGGCGGTTGATCCCATAGTTTATGAGGTGCTGGATGATGACGTTGAGGTTACTGACCTTGTGTTGGCGGAGACTAACGACCCCATGCTTGGGCTGCAGAGCACGGTGTACAAGGTTAGGCAACTTGGCGAGTTGAAGAAAGCCCAAGCCGCCGTGAACAGACTCAAGGGAATACTAGGTCGCACGGACTTGACCCAAGAGGCGGCGAGGAAGGCAAGAAAGAGGTTAAGGGAAGCGAATGCTCGCCTCACGAAAGCCAAGGAAAACCAGACGCGGTTCGTTGACGCTGCGTTTATGCAGGATGTAGCAACGGCCAAGGCGGAGGAGGCAGACAGAGCGGAGAGGCAAAGGAAATTTGAAGAGGAAGAAGCGAAGAGGATAAGGGAAGAGGATGAAGCAGCGGCGGAGCCGTTCACCCGCAGGGCAACAGATGAAGCAATCGAACTGGCCAGAAAGCTGGGCTATCTGTCCACGGCTGAAGAGCTTGAAGCGAAGGGACTCATTGAGTCACTCGGAGGGCAGGTTCCAACTGCGGGCGGCGTAGCGGTTGACCCCGACACGGGTGCGCAGCTTTACTGGAACATAGACATCAAGCCAACTGACAGAAGAAGGAATACGATCAGTGAAGGGGATGTGGTTAATCGTATGTGGCAGAGACTTCTGCTTGATAAGGAATACGCTCAAGAGGAATCCTTCCAGAGGTGGTTTAAGGATACGTTTGCTGGAGATCAAGACGCGCTTTCATTGTTGATGGACTTGAACAGTGAGGCAGCCATTGAGCAGCGGGGCGGGGTGGTGTTGAGCGTAGACACTATCAAGCGGTTACGCGCCGAGAAGAATGAGGAGATAAAGGCCGAGCAGAAGGCGACGAAGGCTATGTCGGAGGAGGCACGGGCAAGAGCGGTAAGGGTGGCGATACACAAGGCCCGACGAGAGCATGAGGAAAAAGAGAAAAAGTTGGATGAAGACATTGAGGCAAGGGAGGGAATGCCGGATCGCTTCCAACTCAAGGACATAAAAAGGATAGTGTTCAAGGAGCCTTCCACCTCAAGGGTCGAAGCTGATTTCACTGAGGCTGAGGAGGCGCAGTTGATTCGATCAATGCTACTGAAAACCACCAGAGCGGACGCGCCGATCACAATGCAAGAGATGCGCATCATGCACACTGCGTTAGTGAACAAGGAGACTGCCAAGGAACAGGAAGCCGAGCCAGCCACGAAGCCAGACGAGGGAATACTCAAGAGACTCAAGCGGGAGGTGAGGAAAGTCCTTACCTTGCTCAGACGTAAGGACAAGGAGATTGTTAAAACCCAAAAAAAAGTGGACGCAACTGAAAGCAAGGTAGCAATCGAAAAGAGCAAGCTGGATCGCAGGAAGGAACAACTGATCGGGCATCCGAAACACATCACCGACATCCTTGAAGTACCCGCCGCCAAGCGCGACGCTAAACAAAAGGAAACGCTCGAAGAATATTACAATCAACTCAATGAGAATGAGAGTAACTGGAAGCAAATTCAGAGGTGGTACACATGGGCCGCTAACAGAGCCAAGCAGATCAAGGCACTTGAAGGTATGCTGGAGACTCACGGCACGGGGGTGAAAGGAATCTTTGCTAACGAGTTGGAAGCGGAGCTTCGCCAGAAGGTCTTGTCCATCTTAAAGCTAGACAAGAACGCGGATATTTCCGTGACTGAAAACGGAATCAGAACAGCCCTAGATAAACTTCGGGAAGACAAGGCCAGAGTGGAAGCCTATATCGCAGAGATAGAGGTGGATGCTTTGGGCGACCTCCAAGCGAATTTGGATAAAGCGAAGAAGGAGGGGGTTCCTGCCGAGCAGAAGCTCAGGGAACTAGAGGATGAGAAGGCGGAGTTAGAGGAAGCTGTTGCAAACTACAATGCAGCGATTGATGGGGAGATGGGAGAGGTTAAGGTTCGCATAGGGCGGAGAAAGATGGCAACCGCCACGCTATGGGAGGGTGTAACAAGGGGGGTTCGCTACCGGATATACAGGTTAGAGCAAGAAGAACGATTAGACCTTCTAATGAGGGAGGCCGTGACCAAACTGGCCAAACTACAGAAAGAGTTTGCAGGTCGTAGCAACCTAACTGCAAAGCATCGGGAAAACTACCAAAACAGGATAGCCTCCCTTGAGTCCGAAATTGCTGCGTTTGTTGAGGAAGGCGCGGGAACATTCTTCGTCAACACGGCCAGCACATACACTGAAACAATGTCGCTGAAGCAGTTTGAGAGGAAACCACTGGGCAAAACGCTGGCGGCTACATAATACTGGGTAGCGGGAAGAACTCCACTGGAACAATAGACGCCCCTGTTACACGGGACGAGGCTATGCGGTGGATGGAGAACGAGGGCAAGGGCAAAGGCCCGTTCATGGTAACCTTCACCACACCCCACTCGTTCGCAACACTGGAGGCTGTTAAGGACTTCATGGGGGTAACAGTCCGTTCTGGAGCGGTAAGCTATGAGGCTGGTGGGATCGAGTACTTCTCCAAACTGGTGAAGCCTAATCGCTGGTCGCCGATAGGGCAGGTGCGGAAAGATGCAGCAGCCCGACACATCGAACGGATAAAAGAGTTAAAGGAGCAGCTTGCTGAGTTGGATGCGGTTCGGAGCACACGCTCAGGAGAGGTGTCCATCGAAGGCGACAAGGGTCATACCAAAAATGCGAAGAAGATTAAGGAGTACGTCAAGGCTTTCAAGGAGGCAGTGATCGGTGAGCTTGCTGGCAAGGTGATTACTAGGGACGGGAAGGAGGAAGTCATACACTCTTCCTATGAGGGGGTTGTTGTTGACAAGATTGTAGCCACATTCCCATCTGGCAAGGATGCAAAGCTACTCAGGATTGGCGACGGTGTGTTCGTTAAGATAAGTGAACCGACCACGATATACATAAACCCCAATATCTTGATGAAGCATTTCACTGTCACTAACGGTGAGCTTATCCCTATAAGTGGCAAGACAAACAGAACTATGACTAGCGTAGTTAGGGAGGAGTTGTCGCACTTGCTAGACCTTCAAACAATTTACAGCTTACTTGAATCGAGGAAAGATGCTTCCGGTGCGGTTAAGAGACACCTAGCTAAAATAGGCAACAGCCTTACCGACAAGCAGCGAGAACTATTGGAGGGTGTTTACACAGGGCATAAGCATCGAGGCAGGAATAAGAACACAGGGAAGCTGACCCCATCACAGCTTGGGATGGAGGCTCTGCGTATGCTTCGGGAAAAGCCAGACATACTCATGTTCGAGACAGAGGATGCAGCAAGGTCGAGGCCCGAGTACCAGAATGTCTGGAAGCAGCTTCGCGTATGGGTGGAGAACAAGTTCGGTGCAACGGATGCGCGAATAGACAAGGAAGGCAACAGGGTTCAACTGCCATCCTCCATTAGAGATCACCTTCGTGCCGCCAACAGCTACCTGTCTATCCAACGGGACAAACAGGGCAGGGAGATTTACGCAGAGGCACACGCCTCCGCAGGTGGCCAAGCATATTTGTACCTGCGGATTCCTACCCGAAGACACAGGGCTGGTGCTGCCACTATTTACACATACGAAAACACCAAGGAAGGGTGGAAGGAAGCCACAGCAAAACTTAATGAAGAGTGGGATAAACTTCCGAAGGAAACACAGAAGCAGCACAAGAAGGATGAGCTAATACAAACCCGTGAGGGACTTGCGCTAAAGAACATAGACCAAGCTGCCGTGTTGAGGCCGCAAAATGATTTGTCCTTCGAGCATAAAACTTACGTTCTCCTGAATGAACTACGCGGCATACCGCTATCTGACGCAGATGTTAAGGCACTAGAGAAGGTGCTCACATCCTTGGAAGCCGACCGCTTGGGTAGAAAAGCCACTCAAGACGGACGCAAGCCAGTGAAGGTGACCCTTGAGGAGAAGGACAAGAACTGGGCAACGTATGTGTCTGTCATGGCAAGGAGGGAAGCCCGCACAGTTTGGGGCGAGATTGATGGAGGCGAAGAAGCTCAAGCCTCTTACGGGCAATTCAGAACTACCGTGTTGGGCTGGCTGAAGAAAGAGCAAATTGAGAAGGGGGCCACGAAAGAGGAGGCGGAGGAGGATGCACGGACAAAGGAGCTACCTCGCGGCATAGCTGAAACAGATGCCGTAGCCTTCTACACAAACCTGTTCGCCAGAAAAACAGTTAATGCTTTCAGAGACAACTACGTTGTGTCCGTTAGCTACACGTACACGGCTGGAAAGGACGCCACTCAGGTTGCAAAGGTGGAACGCTTGAAGGCTGAACTGGAAGAACTGGAAGCCACGGAACCGGAAGGGGAGAGTGGGCCGAAGAGTGAAAGACAACGGACACGCCAGATAGACACACTGAAGAAGGAGATCAAAGCTGCTGGAACCGTTAGCAAAACGTGGAAGTTTCCAGCCACGGAACAAGGGAAGAAGGATGCTCAAGCCACAGCCTTTGAGTTCCTTCGGAGACAGGCCGCGATTGACAGAGGCAAGTCAACCGAGGAGGAGCAGAAAAAGTACGATGAGGGAATGCTCATCAAAGCCCCCAAGCTGCTTGCGAAGCTGGAGGCACAGGCTCGTAACGGCGTCGAGTTAAAAGAGGGAATCAAAGTAGGTGAAGGTGCTGGAGGGAAGACAGGGATTCTAGTGGTTGGGTCGCTTGATCCAAAGCACAAAGGCGCAGCCAAATTACTAGGGGAACACGCTCAAGAATTCCAGAAGCATTACTACGCAAAGAAGCGCGGCAACATGGCTCAGTACCTGAAGCTGGTTAACCACAGGCGTCTGGTGGTGCAGCCCACCTATCAAGAATTGCTGGACGAACGAGCGCAGTCATTGTTTTCCGACGCCTCTGCTGGGGGCAGGGAGGTGACCCATCGTGACCGACTGATCGTGGCATTAGGCCGCTACGATGAATCGATTAAAATTATTGAGGAGCAGAAGACTTACGTTCATCCATCGGCTGCGTTTCAAACGGAAGAGGAAGCGAAGAAGTACATTGAAACCAAGGAGTGGCAGGTCAAACCAACGGTAACACCTGTTAATGTTGTGACGGAGGGTGCGCTAGAGCAGAGGTGGGTTTACAGGAAGATGATCCTGAATGAGCA
>Ga0208919_1001015_pt1 | contig 17064 bp, 15 predicted proteins | sample 4_EtaG_FD_184076 | JGI IMG/M metagenome (GOLD analysis project Ga0208919, IMG submission 184076) | Marine viral communities from the Subarctic Pacific Ocean - 4_ETSP_OMZ_AT15127 metaG (SPAdes) (version 3) | ecosystem: Environmental > Aquatic > Marine > Oceanic | place: Pacific Ocean | collected...
ATACGGCCAGCCCCCAAGGCAAAATCGCACTCGGGTCGTTGAAGCGCAGCAGCCAGTTCAGCGACGCCAACGAGAGCATCACCACCGCGACGATAGCGTGGCTCCAGCCGGTAATCAGGCGGCGAATGCGCGGCACAGTGACCAGGTCAATAATGCCTGCCGTGCTGGCAATCCAACCGCCAAATGCGCCGACACCGGCCAGCCACAAGCTGGCGCGCAACCAGAATGGGTCGCCGCTAAGCAGGAAACCGATATCGCTTGCCACCAGCGCCATCAGGGCCGCGACGGGAAAGTGAATCATCACGGGATGAAGCGGATGGCCGGCGAGAGATGCGTGGCTTTTAATCGAGCGCTGGCGAGGCTTTGCCATGATCACTTCCTGTGGGCAGAAAAAGGAATTCAAGGGATGAGGCTGATTATTCAACGCTTAACCAAGCAGCGGGTCAACTCACTTGGCACACCGCTAGCGCTGTTAGTCGGCCTGCTATTAGCCGGTTGCGCGGGGGATAAGTCTATTCTAGACCCGGCAGGCCAAGCCGCGCGAGACGTGGCGATGATTTGGTGGGTAATGCTGAGTTTTGGCACTGTGGTATTGGTGCTGGTGACTGCTTTTTGGCTGTATACCTTCAAGCGCAAGGAGGTTGTACGTACGCCTGCCGAGGAGCGAAAAATAGCGCGTCGCTGGATTATTGGCGGTGGCATTGTGCTGCCGGTGGCCAGCATTACCGCACTACTGGCCTTTGGTGTGCCCACCGGCCAGCGGCTTTTACCGTTGCCCCTGGCAGAACCGCCGGAGGTAATTGAAGTGATTGGCCACCAGTGGTGGTGGGAAGTGCGCTACCCCGGCGCAGAAGGGGGAGAGGTGGTGACTTCAAATCAGCTCATCATGCCCGCTGGTGAGCCAGTTGATTTTCACGTTACTGGTGCGGACGTTATTCACGCTTTCTGGGTGCCTCGCCTGGGCGGCAAGATCGATATGATCCCAGGGCGAGTGAACAAAATACGCTTGGAAGCGGATGAACCATCGGTATTCGGCGCTCAGTGCGCCGAGTTCTGCGGCGCCCAACATGCCCAGATGCAACTCTATGTGGAAGCCGTCGGGCGTGACGAGTACGACGCTTGGTTGGCCGCCCGTCAAACGGAAGCATTATCGTCGCTAGCTGCAAACGATCAGCAGCATGAGCCTGCCAGGGAGGCATTTATGACCCATTGCGCGAGCTGCCACCGGGTAGCGGGACTATCCTCTGGGGAGGAGGGGCCGGATCTTTCTGATCTTGGCAGTCGGACTAGCCTAGGGGCAGGGATAATAGCCATGAAGGAGGGCGCAGTTACCCACTGGCTTAAGCACCACCAACGCTTAAAACCGGGCAACAAAATGCCGCCCCACGATGATATTGAGACGGCCACCTTGGCGTCCCTGGGGGCTTGGCTGGAGACGCTAACCCCATGACCACCATTAACCGTGAAGCGACCCCAGAAGGCGATAACATCGCAGGCCCCAACCAGTTGCACAGTGACTTGCACGATATCTGGGGCAATCCGCGTGGCTTAAAAGCCCTCACCATTGTGAATCACACCACTCTCGGCCTGCGCTTTATGGTGACCGGGATGGCGTTCTTCTTGCTCGGCGGGCTGTTAGCCATGCTGGTGCGCACCCAGCTGGCGCTCCCTGATCAAGACTTTATGTCGCCGGATATCTATAGCCAAGTCACCACCATGCATGGCACGGTGATGATGTTTCTGTTCGCCATCCCCATGCTGGAAGGGTTGGCGATTTATATGATTCCCAAGATGATCGGCGCCCGAGATCTGGTCTGCCCACGGCTAACATCCCTGGGTTACTGGTGCTATCTGTTTGGCGGTATCATCCTATCGTTTAGTTTGATTCTGGAGATGGCGCCTAATAGCGGCTGGTTTATGTATACCCCGCTCAGTGGCAGCGAGTATTCACCGGGTTTGGGCTCAGATTTCTGGCTGTTAGGGATCACCTTCGTTGAGATCTCCGCGCTGTCTGCCGGGGTCGAATTGGTGGTCTCGATACTGCGTACCCGCACCCAGGGCATGGCGCTGCACAAAATGCCGCTGTTTGCCTGGTATATCCTCGCCATGGCGCTGATGATCGTGGTCGGTTTCCCGCCGCTGATTCTGGGCAGTATTCTACTGGAGCTTGAGCGCGCAGTGGGGATGCCCTTTTTTGAAGTGACCGGTGGCGGTGATCCGATTCTATGGCAGCACCTATTTTGGCTGTTCGGCCATCCCGAGGTTTACATCATTTTCCTGCCTGCGGCGGGCATTGTCTCCACGCTGATACCAGTGTTTGCTGGCCGCCCGATCGTTGGTTACGGCTGGGTGGTCTTCGCCATTACCGTGACAGGCTTTATCAGTTTCGGACTATGGGTTCACCACATGTTTACCGTGGGTATTCCGCAACTGGCTCAAGCATTCTTCTCCGCGGCCAGTATGCTGGTGGCGGTACCTACCGCGATTCAGGTGTTTGTCTGGCTGGCCACGCTATGGCTGGGTAAGCCCAAGATGAAGCTTCCAATGCTATGGATCATGGGTTTCCTGATTATCTTCGTGTGTGGAGGTTTGACTGGAGTAATGCTGGCGCTGGTGCCCTTTAACTGGCAGGTGCACGATACTCACTTTGTGGTGGCGCATATGCACTATGTGTTGGTGGGGGGCATGTTCTTCCCGCTGATTGCCGGACTCTACTACTGGCTGCCGCTGTTTTCAGGGCGAATGCCTTCTGAAACCCTGGGCAAATGGGGCTTTTGGCTCACCTTTTTGGGCTTTAATGGCACCTTTTTGATCATGCATTGGACTGGCCTTTTGGGGATGCCGCGGCGGGTTTACTCTTATGAAACGGGTATGGGCTGGGATATTTTCAACCTGCTGTCATCCATGAGTAGCTTTATTATGTCGGCGGGGATTGCCATGGTGCTGCTGGATTTTGCGCTGCACTTCCGTTTTGGCAAACCCGCTAAGCATAATCCCTGGAACGCGGACACCCTGGAGTGGGCCAACAGTATGCCACCCAGCGCCTATAACTTTGTCAGCCTGCCAAAGATCGATACGCGCCACCCACTATGGGATGACCCGGATCTACCGCGCACCATGGCAGAAGGGCAACATAGCTTGGCGGTGGCTACCCATGGCCGGCGGGAGATGTGGGGCACCGACCCATTAACGGGCAAAGTGCGGGAAATCATTCATCTGCCGGGTAACTCCTGGTGGCCGCTGTTCGCCGCAATGGCATTGGCCGTGGTGTGTTTAAGCCTGCTGACGCGGCTATATCCGCTGGCTGTTATCGCCGTTGTCGTGGCCGGGCTCTTTCTACTGCGCTGGTCTTGGGAGAATGGTGCGCATCCAAAAGCGGCGCCAGATGCAGAGGTAGCCCCCGGTGATCCACCGCTGCACTCGCGCACCATGGATGGTCCAGGCTTATGGGCCATGTCGATCACGCTGCTGGCCAATGGTTCGTTCTTTCTCTCTTACCTGTTTGGCTGGTTCTATCTATGGACGGTGTCCCCTGAGTGGCGGATGCCTGAGACCTCACCGCTCTCCTTGGTGGGGCTTATCATTGCCGCGATTGCGCTAACTGCTGGCGTGGGAATTCTCGAAAAACTGGTGCGCGGTTTGCGCCAGGGTAAGGATGCGGGGCTGGCTGTGGGCATGTATTGCATCAGTGCTCTAGGCTTTGTGCAGGTTGCGATAACGCTTTGGGTGCTGTTGAGTGCAGACTTGGCGGTGACCGAAACCTCCCACGATGCGATCATTATGGTCGGGCTGGCTTATGCGCTGCTACACGGTGGTTTAGGCGCCGTGCTTACGCTTCTTCAGGGCCTGCGGGTGGGTTATGGCTATGTGGGTGCCCATGCGCCTTTCGAGCCTGCCGTGGTTGCCCAGTGGTGGCGCTATAACCTGGTGACGTTCTGGATACTCGTGGGCGCGCTTGCCGTGTTGCCGCGTGTGATAGGGAGCTAAGTTAATGTCCATCACGATGCAGCGGTTACATCTTACCCATCCCTTACATTTCGTCATTGGCTTAACGCTATGGTGTATCTGGTTCGTAGCCGTTTACGGCGGGCACGCAATAGTCTGCTCAGTTGCGCCGCCTGCTCCCGAGCAGGGCGTATTCACCCTGGTGAACGCTATGCTGCTTGCCGTCAGTATCGCCGCGATTGCGTTACTGGCAGCGTTAACAGTGGGCTGCTGCCGCATGGCCAAGCGCCACGAAGGGCGGCTGCGCTTTAATGCCACGGTTTCCGCTGGGCTGTACCTTTTCTCTACCTTAGGCGTTGTGTTTGCTGCAATGCCGATTATTGGTATTCCGCCTTGCCTGTAAGCGATGCGCTTAACAAAGAGGAAGAGCAGCTCTATACCCTCCACGGTATGTGGTGCACCAGCTGTGCCCTGGCCGTGGAGGGCTCTCTAAAGCGGCTTGAAGGCGTGCGTGAGGTTAGCGTCCACTACCCAAGCGCAACGCTCTGCATCAGCGGTACACCTGTCGCTATCCAGCTCCCAACGCTCGCCCCAAAGGTTAAACGTTTGGGCTATCGGCTTACGGAACTTGAGCCGGTGACAGATGCCCATGGGCGTTTAGAAGAGGAGAGCCGCTACCTGACGCTGAGGCTCATGGTCGGTTCGCTGTTCGGCATGTGGACGATGCTCGCTTCACTATTGATATATGCGGGTGCATTGCCTTCGGAGCGGATTGAACTGGTGGTGGCGTGGGTATCGGGGGCATTCTCCTTACCTGTCGTGCTGTTCGCAGGCGTGCCGTTTTACCGGGCCGGGTGGCGAACGCTGCTCGCCAAGCGCCCCGGTATGGATGTGCTTGTTAGTCTTGGCGTTATCGGTGCGGTGATGGTTTCGGTTTGGCTGTTATGGCGCGGTTCTGCAGAAGTCTATTTCGACACGGCGGTGATGCTGATTGTGCTTTTACTGGTTGGTCGGCTGGTGGAAACGCTGTGCCGTCACCGTGGGTTAAAAGCGCTCGATGCCCTGGCACTTCCTAATGATGACATAACCGTTTGGCAGAACGAGCACTGGGGATCGGTTCCTGTGGATGAAGTGACGAAGGGAACGCGCGTCGAGCTAGCGCCCGGTGAGTTGATAGCCCTTGATGGGATCCTGGAAGCCCCGGGTTGGATCGATACTGCCTCGCTTACTGGCGAAAGCCTGCCTCGCTACTTTAATGCAGGACAGAAGGTCTACGCGGGCTGTCGCTACCTGGGGACAACGCCGCTGGTAATGCAGGTGAGTGCTGGGGTAGGCAAGCGGCGACTGGATCGGCTGTGTGACGAAATGCGCCGCTATCAGGCCAAAAAAGGCGAATTGCAGAAACTCGCTGACCGCTTTGCCGCATGGCTAAGCCCGCTAGCGCTAGTGCTAGCGATGCTAGCGCTGCCCACTGCGCTGCTACTTGGGTTGGGCTGGGAGGATGCCTTTGTGCGCGCACTGTCGGTGTTAGTGGTTGCTTGCCCCTGTGCCGTGGGGCTTGCAGTGCCGCTGGCAAGTCTTGCCGGTAGTGGCCAGGCCATGCAGCAGGGTGTTGCGCTACGCGACCCGGCAGCGCTCGAAACCTTGGCTCACATTCGCTCGGTAGCGCTGGATAAAACCGGCACCTTAACCACTGGCAGCCACTCGGTGCTGCACTGGCAGGCCCGGGAGGGCATTGATAAGCACACTTTGCAGCGCAAGCTCAGAGCCGCTGTTGCTGGCAGCGAACACCCCTTGGCACAAGCGTTAGCGCGCTGGTCGGGCAGCCAACATGATCAACAACCTGAGCAATGCGTGGACGTAAACGAAGCGCCTGGGGAAGGGCGCCATGTGCGCTTGAGTAACGGTGAATGGCTGATGGTAGGCAGCGCCGGTTGGCTTTCTCGCCATCAGATAGCGCTGCCAGACCACGAGGAGGACACAACGCTGGCCTTTGCTTCTCAAGTGATGGTAGCTGATAGTGCAGGCTGGCTAGCCACGCTCTATCTTACTGATCAACCAGTGGAAGATGCTGAAAAAAGCGTGAAACACCTGCTAGATGCAGGGTATGTGGTGGCAATGATCAGCGGCGATCGGCAGGGGGCGGTTAGTTGGTTAGGTGAACAGGTGGGGCTTGGAAGAAAAGCTTGCTATGCCCAGCGCTCGCCTGAAGCCAAAGCGCGGCTTTTGCAGGGGTTGCCATCGCCAACGCTCTACGTGGGTGATGGCTTAAACGATACCTTGAGCCTAGCCGCGGCAGATGTTGGCATCGCTCCATTAAATGCCAGCGAAGCCGCCCGCGAAGGCGCGTCCGTACAGCTAATGACGCCAGGTATTAGTGGGGTAGTCAAACTGCTCAGCACTGCTAAACGCACGCGGCGCATCATGATTCAGAATCTGTTCTTTTCAGCGCTCTACAATACCTTGGCACTCGGGCTGGTGGTGCTGATGGCGATTCCCCCGCTAGTAGCGGTACTCGCCATGGCGGCAAGCTCGCTGACGGTTACCCTCAACGCTGCACGGCTGGCCTGGGCAGAGTGTAATGATAATGGCTAAATAGCATAGCCAAGCGCCTGTTTAAGCCGCTCGGCGTGTGTGGCCACCCAACGTGGATCTATCGCCCCCCAATCACGTATCTGGTAGCGGCCGATGTTGTGACGCTCGCCTTCATCTTTCGTAAATACGCACTCGATATCCAGCTCGGCAAGCGATGCAATCGTATCCTGGGCGGTGCGCCGCGGCATGCCAGTGGCCTCGATGAGTGCAGGTACGCTGGCTGCCCCTTGTTCGATCAAATGGGCGACGTATAAACGACGGTAAAAACTCGATTTGGTTTTGCTTAGAGCAGGCATTCGGCTTCCTTTGCAGCTGATTTATGCGCGTGCTGCTTAGCTTAAATGAATAAATCCTGCTGCGCTCGGGGTGGGCGAAAATCCCGGGTGTTTAAGCCCTGCTCGGTGCGGTCCTGCATGTTCCACTGGCGGCTGGCGCGGGCAAAGCGTTGCGCAATTAAATCGGCAAATACCCCTTCACCGCGAAAGCGCTTACCAAACTTGGCATCGTACGCTTTACCGCCACGGCACTGACGCATTAGGCTCATCACTTTCGCAGCGCGCTCCGGGTAGTGGGCTTCTAAACACGCTTCAAACAGCGGTGCCACTTCATAGGGTAAACGCAGCAGCATCCAGGCGGCGGTTCTCGCCCCTGCACGGCTGGCGGCTTCCAATAGCTTTTCAATCTCATGATCGGTTAGCCCCGGAATAACCGGCGAAATGAGCGCACCAACTGGAACACCTGCGGTATTCAGTTCACGAATGGCCCGCAAGCGCGCCTGAGGCGATGCCGCCCGTGGTTCTAATGTGCGTTTCAAGTTGGCATCCAGGCTGGTCAAACTGACAAACACGCGCACCAGCCGGTGTTCGGCCATCTCCGCCAGGAGTTCCAAATCGCGCAGCACTAAGGTGCTTTTAGTCACCAGCGTTACCGGATGGCGACACTCCAGTAGCAGCTCCAGCAGGCGGCGAGTGGTTTTGTAGGTAGCTTCTAACGGTTGATAACAGTCGGTGTTGCCGGAAAGGTTGATCGGGCGGCACACGTAATTAGGGTGGCACAGTTCTTCGGATAACCGCTCTACCAATCCGCTGCGGGCAATCAGCTTGGTTTCAAAATCCAGCCCTGGCGATAAGTCCCAGTAGGCGTGAGAAGGGCGGGCATAGCAGTAAACGCAGCCATGCTCACAGCCGCGATACGGGTTCAGCGAGCGATCAAAAGGTAAATCTGGAGAGCGATTCCACGACAAAGCACTTTTGCTCACCTCCTCACGCACTTCGGTGGCGATAGTCGTAGAGGCCTCTTCCCGCCACCAGCCGTCATCTTCCTCCTCGCTGCGGGTAGGCGCAAAACGATTGTGCGGATCGTACGTTGCCCCGCGACCCTTATAGGAGCTTGGTGTTCCAAGAGATGTCATGGTTCACCTCTTTTGATATGGTTTTATATACAGTAGTTGTAAGGTGGCAAGAAATCAATAGCCAGTCAATTAATTAACTTGCAGTAGCTAAAAGGGCGCTACCCAAAGAACTATCGTGGGTTTAATGTGCAAGGTGGGTTTGTGACTAAAGAGCCAGCGAGGAAACGTTATGTCGAAAGTGGTCATCGTGACAGGGGGAAGCCGAGGTATCGGAGCGGCCACCGCAAAATTGCTAGGCGCAAAAGGCTATGCAGTGTGCGTGAACTATCTTGCTAATAGGGAGCTGGCAGATGATGCGGCTGATTGCATTATTCGAGCGGGTGGTCGAGCGTTTGCCTGTCAAGCGGATGTTAGCAGTGAAGCTGACGTTATCAGTCTGTTTGATGCAGCAGAAGAGCGCTTTGGCAAGGTGACACATTTGGTTAACAATGCAGGCATTCTGTTTACTCAATCCAAGCTGGTCGATATCGACCTTGAGCGCTTCAACCAAGTGCTTAATAGCAATGTGGTCAGCTGTTTTCTGTGCTCTAGAGAAGCCGTCAGGCGCTTCCCAGCAGGTAGTGCAATCGTCAATGTCTCGTCGCTTGCCTCGCAAACAGGCTCGCCCTTTGAATATGTTGACTACGCTGCATCGAAAGGTGCCATGGATACCCTAACCAAGGGGTTGTCTCGCGAAGTTGCTGGCTCGGGGATTCGTGTTAACGCCGTTCGCCCCGGTTTTATCTACACTGATATGCATGCCGATGGTGGAGAACCAGGGCGGGTTGATCGTTTAGCTCCCCAGATTCCTATGCAGCGTGGCGGTAGCGCTGAAGAAGTGGCTAATACCATCGCTTGGTTGCTCTCGGACGAAGCCTCTTATGTAACGGGGTCATTCATTGATGTAGCAGGCGGGCGGTGATGCTGTTCTTCCCCCATATTTCAAACGTTCTAAATAGATGCTGCTTTTGGGTCTTAACTCATGACACTTCAACAACACTTCGAACAGTTAGCCACTTATAACCAGTGGATGAACACTAACCTCTATGATGCCGCAGGTAAGCTGAGCGCCTCTGAACTAGCTGAAGAGCGTGGCGCGTTCTTCGGCTCGATTTTTGGCACACTGAGCCACATCGCGGTAGCCGACACGATTTGGCTCAAACGGTTTGCAACACACGCCTCTCCTTCCGCAAGGACGCTTGAGGTAATGGTGGCACTACCTACGCCAGATCGCCTTGATCAGATTCTCTTTGATGACTTGAAGGGATTGAAAGCGCATCGCCAATGGCTCGATACCGTGATTATTAACTGGGTAGCGGCGCTGACAGACGACGATTTGAGTACCACGCTGAGTTATCACAACATAAAAGGAGTGGCCTCAAAACGGCGCTACTCAAGCCTGATCGTTCACTTCTTCAATCACCAAACCCACCACCGCGGGCAGGCATCTACTTTGTTCTCCCAAGCCGGTGTAGATATTGGTGTCACCGATCTGCTGGCGTTGATTCCGGAGGAGGTGGATGGATGATGATTATTTTGTCTCTTTTAAGATACAGTGCTATTCTGTCTTTAGGGTGTAATTCAAGAGGTGCTCATGCCAGAGATTGATGCTCTGCTAGGGCTTTCATTTTGTATGTATTTTTTTGATAACAAGCAGCATAAGCTACCTCATTTACACGTTAAGTACGGTAGCTTCGAGTTGATCGTCGCTATCGAATCCGGTGAATGCCTAGAAGGCTATTTACCCAATAAACAACGTAAGCGGGCTGAAAAGCATATTGCTGAGCATCGTAAGCAACTCATAGGTATGTGGCAGAAAGCGGTAAATGGTGAAAACCCAGGTAAGTTAGGTGACGTATGCTAAAGATCATTGATGTCGATTTGATTGGGCCATATAAACTAGAGCTAATTTTTAGCGATGGTTTCCAGGGTATTGCTGATTTGTCAGCATATTTTAGCAAAACTCCTTTTTCTGGGGTCAAAAACTTCCAAAAGTTCTCACTGACCGCGGGTGGGGCACTCAACTGGAGCGGTAATGAACTTTCTGCGAGCACCCTACGTGCAGTGACAAAAGGCGTGCAAAAAACAGCAGCTCTTAGCTTCAACGTGCAGGAAATGGAGGACGTCATTAAGCAAGCTTCTTGGGACTCTATGCAGGAAGGACGCCCCGACATTTTGCAGGCTGCCATTCGCTCTTATGTGGAGCAGTTTGGGCATAGCCAAGTCATTGCCAAAGCAGGTATCAAAAGCCGTACTAGTGCATATCGTTCTTTAAAGCCACAAACCACACCCAATTTCGCCACTTTGGTTCAACTGGGGCATGCGGTCATCGAATTAGCTAAAGAAAATATCAACGGACGTTCTGAAACACAGCTATAGATCCAGGAAATTAAATGACACCTTTCTCCATCCTTCTAATACGTGTATTGGCAATTTACCTTGCGTTGAGCCCTCTTATGTCGGTGTCACCGATGCTGTTTATCCAGAGGCCGGATGAGTCGATAAACGAATGGCTGCCTGTGTTAATAGCATGGGTATTGATGCCCATGGTAGCGGGCGTTGTACTCTGGTTTTCAGCACGAGCGTTAGCTAATAAAATCCATGCTAGCTCTCGCGAAGAGCCAAGCGTAAATATTAGTGATGAAGGCTTAGTGCGAGCAGGTAGCTTTCTGATAGGTGTCTATCTGTTTGTTCAATACCTAGGCATAACGATTAGTCAGTGGGCCTGGGGTGGCATTCTTGCCTATGGCTCGCTGTCCGTTATCGTCATCAGCGTGGGATTGGTAGTAGGGACTAGCTCTATGGGTAAGCTATATAAAAAGGTTAAGTATGCAGGTGGTTGAAGGGTGTTTTCAAGCCCACAACCGAAAAAATGGCGCTTTTTTACTAATTTAATCTAGATTTTTTTATGACCACTTCATGCGTGCTAATCATCGTAGATATGTAGTAAGGCATGAGCAGTACTTCTATCGGGGAGTGTAACAATCCTTATACTAAGGGCAGTATGTGTTGCTGATATAGGAGTATGGTGTAGCATGATAAAAACTACGTTAACTTTGCTCGTTAGTCTACTCTGGTTTAGAGAGCTGGTTGCACATGCGCGGCACATTACGTAATTGGTCTTTGTTGGCGTCAGTAATCGTTTATACGAGCCTGTAGGCATGAAAACAAAGCCTGAGTTGTCAAATTGCTGGGACAACGCACCCATGGAGAGGTTTTCAGGAGCCTGAAGGCTGACCGGGCAACCATGTATGGTTATAGCTATAGCTATAGCTAATTTGTTCAAGCACAGCGCCATATTGTAAAGTATTTAATTGGGTATTACAGCCATCTTCGGCCGCATCAGGACAGAAAAAGGCATGAGCCCGAATCAGGTTGAGGAATGTTGCTGAATTAACTATAAATCGATGGACAGTTTTATTTTGCCACTAAAAATATATTAAGGAAGGGTTGGTGAGAATATATAGAGGAGTTTCAAAATACTATAGAGCCTGTACATTAGAAAACGAATATTTAAAAACACCTAGGTTGCCTAGGAATGTTAGTGTGAATGTCCATAATGTTGCGGATAAATGGTTCTATAATAAATTCGGCATAAAAGCTCGAAGTGAATGTATTTTTTGCACTCCATGCATAGAACAAGCAAAAGAGTTTGGGAGGCCGTGTGAAGTATCCTTGGCAGAAGGGCTAGAGTATGTTTTGGTTTATAGTGTCAATGTTGAAGATTTTATCGAAATTGAATTTGATATAAGAGACGTAAGTGACGACAATGAAATAATTTTATGGCTGGAAAATAAGTCGTATGAAAGTGTAAGATCATTAGAGGAATTACCCAAAGGCTTTCAAGGAGAGATTATGCTTTATTGTGAAAAATATAAAATTTCGGAGGTTTGAATGGAGGAAGTAAAAGAGTTATTGGGTTCACTTGGCTTGTTGGAAATTGATGGATATAAATTTTCAAAAAAATTAAGTGGTGGAAGTGCTCTTAGTAGTTTGTATGTTAAGAATGATGAGAAAGTAGTATTCAAATTTTTAATAGCACCGAGGAATTGTATTGAATTAGAAAGATTTAAGCTTGAATTTTCAGTGTTAAATAATAATAAAGTCAATTTTTTATACAATGAAAGACGCATGTTCCTTTTTTTGGGGCCGGAGGCTAGTTATCCTTTGCCTAGAATAAAGTGCGAGCTTAGAAGCAAATTTTCAGATTTGGTTAATTATTTCGCTTATGCTTATGAAGATGGGGAGTTGTTGCCATCGCTAACATCTAAGTTAGAAAGCTCAGAAGATAAAATATTACTACTATATCGCTTGTCATCAGGGTTGAATTATTTTAATCAAGTGGGTTATTCTCATAGAGATTTGCATCCTAGTAATATTTTATTATTAGATGGTTTTCAGATGACAAAAGATAGATCACAAGAAAATGACCCTAGAGTTAAGTTCTTGGATATGGGTAATTGTCAAAAAAATAGAGAAAATTCTGATATAATTCCTTTAGAAAGAGATTTAGATGAAGATGCCGTTTTTAAAGATAATAATAGGCGTATTTTAGCTTCGTTCGTATCCATGCCACCAGATTTTTTGAGAAAAGGGGAGTTTACCAAAAACTATGATAGCTGGTCTTTTGGCATTTACGCATATCAGTTGTTATTTGGCGAAACCCCATTTGAAGCAAATCAGATAGGGGACATAACTTCTTTGCTAGAAACTAGAGAGTTTAACGAAAATTACGAGATTAATTTAAATTCACTATCAGTTGGTATGAAGCTAGTATTAAAGCATTTATTGTCGCCGGATGGTGAAAGTCGTCCATCAATTGATACAATTGTACGGCTTTTTCATTGGTTGGTTAATGAGAATAAAAGGTTTCAAAACTCAATTTTTATTAAAGAAGTTATTCATAATGATGGTTTTGACCCTTATCATAATCCAATAGATGATTATTATTAATCTTGAGTATTATTTAATGAGAGCCTGGTAGGTGTTGAGGTTTTTCGTCAGCCTTTTTTTGACAATTCGAGTAGTAACATCTGCTCGACGTGGCGTTGCTCCCACCTTAATCCGAGTTTGAAGATGTAAATAAAGCGCTGATGCTTAAGTTTTATAAGGGATAGGATGGTAAACGATAATTAGTATGCTTGCATGTCCCTTTTCAAAGTCCATATTTAAAAATAAGTGCACGAAGGTGGTTGATCAGCTCTAGTCGTTTTCAATGGCTAATCTGCACAATAAAAATGCCTTGGCTTGTTCCAAGGCATTTCTGGTTCCGAATGCTTAAAGATACTGTCGTTCAATCTAACCTTTCTTTTTACTCGCCTTTTTACCGCTTTCGGCTTGGCCATTTTTTTCCATACTGCCACTCTGAAAATGCGCACGCACCAGTTCCAACAGTCCCTGCGTGGAGGTGTCGAAGTCAGCGGCGTTGGTGTCGATGCGTTCGCTGATTTCACCGGCGATGCGCTTGCCGAGCTGTACGCCCCACTGGTCAAAGGAGTTGATGTTCCAGATTACCCCTTGCACAAACACCTTGTGCTCGTAGAGCGCGATTAGTGCCCCCAGGTTTTTCGGCGTTAGCTCATCCAGCAGTAGCGTGCTGGAAGGACGGTTGCCGGGACAGCTGTAGGGGTCGTGTTGACTGAGCTCTTTGCTGTCCCCTTGGCTGCCTTCCATAAAGGCGTTGGCCTGGGCGAGCATATTGGTCAGTAGGGCGAAGTGGTGGTCTTCCACGCCCGGTTCGGGTTTGAGCGAGGCAATAAAATCAATCGGCACGTAGCGGGTGCCCTGGTGCAGTAGCTGGAAGAAGGCGTGCTGGCCGTTGGAACCGGTTTGGCCCCATACAATCGGGCCGGTTTTATAGTTCACCGGGTGGCCGAAAATATCCACCGACTTACCGTTTGACTCCATATCCAGCTGCTGCAAAAACGAAGGCAGTTGGTTCAGCGCCTGGTCGTAAGGCACGATGGCTTGGGTCTCAGCGCCAATAAAGTTGATGTACCAAATACCAATCAGTGCCATCAGCACGGGCATGTTTTGCGAGAAGGGCGCGTTGATGAAATGGTTATCCATCTCATGAGCGCCTTCCAGCAGTTCGATAAAGCCTTCGAAACCGATCGACAGCGCAATCGGCAGCCCGATGGACGACCACATGGAGTAGCGTCCACCCACCCAGGCCCAGAACTCGAACACGTTCTCTTCGCGAATGCCGAACTCCATGGCTGCTTTGCGGTTGGTGGAGGCGGCAATAAAGTGCGCGCCTACGTCGGCGTCTTCGCCAGCGTTCTCCAGGAACCAGCGCCGCGCGGTTTTGGCGTTAAGCAGGGTCTCCTGGGTAGAGAAGGTCTTGGTGGAGACGATAAACAGCGTGGTGGCGGGGTCGAGGCGCGAAAGTACCTTCTGAATATGGGTGCCGTCCACATTGGAAACGAAGTGGAAGTGGAGTTCCGGATGGCGGTATTTGAGCAGTGCGCGAACCGCCATATTGGGCCCAAGATCCGAGCCACCAATGCCGATATTGACCACATCTTTAATGCGTTTGCCGTTGTAGCCTTTCCATTCACCGCTGCGCACCGCTTCCGAGAACAGCTTGATCTGCTCGCGGGTGCGGGTTATCTCCGGCATAACGTCTTCGCCGTCCACATATACCGGCTCATCGCCTAAGTGACGCAGAGCCGTATGCAGTACCGGGCGGTTTTCCGTAACGTTGATAATATCCCCGGAGAACATCTGTGCCCGGCGCTGTACCAGTGCGGAGTGGTCGGCTAGCTCAATCAGCTTGGTAAGCACTTCATCGGAGACATGGTGCTTGGAGTAGTCGAGAAACAGACCGCCCACCCGTAAACTCATTTTCTCAAAGCGCTGCGGGTCATTGGTGAAGTAGTCACGAATGCGGTCGTTTGCGGTTTTGTCGCGCAAGCGTTCAAGTGCCTGCCAGGTAACACTGCGAGTGAGCTGAAACATAGGATGATCCGTTTGTTATAGGTGAATTGGTGATCAAAAAGTAGGTTATGTAAAAATACTACATAAAAAATGACAAAGAGTAGAGGGTATAAGTGGCGTAAAGAGGTACTAAATGCGTAAAGCGACGTATTTAAAAGGGCAGGCATGTTCGCCTGCCCTCATTTTTTGGTAACAGCGGTTAGGTGGCGAGTGCTACCTGGGCCGCATCACGTTTGATAAACGCATAGCTTAAACCCGTCACCAACGAGCCAGCCACAATAGCGCCAAGGTAGAGCAGTACCGGGGTAATGGCGTTGGGAATCAGCAGTACGAAGATACCACCGTGAGGAGCCATGAGTTGCGCGCCTACCAGCATCGAGAGGGCGCCTGTGAGTGCGCCGCCCACCATGCAAGCGGGGATAACGCGTAGCGGGTCTTTCGCCGCAAAGGGAATCGCGCCTTCGCTGATAAAACAGAGGCCCAGTACAAAAGAGGCTTTGCCCGCTTCCCGCTCCGGTGCCGAGAACTTGTTGCGCGCTACAAAGCTGGCAATACCCATACCAATGGCAGGTACCATTCCCGCCGCCATGATCGCCGCCATGGGGCCGTAAGTTTCAGAGGCTAGCAGGCCTACGCCAAAGGTATAAGCCGCTTTGTTGACCGGGCCACCCAGATCGAAACACATCATCGCGCCGAGCAGGATACCCAGTAGCACAGCGTTGGTGGAGCCCATGGACTCCAGGAAACTGGTCAGAGCATTAAGCAGCGCCGCGACCGGTTCGCCAATCACATAGATCATGGTGAGGCCGGTGACCAAACTGGCGACTAGCGGAATGATCAGAATTGGCTTCAGGGATTCAACGCTAGAGGGCAGTTTGACGTAGCGAGTAACCGCCAGCGCCACGTAGCCCGCCAGGAAACCCGCCAAAATACCGCCGATAAAGCCGGAGCCGATATTGGCCGCCAGCATGCCACCAATCATACCCGGTGCGATGCCGGGGCGGTCGGCGATGGAGTAGGCAATATAACCTGCCAGCACTGGAATCATCAGTGCAAAGGCGGTGCCACCGCCGATCTGCATCAGCGCGGCGGCCAGAGTGCCTTCCTGCTCAAAGGCCTCAATACCGAACACAAAGGAGAGTGCAATCAGTAGGCCGCCCGCCACCACCATTGGCAGCATAAAGGAAACGCCGGTGAGCAGGTGCTTATAAACGCCTTTCTCTTTGACGCTCTTATTTGCTGTGCCCGCATTGCTGCTGCCGTTCTCTATGGCGGCCTCGCTGAGCGCAGCTTCAAGCGTGGGGCGCGGTTTTTTTAGCGCGTTGCCAGTAGAAGTGCGGTAGATGCGCTTACCAGCGAACCGCGACGGATCAACGTCGATATCGCAGGCCAATACGACTATGTCGGCGTCGGCGATCTCTTCTTCGGTCAATTTATCTTGTGCGCCCACCGAGCCTTGGGTTTCCACGCGAATGGCGTGGCCCATGGCTTTGCCCGCCTCTGCGAGTGCTTCGGCGGCCATAAAGGTATGCGCCACGCCGGTGGGGCAGGCAGTGACAGCAACGATTTTCTTGCCACCCGCGCTGTTTGCAGCGGTAGATGCGCTAGTAGTAGAGGCGGCAGGTGCGCTATAAATCGGCGCTTCACGCTTAGCCTGGGCTAGAAAAGCGCTGGGATCGGGGAGTGCGCTGGCAATCGGTGCTTGGAATAGCCGCTTGCCTTCAAAGCGCTCTGGGGCAGGCACGTGATCGGCGGCGACCACGATCAAATCGGCATTGGCGATCTGCTCGGCAGTAGCGGCCTGGAGCGGCGCGACTTCGCCGTGCATTTCCACATGCGCCGACCAGCCTTGGCGCTGGGCGGCTTGTTCCAGGCGCTTAGCCGCGAGGAAGGTGGTCGCCATGCCGCTGGGGCAGGCGGTAATCAGAATAATATTCATAGCGTGGCTCCCTCGGTGATGGTGTCGTCAAGACGCCGTATCCGGGTGTGTTGTTGGAGTGAATCGAAATCGGCAGCGTGGGGGTTGCCCACGCCAACGTGGCGCACGGCCTCGGCCGAGAGCGCGGTGGCAAAGCGCAGCGTCTGTTCAGCGTCTTGCTGGCCGTTCTGATGAGTCAGCAGGCCGTGGAGCATGCCCGCGACAAAGGTATCGCCGGCGCAAACGGTATTCGTCGCGATAACCTTAGGAGGTGTGG
>Ga0208919_1001017_pt1 | contig 17059 bp, 16 predicted proteins | sample 4_EtaG_FD_184076 | JGI IMG/M metagenome (GOLD analysis project Ga0208919, IMG submission 184076) | Marine viral communities from the Subarctic Pacific Ocean - 4_ETSP_OMZ_AT15127 metaG (SPAdes) (version 3) | ecosystem: Environmental > Aquatic > Marine > Oceanic | place: Pacific Ocean | collected...
ATAACGCAGTTGGTAATATAACAGGTGGTGGAGAAAACATTTATGTTAGTCCAATGATAAGAGGTATATTATGATAAGTTATATTTGGAATAAAATTAAAAATATATTTAAACCTAAAAGACAAGAACCTGTTGTTTTACAAAAAGAAGTAAAACCTAAATTAGATCCTTGTAGTAAACATATATATTATAGAAAAAGCTGTTTAGTTTGTAGAGAGCTAAGACAAGCAGGAGTTATTTAATGGCTGGATTAAGTGCGTCAGGATTAAAAACACAAATTAAAAGTTATACTGAAACAGATTCTAATGTATTAACAGACGCTGTTTTAGAAAATATAATATTAAATGCACAATACAGAATATTTAGAGATGTACCAATTGATGCAGATAGAAAACAACAATTAGGTAATTTTGTTGCTGGACAAGAATCTATAAATGCTCCAGCAGGATGTTTATTTGTTAGAGGTATACAAGTTTACGATACAGCAGGATCAGAAATTACAGGGGCTAATAGATGGTTAGAAAAGAAGGATATGACATATTTACAGGAGTATCAAGATGTAACTGGAACTTCTGCCGCTCAAGGTCAACCTAAATATTATGCTATGTTTGGTGGTGCTACAGGAGAATCTGATACTACATCAGGTAGAATATTCTTAGCTCCAACACCAAATACAACATATAGATTTAGAATACATTTTAATAAAATGCCTGATCTTTTAGAGAATAATGACACTAATTACATCAGTCTTAATTTTCCAAATGGACTATTATATTGTTGTCTGTCAGAAGCATATGGCTTTTTAAAAGGTCCGATAGACATGTTGACACTATATGAAAATAAGTATAAACAAGAGGTACAGAAGTTTGCTAACGAGCAAGTTGGTAGAAGACGAAGAGACGACTACACAGACGGCGCAGTTAGAATACCAGTTAACTCAGCAAACCCGTAGGAGATAAATTATGGCAATTACATCAGCAATATGTTCAAGTTTTAAACAAGAACTTTTACAAGGTAAGCATAACTTTGCTTCATCAGGTGGACATACTTTTAAACTAGCTTTATTTACTAGCTCTGCATCTTTAGGTGCGGCAACAACAGATTATTCAACATCAAACGAAATTACAAACACATCAGGAACAGCTTATACAGCTGGAGGGGCATCTCTTACAAGATCAGGAGTTGGCTTAACAGGCACAACTGCATTTACAGATTTTAGTGATGTTACATATTCGTCAGCTTCTTTTACTGCAAATGGTGCAATGATTTATAACACTACGACAGCTGGTGGATCAGGAACAACTGATGCAGTTGCAATCATTGCTTTTGGTGGAGACAAAACAGCAAGTAATGGAACTTTTAAAATAGAGTTTCCAACAAACGACGCTACAGCCGCAATAATTAGATTAGCATAGGAGGTCGACCATGTCGACGACTTCAGGATGGGGCCGGTTAACCTGGGGACAGGCTAATTGGAATCAAGCTACAACTTTTAAAACTGGTTGGGGTGCTCAACAATGGAGCGGCGATGGCGGCTGGGGAGATCTTTCTGATCAAACTGTTTCTGTTTCTTTAACAGGTATACAAATTACAACAAGTATTGGATCTGTAGATGTTCCTGATCAAATAATAACACCAACAAGTTTTGAAATAACATTATCACAGGGAGAAGCTTTTGTTCCTGTAAGTATAGATACTTCTTTATCAGCAACATTCTCCGTTGGTTCATTAACCGTGAACGATGTAACTATGGGCTTAACAGGTCAAGAAATTACATCTGTGTTGGGCACACCAGTTGTGGCTGACATGACCATTGGTTTAACAGGTCTAGATTTAACTTTATCACAAGGTACAGCTTTTGCTCCAAACGATACAGTAATTATTTCTGGTCAAGAAATGACTTTATCGCAGGGTACTGCAACTGGAACATCTTCACAAGAAGCAGCATTAACAGGTATCGAAGCAACTTTTAGTATTGGTTCTGTAACTATACCAAATGACACTGTTATTGTTTCTGGTTTGTCTATGGAAGCTAGTCTTGGTTCTATTGTTGGATTAGGTGGTGCTGTTGCTAATCTAACTGGTATTAGTATAACATCTAGTTTAGGATCTTTAACTGTAGAAGAAGGTTTAGGATTAACAGGAATATCATTTAGCGCTAGTTTAGGAACAGTTTCATTAACAGATATTACAGTAGGATTAACTGGACTATCAGCTACCTTTAGTGTAGGAACTGTAGACATATTTGCTTATGGCGATGTTGACACTGGTTCAAATACATCATATAGTAATGTTTCGACAGGTTCGAATGATACATATTCGGATGTTGCAACTGGATCAAATACAAGTTATAGTGACGCTGCATAGGAGATAAAATTTATGGCATCAACATACACACCATTAGGTGTTGAACTTCAAGCAACTGGTGAAAACGCTGGTACATGGGGTACAAAAACTAATACAAACTTACAAATTATAGAACAAATAGCTGGTGGTTATGTTGCTAAATCAATAACTGGTGGCGCACAGACAACTGCTTTATCTGTTTCAGATGGATCAACTGGTGCAGAACTTTCTCATAGAATGATTGAGTTCACAGGTTCAATTTCAGGAAATCAAATTGTAACAATACCTTTAGATGTTCAAACTTTTTATTTTTTAAGAAACTCAACATCAGGTGGTTACACAGTTCAGTTTAAATATGCATCTGGTTCAGGGTCAACTGTTACTTTTGCTACTACAGATAAAGGTGATAAAATTGTTATTGCAACTGCAAATGATGGCACTAATCCAGATATAAAAGAAGTAGCTTTAGGTATAGCAAGCGTTGCTGCAGATACAACACCTCAATTAGGTGGTGATCTTGATATGAATGGTCAAGACATTGTTACTACATCAAATGCAGATATAGAATTAGCACCAAATGGAACAGGACACGTAACTGTCAAAGGTAATGATAATCAAGGTGCTATTCAATTTAATTGTGAAAATAATTCTCATGGACAACAGATAAAAGCTGCACCACACTCAGAGAGTGCTAGTAATATTTTAACAATACCAAGCACTGGTGGTAACTCAACTATAGTATCAGATGCTTCTACATCAACTTTAACAAATAAAACTTTAACAGCTCCAAAAATTGCAGATGCAGGTTTTATTGCAGATGCAAATGGAAACGAACAAATTATATTTCAAACAACAGCTTCAGCAGTTAATGAATTAGAAGTAACAAATGCTGCAACGGGTAATAATCCTGGTCTTGCTGTATCAGGTGGTGATACAAATATTGGGTTAGAAATTACAACAAAAGGAACTGGATATATTAAATTTAATGATTTAGCTTATATTCCACAACAAGCATTAACATCATCTTCAAACGCCGTTGCATGGGATGTGCAAGCAAAACCAAATGCATATCATCTAACAACAGAAAATACTACTTTCTCTGCACCAACTAATTCAGTTGAAGGCTCATTTATTTGTTTAGAAATAAACTACAACGGAAGTCATACGATCGCCTTCAATACCGTCTTCGAATTTGCAGCATCAACTGCTCCAACGTTTACTTCAACAGATGGTAAAGCAGATATTCTTGTATTCAGATATAATGGTGCTGTGTGGCAAGAAGTAGGTAGAACATTAAATTTAAGTGAAAGTTAAAATATGTACGCATTAGTAGAAGATAACAATATAACAAAAATAATTACAAATCCTAGATCATTAGTGATTGGAGATGTAAGATACCCAGCTAAAATATTTCAGTTATGGTCAAAGTCAGAATTAAATGCCATAGGTATTTATGAAATAGTAACTGATTCAACAAATAAAAAAGATGAAAAATGGTACAACAACACAAATGAATCTTATGCTTTTGCAGCGGATCAAGTCACAAGATCATGGGGTACTGCTACACCTAAGGCACATGTAGATAGCTTATATACAAGTCAAGATAATACAGATGGTTTAATACCAAATAATAAATCAGTTGGAGATATAAAAATAGAGGGATTAAAAACAGTTTTAATTAGAAGTTTAAAAACAACAGTTGCTAATGAACTTGCTAAAACAGATTGGTATATAACTAGAAACACGGAAAAATCTACTGCTATACCTAGTGCTGTATCTACACACAGAGATGCAGTTAGAACAAAACAAGCTGAAATGGAAACTGCTATAATAAATGCAAGTGATACTCCAGCATTAGAAACTTTATACACATATGTAAATACAGGCACTGAAGAAAATCCTGTAATGACAAGACCATTAGGCGAACTTCCAACACTGGAGAACTAATGTCACTACTTATACCTGGAACTAACTCCATAAAAGACACAGGTTATGATGTAGCTAACTCATTAAGATTTGATGATGGTAGTTCAGATTATCTTTCAAGAACACCAAGTAGTGGTGGTAATACAAAAACTTGGACATTTTCAACTTGGATTAAAAGAGCAAATATTGGTGTATCAGCACCTATGAATCTTTTAGGTGGAGAAGATAGTGCAAGTAGATATTCAGATGTAATGATTGGAACTCCATCAGGTGTAGATGACACATTCTGGTTTAAACAAGACACAGGAACAGTTGCAGAATTAAGATCAACAGCTGTTCTACGGGACCCAACCGCTTGGTACCATTTAGTTTTTGTGTACGACAGCACCAATGGAACTGCTGATGATAGAATGAAAATGTATGTTAATGGAGTGCAGCTTACAAGTTTTGTAGTTAGAACAAATGTTGGCTCTAATGTAGATAGTTATGTAAATTCAAGTGGAGATATTAATTATGTAGGTTCATATCAAGGATCTAGTAAATTCTTAGATGGTTATTTATGTGAAACAGTTTTAATAGATGGTACAGCATTGACACCAACAGCATTTGGAGAATTTGATTCTGACACAGGAATATGGAAACCAAAAGATTTTAAAGATGATGTTACTTTTGGCACAAACGGATTTTATTTAGAGTATAAAGAATCAGGAACAGGCACAGATAGTTCTGGTATGGGTGCTGATACATCAGGTAATAATCATCACTTTGCAGTTAGTAACTTAACTAGTATAGACCAGTGCACGGACACGTGTACTAATAATTTTGTAACATTAAATCCTTTATACAATGCTTATGTTGATCCAACATTTTCTGAAGGAAATTTAAAAATTACTTCAGGTTCAGGTTGGGCTGGTGCTAAAGCAACTATAGGTGTTTCAACTGGTAAATGGTATTGGGAACTTAAATTAACAGGAACAATGTCAAGTCATCAACATGGAGTTCAACAAGAAAATGTTAATGAAGGTGCGCAAAATCCACAAAATACAACAGGAACAACATCATTTTATAATCATGATGGTGGAGAAATGAATACTGATTCAACATTTACAACTGCTGACTATGGAACTTTTTCTAGTGGTGATATTATGGGAGTAGCTTTAGATATGGATGCAGGAAGTTATGGACAAATTACTATTTATAAAAACGGAAGTGCTATAGTAAGTGATTTTAATTTATCGTCTTCAAGCACTTTAGTTATGCCACATTTTTCTATAGATAATTCTACTGTAGAATGTAACTTTGGCTCACCACCATATGCAATATCATCAGGTAATGCAGATGCAAATGGTTACGGTAATTTTGAATATGCTCCCCCAACGGGATATTATTCCATTTGTTCAAAGAACCTTGCGGAGTATGGATAATGGCCTACACAACTGTCGATAACCCATTAGAATATTTTAATACTAAACTTTATACTGGTAATGCAGCAGATGGAAGTAGTACAACACAAGATATATCGGGCGTTGGATTCCAGCCCGACTGGGTATGGTTGAAAAGTCGAGATACTGCGAATAATCATGTAGTTGATGATTCAGTAAGAGGTGCTAACAAACATTTATTTCCAGATTTAACTAATGTAGAAAATACATCTACTAATTATCTTAAATCATTTGCGTCAGATGGTTTTCAACTTGGTCCAGATGGTGCAATAAATGGAAATGGTGATACTTATGTTGCATGGAATTGGAAAGCTGGAACATCATTTTCAAATAGTTCTGGTTCTAATGGTGCTAACTTAGATTCATCAGGAAGTGTATCAACCACTGCTGGAATTAGCATTGTTTCTTTTACAGGAAATAGAAGCACCACAAGAAATATTTATCATGGATTAGGTGCTGTTCCAAAAATAATGATTTTTAAAAATAGAGATGGCACAAACGGATGGACAATTTATAATGAAGCAATAGGAAATGCTAATAAATTAACATTAAATAACACTAGTGCTGCTGGTAGTTGTTCTGCTTGTTTTGCAAGTACAAATCCAACTTCTACACTTTTTTCAGTTGGAGATGATGGTGATACTAATGGTACTAGTGAAAAGATGATTGCATATTGTTTTTCAGAGGTCAAAGGCTACTCAAGTATCTCAAGTTATTTAGGTAATAATTCAACAAATGGTCCTGTAGTTTTTTGCGGTTTTAAACCAGCTTGGATTATGATTAAAAATACTGAAGCAGCTGAACAATGGAGAGTTTACGACAACAAAAGAGATCCATTTAATCATATGTTTAGATGTGTATTTCCAAATGCAAATAATGGAGACAATACAACTGATAATGAAAGTGAAGAAATAGATTTTCTGGCTACAGGATTCAAGATTAGATCAGATGCTCGACAATTAAATGGAGACGGTCAAAAACTAATCTATATGGCATTCGCGGAGGCGCCGCTCGTTACAGGAGCATCAGCAATACCAACGACAGCGAGGTAATTGTGTTACAAAAAATAGGTTTTCAGCCTGGGATCAATAAACAGATAACACCTACTACAGCAGAAGGTCAATGGACTGACTGTGATAATGTAAGATTTAGATATGGCACACCTGAAAAAATAGGTGGTTGGAAACAATTAGGTGATGACGCACTGACTGGTGCAGGTAGAGGGCTTCATCATTTTGTAAATAGTAAGGCTAGAAAGTATGCAATCATTGGTACAAACAGAATTTTATATGCATACTCTGGAGGTGTATTTTATGATATACACCCAATCAAATCTACAAACACTCTTACAAGTGCATTTAGCACAACCAACGGATCACCAACTGTTACCATAACTTTTAGTGGCGACCATGGTATATCTGAGCAAGATATAATTTTATTAGATAATTTTAGCGCGATAACTAACTCTAATTATGGTGCGTCTGATTTTAATGATAAAAAATTTATGGTAGCAACTGTACCAACAAGCACAACAATTACAATTACAATGCCAGGTAATGAATCTGGCTCGGGTGCAACAACATCAGGTGGTATTAGAGTACAACATTATTATCCTGTAGGACCAGCTGTACAAGCAAAAGGTTTTGGTTGGTCACTTGGATCATGGGGTGGTGAAGTAGCAGGAGAACCTACAACAACTCTTACAAATGGTATTAACGATGCTGTAACTACAGGTATTATATTAGGAGATGTATCACAGTTTCCAGACTCAGGAACAAACTTTATTAAAATAGATAATGAAGAAATTTCATACACAGGTATATCTGGTAATGAACTTACAGGTGTAACAAGAGAAGTAAGAGGCACAACAAAAGCTGCACATAGTGGTGGAGCAACTGTTACAAGTACAACAAACTTTGTAGCATGGGGTGAAGCTGCATCAGGTGATTTAGTTCTTGAACCAGGTATGTGGTCATTAGATAATTTTGGTGATAAAGCTATTTGTTTAATTCATGACAGTGCAGTATTTGAATGGGATTCAGCTGCTACAGGAGCAGAAAATATTAGAGCTACAATTATATCTGGTGCACCAACTGCATCAAGACATATGTTAGTTTCTACACCGGATCGTCACTTAGTATTTTTTGGAACAGAAACAACTATTGGAAATACAGCTACACAAGATGATATGTTTATTAGATTCTCGGACCAAGAAGATATAAATACTTACACACCAACAGCAACCAATACAGCTGGCACACAAAGATTGGCCGACGGATCACAGATCAGAGGAGCTATCAGAGGTAGAGATGCAATCTATGTTTGGACTGATACAGCATTGTTCACTCAACGTTTTGTTGGTCAACCATTTACCTTTGCGTTTGCACAGGTTGGAACTAACTGTGGACTTGTTGGACAGAACGCATGTGTAGAAGTTGATGGTTCTGCATACTGGATGTCAGAGAATGGTTTCTTTAGATATGCTGGTAAATTAGAATCACTACCTTGTTTAGTAGAAGACTTTGTTTATGATAATATAAATTTAGAATCTGGTAATCAGATGGTATCTGCTGGATTAAATAATTTATTTGGTGAAGTTATTTGGTTTTATCCAACAACAGGATCATCAGTTGTTAATAGACAAGTTACATATAATTATTTTGATTCATCACCACAAAGACCAGTATGGACTGTTGGCTCATTAGCTAGAACTATGTGGGAAGATTCTGCAGTATTTGGTAGCCCTCATGCTTTATCTTACGAAGCAGGGACAGATACATCTTTTGATGTTGTGGGCAACACTGAAGGTAGAACAATATACTATGAACACGAAACAGGGACAGATCAAGTTCAAGGTGGTGCAACTACAGCAATCGTTGCAAGTATTGAATCAGGAGATTTTGATATTACACAAGCAAGATCATCTCAAGGACAACAAACAGGTGTTGCAACATTTAGAGGAGATGGTGAATATTTAATGAAGATAAGAAGATTTGTGCCTGATTTTATATCTCAAACTGGTAATACACAAATTACATTTTTATTAAGAGACTTTCCAAATGATACTCAAGCAAGTTCTGCTTTGGGTCCTTTTACAATTTCATCATCTACTAAAAAGGTAGATACACGTGCGAGAGCTAGAGCTGTTGCATTAAAAATAGCAAACACAACAACTAATCAAAGTTGGAAACTAGGAACTTTTAGATTAGATGTACAACCGGACGGAAGAAGATAATGGCAAAAATTGTACAGGTAATAACTAGACCATCGAATGAATATGATATACAGACTGCAGAAGCTCAGGTTAGAGATCTTGATGCGATTGTAGAAAAATTAAACTCAACGTTTCAAGAAGAACTAAAGGATGAGATTGAAGCGTTTAACTTTTTTGTAAACTAATATGGCTAATCAATATAAATTTGTAGGAACAGATAACAGCACATCAGGAAGTGCGATAAATCCTTTTGGCACAGGCAATCCTCTTGTTAGTGAAACCTATGTAATTAAATCTATATTAGTTACATCAGCAGGCACACCAACAGTCACAGTTACAAATAATAGTATTACAGCTATAAAATCAGCAGCATTAACAGCAAATGTTACAACAGAATTACTTACTCAACCTTTAGTGGTTGAAGGTGGTAATACCCTAACTATACTATCAAGCAACACAGATTCGTTTGATGTAGCGGTTAGCTATCTAAACATTAAGAAGGAGATAACAACATAATGAAAGATCTACCAGTAATAGAACCAAAAGAAGTCATAACAACAATTACAAATATGAAGACAGGCGAGGTATACAAGGACGATTCTGAGTGGAAAGCTCAAGGAATTGCAGAATCTGACATAAGAAAAGATGTTAGAGTTATCATGCCTAGCCTTGATTTATTTGGAGAAACAAAATAGAATAGACCAATGGCCATTACAAACGCACAACAATTCAAACAACTTGTAAACCCACCAATGGAGGGTAAGAAAAGACCTGGATATCGTGGTGAAGCTGCAGCTGCTTCTGACAGAGCAGCGGGTAGAAATGCAGGTAGAGATACAAGCCCTGCTGGAACTGGTAATGTTGGTGGTGATTTTGATAGAGCATCTTTTCAAGCTGCTGTTATAGAAGGTCAGTTAAGAGATTTAGCTAAAAGACAAGCTGAAGAAAAAATAGAGGAAAAACTAGAGCCATTTAGAAATTTAGGAAGTAATACTAGAAAGTTTCAAAATTTTGCAAAAAGATATTTACCTTCAACAGCTTTTTTATCAAAGTTTGGTCCGTTAAATCTTAGAGATTTTTATACGGAAAAATTTTTAGATTCTAAAAATGCCCCTTATACTAAAGAAGAGTTTGCTATGTTACCTGAAGAAAAAAAAGAAGAATTATTTAATAAATATGAAAAAGCTAGAGGATTAGGAGAAATAGATGCATACGGTAATTCAATCGGTGATACAGGTGGTGATGGTTTACCTATTTTATTACCACAAATGACAGCTCAAGCACCAAGCATTACAGAAGAAAAAGAAGAAGAACCTTTTACACCTAATCTTAGATTACTAGCAGGTGGTGGTATGGCAGATGAGACTGTAGGTGGAATCATGGACCTTGAATCAGCAAGACAGATGTATGGTCTAGGTAAACTTGTTAAGAAAGTTACACGTGGTGTTAAGAAAATAGCTAAATCACCAATAGGTAAAGCTGTATTAGCATTTGGTGCATATAAATTAGGTGGAATGGATTTTGGAAAAGGTGGTTCTTTATTTGAAAGATTTGGTAATTTAGGCCCGCTTCAAAAAGCTCTTTTTGGTATAGGTGCTACATCAGTAGCAGCAGGTTTAATGACTAAAGAAGAAGAAGAAAAACCATTGTACGCAGGTGCAGATATAGATGATCCAAGATATATTATGAATAATCCTGGATTATTTACAAATAGAAGACTAGCTGCAGAAGGTGGAGATATAGAAAAAGAACCAGTGGCTAAAAAAGTTATGCCATTATTAGATATGGATGGCAAAGAAAAAGATTACAGAGAAACAGGTGGTTTCGTAGACATGGGTAGAATGGAAAAAGCCGACGATGTCCCTGCAAGATTGTCTAAGAATGAGTTTGTATTTACAGCTGATGCTGTTAGAAACGCAGGTGATGGAAGTGTAGACAAAGGCGCAGAAGTTATGTATAACATGATGAAGAACCTCGAAGCCGGAGGTGACGTATCAGAAGAATCGCAAGGCTTAGAAGGCGCACGAAAAATGTTTCAAACATCACAAAGATTAGAGGAAGTATTATAATGGCTGTAACAGAACAAGTATCACGACCAGCACCTTTTGTAGAAAAACTAGGTACAAATTTAGCAGAAAATGTATTAGCTCAACAAGGTGTACCTGTTGTAACAGGTGGATTAGGAAGTATTTCACAATTAGCTGGTGAGTCAGCAGATTTATTTAAAGCAAGACAAGATGCAGCTCAAGCTTTTGATGTTAGAAAACAAAGTTTAGCAGGACTTGCACCACAAGTAGCAGGTCAAGATGCATTACAAACACAAGCACAAAATTTAGCAACCCAAGGTGTAGGTTCTTTTGCACCTTTTTTACAACAAGCACAAACTGCAGGCACAGCAGCTGGAACAGCATTAGGTGGAGTAGGTTTGGGAGCAACAGCTTTCCAACAAGGCGTACAAGACTTTATGTCCCCGTATCAATCACAAGTAATTGATGCAACACTTTCAGAGTTTGATCGTAACACGCAAATACAACAACAGCAAATACGAGATCAACAAGCAGCTTTGGGTGCGCTCGGCAGTGGTCGAGCGGGAGTGCAACTCGCAGAGTTTGGCACAGGGGCTGCGAGAGAACGAGCTTTATTACAGGCCGGTCTCTTGCAACAAGGATTTGGTCAGGCAGCAGCTGCCAGACAACAAGACATTGCTAACAGAGGAGCATTAGCAGTACAACAACAAGGCTTAGGACAATTTCAAGCACAGTTAGGTCAAGCAGGACAACAAGCAACAGGAACAGATATTACACGTTTAGGTCAGTTGGGCGCACTGAACCAGGCGCAACAACAAGCAAATCTTGATGCACAAAGAGAAGCAACAAGACAAGCTACGTTCTTACCACAAGAACAATTAGATAGATTTGCTGCACAAGTAACAGGGATCATGGGTGGTTATCCTGGTCAAACAGTTTCAACAAACGTACCTAATCCTACACCATTACAAACTGCATTAGGTGTTGGTACAACACTTGCTGGTATATATGGTGCAACGAGACCAGGTGCTAAAATAGGTATTAATTTTCCATAGGGTAAATAATGAACAGAACTTTAAAAAGACCGATGTTTAGAATAGGTGGATCAGCAGGGACTGGTATTACATCAGGGCTAGATCAACCAAGAAAACAATATGCAGATGGTACTGAATATAATCTTAACGAGTATGAAAAAGAACGAAGAATGTTAGAAGAGATGATGAGAAAAGAACAGTTAAGAAAAGAAATGGAATTAGATTTACAAAAGAAAAAAGTTAGAGAACAAAGAAATATAGCAGCAGATGGTGGTAGAATAGGTTATCAACAAGGATCAATGCCGTCGTTTCAAGCATCAGGACTACCTGGTTTCTTAACTGGCTTTGGTTTAAATCTTTTAGCAACACCACCACAAGGTAATATATTTCAAACAGCTGCAACAGCTGCAAGAGATCCATTTAATCAATTACAAGTAAGTCAAGCAAGATCTAGAGAACAACAAGGTGAAAGAGATTTTTTAAGAAGTGAAAGAATAGCTGGCGATGAATCTGCTATGGACAGATTAAAATTAAAATTAGAGTCTGATGAAAGAATAGCAGGAAACAAAACAAATGATGCATTATATAATGTAATGTTAGAACAGTATATTGAAGATGACCTACCACCACAAGTAGCTGAAAGAGCAGCTTTATTTTCTACACAAAATGCAGACACGTTAAGAAGTGCTGTTACTGGTAGTAAATATGGAGGTGTTTTAACGTTTGATATTAGAGATCCTAATAATCAAAAACAAGTTCGTAAAAATTTAGATGGTAAAGTTGTTTATGACCCATATGAAGATAACTATAAATACATAGTTGTTAAAGATGGTGAAGTATATTTTGATGAGTTTAATTCAATAGGAGAAATTAAATTTCCTGAAATAACTTTAGACCAAGATAAAAAAAGAATACAAAATTTTGAATCAGATATTTTTTCTCCTAGAGTAGAAGATGCTCAACCATAGGAGTATAAATGGCTTTACAACCACTAATTCCAGCAGAACAAAATAATGAAGTATCTTGGTATACTTCTGGTTTAGCAGGTATAGTATCTGGTGGTATTAAAGTCGTTGAAGGAGCATTTTCATTAGGTGCAGAGTTAGTTGATTTAGGTTTAGATACAAACACAGCAGCACAGGTAGAGATATTTTTTGATAAACTTAATCCATTAGAAGAAATAGCAGAACAAACAGGTGTTGGTAAATTAACACAAGCATTAGTACAGATTGGTGTACCAGGGGGTGCTGGTTTTAAATTAGGTACAAAATTATACAACAAATATTTTGAAGCAAAAAAAGCTGGTAAGTTAGTTAGTGCTGGTTCTAAAAATTTAGCAAAACAAAGACAGATAGCAGATAAATTAAACAAAGAATCTGGTGTGCCAAGATTTGCAGTGGGAGCTGTAGGTGGTGCAGCCGGAGAAGCATTTGTTGCTGATGTTGAAGAGATAGGAAGTTTTGGAGATATATTTGATAGAGGTCCAACACAATTAGATGTCTTTGCATTAGACGGTGGTAGAGAAGATGCTACTAGAAAACTAATGAACAGATTAAAGTTTGGTAGTGAAGCAGTATTACTGACACCTTTTGCAGCCGGTATTGGTAAAGGTGCAAAAGCCATTGCAACAAAAGGAAAAGAACTTGCATATAGTAATTCTAGACTTGACAGATTTTTTAATAAAGTTGCAGAAGCGTTTACGCCTGAAGGACCATTAACCAAGTCTATATTTGGTTCACAAAAAGTTATGGAAGGGTTTAGATCTGCAGATTTAAATAGAGCAACTGAACTTGTAAAAAATTTAGATAGATCAATGTCAAGAGCATTTCCACAAATGCAAGATGCATTAGATAGATCATTAACAAATAAAGAAAAAGATGTTTTTTACAAAGAAATAAATGATTTAATATTAGATGGTGATTTAACTAAAATATCTGATCCTAAAAAAACAGAAGCGTTTGTTGATTCATTAAAAAAGAAAAATGTTGCTGATTCAGTTATTACTGAACTTACTAAAACTATTGATGAAGCAAGATTAACAATAGGTAATTTAATTGATACCACAGGAAAATATAATCCAAAAGAATTAAAAGATATATTACAAGAACGAATAAAAGGATTAGTTGGAAATACTTATAAAATATTTGAAACTAAACCCTTGTTAGGTATGCTAGGAAGATACAAACCTACAGATGATTCTATACAAGGTGCTATAGCTTTTTTTAGAAGACAAATTTCACAAAGTAATAAAGACGCTACATTTGATCCAAACAGCGCAAAGTATTATGAAGATGCAAAAGATATTGTAGATAGAATAATAGAAGACGGTCTTAAAGCAGCTAAATCTAAAAAAGGTTTAGCAGATCCAAACTATGTTGCAAAAACATTAGAAGATTTACCTGGAGAAAAATTTGTAAAAAGATTTATAGAAAAAACAGGAGCACCTCCTGCTGTAATTAGAAAATTAATGGGTGAAATGAAAGATCCAAGATATTCTGTGTTTAATGCTATTGCAGAATTATCAGGTATGGCAAGAACTAGTGCTATGTACAAAGAGATGTTTGATACTAATGCTGCTACACAAGCAGCTGGTGGCAGAGGATCATTTTGGAATTCAAGAAAAGAAGCAGAGAATGCAACAAACAATGTTGTTAAGATAGTAAAACTAGATGACAGACTATCCGGACTTGCAGATTTTAGAGCAGGTAGAATAAGTAATCCTTTAGGTGCAAAATATACAACAGAAGATATTGCAGATGGTTTAGCAAAAGCTAATGGTTTAACTGAAGGATATTTTATTCAAGCCGTAAGAGGGAGAGAAGGTGCAACATCTGCAGAAAAAGGTGCATCATTTCTTTACAGAAATCTTTTATTGTTTCCAAAAGCAACAGCACAGTTAGCAAAAACAGTTTTGTCTATACCAACACACTTACGTAACATAATAAGTGCAGGAGCATTTGCTGCAGCTAATGGTGTATTAACAGAAGGTTTGGTTAACCCTAGATTATTAGGACAATCTTTTAGAAAAGGTTGGCAAATATCTGGCGTAGCTAATTTAAAAAATACTAGATTTAAAGATGCAGATTTTGAAAAAGCATATAGAGAGCTATTAGAACTTGGTGTTGTAAACTCACAAGTACAAATAGGAGACTTAAGAAATCTAATGAGAGATGTAAACTTTGGTGACAGTATCATGGATTTAGATAAAGTTGTTAATCCTATGTTAACAAAACTTAAAAAAATACCTGAATACTTACAAGGTAAATATGTTGCAGAAGATGATTTTTGGAAAATTACAAATTACTTTGTTGAATTAAACAGAAGAGATGCAGCATACAGAGCTGCAAATATTAAAAAACCTATTGATGAATTAAAAAAAGAAGCAGCAGACATAGTTAAAAATACTGTACCTAACTATAACTTTGTTGGAGATGTTGTAAGAACAGCCAGAGTATTACCCGTTGGTAATTTCATGTCGTTTCCGTCAGAGATGATTAGAACAACTACTAACATCGGTGGACAAGCTATGAAAGAATTAAAACATTTACCTGGTCCAGGAGAAATAATTAGAGGAACGGACATTGCACCTGTGGTTTATATTGAAGGTAAAGGTTTTGTTAAAAATAATAATCCTATGTATTCAATAGGTGTAAAAAGGGCTACTGGTATGGCTTTTACGTTAACAGCTGTGCCTACAATGTTTGTTGAGGGAGCTAAAGCATTATATGATGTTACTGAAGATGAACTACAAGCTTTACGTAGATTTGTTCCTGATTGGTCAAAAAATTCTACATTAGTCCCAGTACGTGGTGATGATGGTAAATTAAAATATGTAGATTTTAGTCACAGCAATGCATACGATTTAATTGCACGACCATTTAGAACAATGTCTAATGAAATTATGTCAGCAACCAAAGATGGCGATACAATACTTAGAGGATTTACACGAGGTGTAGAGGAGGCAATGACTGAAATAGCTGCACCGTTTATTGATGAATCTATTTGGACAGAAGCTGCTGCAGATATAAATTTATATCCGTTATTACCAGGTCGAGGTGGTAGAACTAGAGATGGCAGAATTTTATATACAGATCAAACACCTGTTGGTGATAGAGCATATATAAAATTTAGACATTTAATGGAAGCACTATTACCTTCTTACAAACAAGGCATTAGACTAGGTCAAGCAGCTTTAGAAAAACCAAATAAGTCTGGAAAAATTTTAGAACTAGGGGATCAAGTTGCAGGGTTTGCAGGGTTTAGACCAATAGAAGTAGAACCATTAGATGCTATGGGATTTAAAATTGCAGAGTATCAAAGAGGTATAAGAAATGCACGAAGAGAGTTTACTGGTGGTTTCTTTGGATTGTTAAGAGGTGGACCAATTGATCCTAATGATATTATTACAAGGTACTATGAGTCAAACAAAGCAAGATTTAATGTTATGAAAGAAATGAATAAAGACATTAATGCAGCTCAAACATTAGGAACAAGTTCTTCTTTATTAAGAAGAGAGTTTGAAGATAGACAATTATCAACAGAAACTTTTAATAATTTAAGTAGAGGTAAATATGAACCATACTTTCCATCAAAAGATATACAAGATAGATTTAAAGAAATTTCAAGAAATTTAGGATCAGCTAATCCATTTATTGCAGTAAGGCCAACGTTAAGAGCAATGAGAACACAAATGAAATTTTTAAGTTTAGATGATACGTTTGATATTGATTTAAATGATTTCTCATTTGATAATATAAAAACACCGCCGCTACCAAGTTTGCCGCAACCAACTGTAAATACACAAGCAAATGTGCAAAATGTTAATCCTACAACAAACTTGACATCAACTGAAACTGCATTACTATCCCCAGAAGAACAAGTGATAAGACAAAGGTTAAGGAGAACATAATGGCTAAAAAGTCAGCGTTACAAAAAATTGAATCGCATGAAAAGCTTTGCAGAATAATGCAAAAGCAAACCTTTGAACAAATAAAAGAAATGCAAGAACGTATTAAAAGATTAGAGTATTGGATAGTTGGAGGTATGGGAGCTGTCCTTATAACTTTACTAA
>Ga0208919_1001018_pt1 | contig 17055 bp, 16 predicted proteins | sample 4_EtaG_FD_184076 | JGI IMG/M metagenome (GOLD analysis project Ga0208919, IMG submission 184076) | Marine viral communities from the Subarctic Pacific Ocean - 4_ETSP_OMZ_AT15127 metaG (SPAdes) (version 3) | ecosystem: Environmental > Aquatic > Marine > Oceanic | place: Pacific Ocean | collected...
AGCTCACAGGCCGTAAGGAAGGCGACGGCGTCAAAGCCAAGTACTTTATCCGCCACTCCAGCGCCAGGGCATACCGTGATGGCGACGACGATTGAGCGTTTAGTCGCACCGCTGCGGACTGCGATCGACACACTGCAGCAGCGCGCACGGACGCACGGCGACCACGTGGAGGTGCATGTCCGCACAGCTCAGCTGTGGTCTGCGTACCTGCAGGTCAGGATCACGCCTCGGCAAGTCGCAATATGCATGGCGCTGCTAAAGCTGGCGCGTGATGAGGTGGCGCCGCGTGCTAACCCCGACAACCCGATCGATCATGCGGGGTACGTCGCCATAGCAGCTGACCTGCGCGATGTATCCTGACGAGACCCTCGTCGAAGTCTTCGCGTTCACCAGGCGACTGGCAAAGCAGCGCGCTGACAAGATCCGCGATCACATCCACGCGCTCCAATGCAGTGACGACTCGCTTTATCTGAACAACACCAAGGTTGCTGAGATTGACGCGCTCTATGCAGAGGTCAAACGGCTGAACCTTCTGCAGACGATGATCGGCAAGTGGTTCACATAATTCCATGGCAAAAATAAAAGCAATCCCCACCAGGTTTCATGGATACAGCTTTCGGTCTCGGCTTGAGGCGCGGTGGGCTGTCGTCTTTGAAACGCTCAACATAAATTGGCAGTACGAACCCGAGGGGCTTCAGTCGCCATGCGGTGATAAGTGGCTCCCCGATTTTCTACTTCAGAGTCAAAAAAAGAAAGTATGGGTGGAGATCAAGCCGCCGGGACAGGATGCTGATGAACGGCTACACCGCATGGCCAAGGGAATGTCACACGGCGAATATATATGGTTCATCTCGGCAGACATACCTGACCCGTTGCGGTTGCGCATCTTGAACTTCCAAAACGGCGGCCCCGAAAATTACGCAAGTAATCTAGAAGGAACTTTCGACATGCACTTCGGCCAAGGTGATGATGACTGTCCCGGTTGGGATTGCGACCATTGGCTGTGCATCTGCGTTGGTTGTGGAACTATCGACATACAATTTAATGGACGTTCTGCTCGGATAGATTGCGACTGCGCGAAAACCAACAGCGATAAAGATTATACCTCGTCGCATCCGACCCTACTCAAAGCCTACGCGGCTGCTAGAGGGAAACGGTTCGAGCATGAGGACCGAGAAATATGGTGACTGAATTGCGCGGCGTGGCTAAATCAGCGCCTTCAAAATTTCGACCAGGAACTGGAAGATCATGCTGCCTCCACCGCATTGCTGATCAGATCAATGTCGGCCAGATCGCGGTCCTCATCGATGAGGTAATGCTCATAGGTCGACCGGATGGTGCGCTCGTCAGCATGACGCATCAGTGAAACAACCTTGTTCACGTCGACATTGTTCGAGAGCAGGCTCGACGCGAACAGGTGGCGGAAGGCGTGGGTGCCCAGCGGTGGCACGCCGCAATGCTTCCACATTGCCGCCTTGCTCTCCACCACGACACCATCGGTTCGACGCCTGCCCTTGGTCGCTGCCGGATACCGCAGCTCCTCAATCTCCTCGTCGCTGTGTTCAAGAATATCCTTGGTCAACGTCAGAATGCGGTAGTTGGGCGACAGCTTCAAAATGAAGAAGCCTCGCTCTGCCATGTAACAGTTCTGCAGTGCGCGCAGCATGTGCTGATACGACGCAGGGAACAGGAACCCGTCGCGCTCCAGCCCCTGATCATGGGCGTGCTTCTCCAGCTCGTTCAGGAGCGCAACGTCGACTGGAATTCGGGCATCCTTCTTTGCCTTGGTCCCGCCGATCCTGCCGTCCTTCTTCTTTGCCTTGTCGACCATCAAAGACGCGGAGCGATTGCCCTTCTTGAACGACGCAAGGTTCAAGGCCCTCAGCTCGTTAATTCTCAGTCCAGTGAACTGCATGACCTTGAACGCCAGCACGAACTCGGGGTGCAGCCGCGCCATGATCTTGAAGATGCGCGGCAACCTGCCACGCAGGTCTTCAATCGCCTCGTGGTTGACCGTCTCTTCGTTGTGGTCTTCCGGCTTGATCCACTTGAGGCTTGCAATTGGATTGGTCTGCATCCAACCCTCGCGAAGTGCAAAGTCAAAGATCTCGGTGAAAACTGCGAGCAGATGCTGCTTGGTGTTTGGCGCCAGCTGAAGACCATCGATCTGACCACCGACAATCAACTCCTGATGCATCAGCTTGGTCGTGATGCTGCTGACGCGAACATCGAACATCCTGACGCCACGCAGCGTGAGGCCGTGGCCGGTCAGGTAAATCCTCTCATCGGTTTTCTTCTCGACACGAAACCCACCGACGTGACGATTGATGAAACTGATGTCATTGTCGAAATGCTCGCGGCCAATCTTCTGCTTGTCGAGTTTGTCGGCCAACCAGGTTTGCCACAGAGCAACACAATCTCCGATCGTTGATTCAGAGCTGTCGACACCACCAGCGTTAATCTGCGGTGTCAGAACCTTGTCCCAATGTTCCTTGGCTGCGGTCTTCGTAGTGAACGGTTTGCCGGTTGCGTCTTTCCTCACGTACCGCTGCGGCACCAGGCCGCGCTTATGCTCGGCGGATAGATCTAGATCAAACCGATCGAGGCCACGCTTCTGAGCTTGCGCATTACGTTTAATTTTCATTGGTCTGACTCCCCATATATTCGATGACCATCAGTCATAAATATAGGGGTTATGGCAGTGTTATTCAAACCAAAATGCACACAAGATGCACACAAGCACAAAAAAGAGCCACCCGGAGGTGGCTCGTAATCACTAATATTTGTTGTATTTCAAAGGTTTAAAGTGGGGCGAGTGACCGGAATTGAACCGGCGACCCCCAGATCCACAATTAACATATTGGCAATTCACCAGCTTCGTAAATCAATAAAATCTGCAGTTTTCAGCCATCTTCGCATTAAGACCATTTGGTTAGAAAGCTGGTACGCCGAAACAAAATGCACACAAGATGCACACAAGATTACCTCTGACTACTTTACTGCTTCCGCGGTCCCTTCTATCAACAATGGATCCTCAGTTGCCACCGTTTCATCCTTGCCCGTGCTCATCCACGTCAGCGTGATCGGTCCACCCCCCTGCCCGTTCACGACGGCGTGCCCCTTCTCGCCATACATCTTCGGGAACAGCCGCGACGACAGCCAGCGGATGTGCTGCGAGTAATCCCGCATCGCCGCGACCTGCTCCTTGTTCCACTCGTTCCTGCCATCAATCACAGCTTGGTATCTGTGCAGCACGTCGTCGTTCAGGATCGTGACTCCCGTGCAGTTCGCGTTGCGCAGCTTCTCATCGAGCGCCGGGTCATCCGATCGCCACTGGTTCACAGTCCGGCGACTGATGTTTACAGCCGCACATGCTTGAGTGTAGCTGAGACCATCATGCAGTAGGTTCACCAGAGAATCGATCAGCTCTGGCGTCTTCTTGCTCACGCTCATGTGACGTCTTCTCCTGTTGCCATCATCTGCGCCAGACGAGTGGCGCGTCCGCCCACTTGATCCGCCCATCGGCTGTCCAGCATCTCAACCGACGCCTGGTCGAAACGTCGCGCCTCGACGTGTCCTAATGTCTCAGTAAATTTACACAAGCCGGCAACACCCAGATTAAACGCCATGTCGATCAGAACGCGCTGGCGTATCTCATCCAGCTCTGACATCCACGGCAGGCGCTTCTCAAGCTCTGCGCATATCGCCAGGATGTCCGACCGCAGCAGGAACCTAGCCTCGGCCTCGTTGCGCAGCCCGACATGCTCGAGGTTGCGACCGACCCCGATCGTCTTAATCCCAACCGTGTCGGTATACATCTCAAGCTCCAAACCCTCGTGACCGATGAGCTGCTGCTCCAATGCGTCGAGGTTCATTTCGTATGCCTCATGTTCTCACGCGACACGCCGCGCCACTTCTCTGCTGAGCGCATGCCGCCCAGCCCCAGCAATGACATCGTTAATGGAAACAAACCTTCAGCCGGTATTGATGGAATCGGTGTGCCAGGTGCCCAGAGCGTGACTCCCCAGATCACGATCGGCTGCAGTAGGAATTGCCAGCCTAGTGCGATCGCGCATATCCACATAATTGCTGGACGTGCGCCTGCCACGAATATGGACGGGTGCTTAGCTTGCTCGATGTTGGCCTGTGACTGCGCCAACATGCCAGCAGCTTCTGCCTGCACCAGCGCCTTCTCCATTTCGACTTTTGCCTTAGCTTGCAAATTCTTATCTGGCACAAGCCTATCAATGACAGTGGTAGCCACCGGCAAAATTGAACTAACCAATGCGCTAATCATCTCAGTCTCCGTTTCTTCCGATCTCTCGCAATTGTTCTTCCAGCTCGTCGCGACGTTCCGCACGTGTGCGTGGGCGTTCCTTCTTGGGATCGATGCCCCAGATTGTGCGAGCGACTTGGTCGTGCGCGTTGAGTTCTTCGCCCAGTAGACGGGTGCGGTCTACCAGGCGGATCAGTATGGTCTTTACTTCGGTGATCTGCTGTCGAATATCCCGCTGCTCTTCATCGATTTCAGTAGCGATCTCGGTGAGCTGGCGGGTGAGGTCAGTGGAAAATTTAGTGAGCAACCACCTGATGATGTACCAGAGCGCGTATGCCGCGACGGCAGCAGTCAGCAGTGGTATGCCAACCTGCTCGACAAGTTTGACGAAAACGGCAATCGACACGGGTCATCTCAGCACAAGCGAAATCAGGAGAAGCAGGATCGCTCCCGTCGATGTCAGCAGGATGCGTTCGACACGGCGCAGACGTGCGTTCTGCTGCTTGGTTTCGGAGCTGCAGGAGACCACATGCTCGCGCACTTGCAGCAGCAATTCGTCAATGCGCTGGTGCGCCGACGCGACTGTGCGGCGGTCAGGCGTCGTCATTCGTTTGCAGCGTCCCTGGCCGCGCGATTCTGATAATCGTCCCTCGCGAGGAGAGCCTCCTGCAACCCCTGATCGGTCGCAGGCATGGTCTCGACAGATTCGTCAGCCATCAGTACCTGTCTGGCCTGATCTGACATTCGTTCGCTACACTTATTAAGTTTTCCAGCAACTGCTTTCTGAACCCAATCATCAATGTCGAGTAGATCATTGAGTAAAACTTTCTCCTGATGATCCGAAATATTTACTGTGATCGTGAGCGCCATTGTTCGTTCCTTTCCTTATGCAAGCAGACAGCCAGAGAAATATGTGTACGCCGCAGTCCCATCGACACCAAAATCCACTACCTTTGAACCGCCGCCGATGATGAGGGTCACATAGGCAGTATCGCTGGCATCCATGTCTGCTATGACTGAACCTTGCAGGCACCAATTGTCGGACGTAGCAACAGACCACGGGTCAACCCGATTCTGTCTATAGTCGCGATTTGACGTTTTAAGCTCTACCCGACCGTTTGTATGAGACGATGTGATGCCGCTGAGCTGCATAGAATAACAAAGTAGGTATATGCCAGAGACGGGCGCCGTAAACGTCGTTCCATCGAAGTCGGCCCCGCGATCAAACGTCTCGGCCCCGTCGAACGGAATCGTGTACTGCGTCCCATCGCCAGTTTGATTATTATTCGCTGATGTGCGCCGCCCATGAAATGCGGGCTGCAACGGCTTTGTCACCGCGCCGGTCGCATCACTGACAATATGAGCGGTGGTGCCCAGAGCGCTCCCCAGCCCGATTGTCAGACTGTCCGCGCTGTCATCGAGGCCAATGTGAAAGTCCTGCGCGTTGCCGTCGAAAACGATTTTGGTGTCTTCAGCCGTTGCGTTGCCGATAGTCAGCGTCGGTGGATCGAAGAGCAACTTCGCCTCGCCGTTGATGCCGCCGGACCCATCAGCTGTTGTCACGCGGTTGTTCGCGTCGTTGGATAAAGCTGCGCCGCCACCCGCATACGTTTTAATCCGCGACGCCAGAACTTTGCGGTTAGTGCCACCGGCGCCGTTGTCAATTATGAATAAATCCGCATCGACGATCGCTTCGCCAAGCTCCGTGCCGCCGTCGATATCCAGAGCTGCCAGGCCCACCTTATTTGCGGTGCTGATTGTGTCCAGCTTGGAATCTGCAATCGCCGCTGAACCGTTGATGTCGGCGTTCACGATCACTCCCGAACCGATCGCAGCGGTCCCGTCTGTGCCAATGGCGATGTCACCGCTGATCACCACGGGATTGTAGTTCGTGCCGTCGCCAATGAGAGCTGCGCCACTGGTATTCGTCGCCATGAACAGGTCGTCGCCGGTTATCGTGAGATCGCCTGTCACCGTGACGTTGCCTGCAAACGTGGCCTTGCCACCGTCACTCATGTCCAAACTAAGCGCTGTGACGGCTGAGCTATCATCGGTGCCTTTGAACAGGATGTCCTTGTCAGCAACCTTGGACTCGATCACCAGGTCGGAGCTGGAGTTGGTGAGCGCGCCGAACGTCGTGCCGGCGGCCTTTAGAGTTATGTCATTACCAGCCGCATCGAGAACTACGTCAGCAGCGCTGTCGAGCAGGATGTCGCCAGAGTTCGATGACTGCACCGTGACGCCCGTATGACCATCAATAGTGGTCGTGCTGGCTTGTGAGTCCACGACCACAGCCCCAGAGCTTGTCTGGAAGCTGGCCGCTGCATCGCCAGTTCCAACGTCATCAGCGGCGACAGCGGCAGAGATGTAGCTGTTGAGCTGGCTGGCGTTTACATATTTCGTCGTGCCGCCGTCATCGACTAGTAGCTTGTCTGCATCAACAATCGTGATGCTTGTTCCATCGGTTGCGCCGTCCACCTGGATGGCCGCGCCCGACACCTTGTCTGCGGTGCTGATCGTCGCGAGCTTTGAATCTGCAATTGCAGCGCTCGCATTTACATCAGCATTGACGATGACGCCTGATGCGATCGAGGTCACACCAGCACTGGTGATTGCGATGTCGCCGGAGACCGCCTTGTTCTCCCATCGCGTGTCAGTCCCGTCGTAAAGCAGGACGTGCGCATCGGCAGGGCTGCTTACGACTGCGTCAGCCAGAGGACCATCGGTGACCGTCAGCTCGTCGCCATCGCCGTCGAACGCCAGAAACTTGCCAGCGCGCGTTGCTGCCGGATCTTTAAACTCCGGCGTGGTCAAATCGGTGACGGTCTTCGATGCCTTGAGCGATCGGTCGACTTCCTCCTGCAGCTCCTGCACCTGGTGCGTGAGCTTATCGAGTGCATCCTCGTGCGCAGCAGCCGGGAATGGATCGTTTTCGACATAATCGGTCGCCTGCGTGAGGGGCGTGTCGCGCAGCAGCACGACCGTCTCTCCACTTGCAGGGATGTTGCCCGATGTGAACGTCACAGTGCCACCAGACGCGGCTCCCACGCCTGCGACATTGTAATGGGTTCCATCAGTCTTCAGCGCCTCTGCACCTGAACTGTCGGTCCTGATGTAGACCTTCAACTCACTGGCAGCTGTAATGACGAACGTATACGTGAACGCGGTGGTCGAGCCATTGCCTGCGGCGGAGTTCTTGGTGGTGGTCGTGCTGACGGTCATTGCAATAATCTCCTAGACGGCGCTTGTTCTCTGGTTGTTTCCTCAAAGGTTTTGAGTCCCTCTCGTTCTCCGATGGCCCGGCGAAGTTCAGGATCTTCCGCGATTGGTCTGCCTTCGATGTCTGTTGCACTCATCCCTGGTCCGATGGACATGAGCACCTTCATCGCCGCCTCAAAGTACCGAGTCTCCAGACGCTTCAGAGCTGACTGCTTGTCCTTTAAAAGCGGATATTCTTCATGGAACTGTGCTGTGGCAGGACCGGCCAAAACCCACTCGAGGGCTTGTCGAAACGTGAACGAACCTCCCCCCCCTTCCTTGAGCGGCAATGGAACTTCGTTCTTCGCCAGATAAATCAGGTTCGATCGAAGCTCATTGTTAAGTGCCATCCCCTGGAATGTGCGGTGCGGATTCCCGATTGGCATGTCCAGCGCAATTAGCTCACGCACGTACTCAGGAACAGTTTCCGATGTCGTGTAGCGGATCGGCGAGATGCTGTTCCATGTCGCCTGCACAGGATTAACGTCGAAGCGCACACGCTCGATTGGCTGCCCCAGCACATCAAAGCGTACGACTGCCTCGTCATCTCCACGCATGAAGGGCAGACCCAGAACCTGCTGCTGCCATATGTCGACAACCAATTCCTTGGTGCCGGTATGCAGCCCACCCTTTGCCAATCCGATCAGATTGTATTGCGGCTGACCATCGGGACCGGGCTTCATCTTCCGCACGTCTTCAATCGTGTAGCGGGACAACTCAGCCTGTGCGATCTGGCGCTTGCGTCCGTCCCCTGTAAGGCCAGCAATATTCTTAGTGAACACGCTGTATGGCAGTGGCGCTACAAATAGCATGGCACCTGTCGTCGCATCGGTCAGGGGTTTGGGATTCTGATATTTGATGGACTCTATGATGGCGCCCATCCCCTGCAGGAACGGCATGCCTTGTTCAACGTATTCCGTTGTCGACAGTAGCAACGCTGACCAGATGTTCTCACGGACTTCAGGATCCCGTGTGCGCTCCATGCGCTCCACTGCTCCAACCGTCATCGCTACGAACGCGCCGATCGGCTCAATGCCAGCATAGTTCCAGTACTTCAGCGGCCCGTTGGGTACGCCGTTCGTATCAAACAACGGCAGCTCATCGCCGTCTTCATCTACAGGAAAGTCATCGCCTCTCAGAACATAGGAATATGGCTGCCAGCCTGGGATCACTGCTAACTTGTCGCGTTCCTTTTGAGACATAGGCGTGCCGCCCGTTAGGCGACCCTGCAGCGCCAAGTCGTAAATCGCATAGCTAGCAGCAGCGCCCATGGTAAGGCGCGCCATTGTTTTCTGCCTGGCACGCGGTCCGTTCTTGCCAGTTAAATTCTTATACGTAGTTGGATTTGCTGCAGCCAAAACTGGATGCCGCTCAGCAGCTCGCACCAGGGTGTTGGTTGGTGCCGTTACAAACGGGAACACCATACGCCCGATCAAAGATTGCTGCAGCCAGCGGGTCACCTTCCCAAATCCGCCGAGATCAGTCGTCATCGTGTTGTGTCGCGCTTCTAAGTCTAACTCCTTACCAACCACGCGGGGATCAACCATCACTTCCAAACCACGATCGATGGCTTCTTCGTGGGACTCGCCGTTCCACCAGGCGTTGCGGCTTTTCTGGTACGCCTGAGCGTACAATTCGCCGCGCTGCGAGATGGCTTTGAAGAACATGTCCTCGGAAGACAGCATCGTTGTCGGCAGGCGGATGACACGACCTAGCATATCGACGGCACGCGCCAGCGGCGTGTTCGTTATCCCAAGGCGTTCAGCGTCTATCGCCTTGAACTGCGACATCTCCACCTTGCTGGCAATATCAGGCACCGCGTCAGACTTGAATGCCCGACCTGCAAGAATGAATGCTTCCTGAGTACCCTGCAGGTAGCCCCAGGCACGGGCGACTGTCTCGCCCATGTAGACGCTTTCCTCCAGACGTATATCCTCCCCCAACGCCCGGCGACCCTTCAGAATGCCTCGCTCAGCAGCACCAAACACACCAGCAAGCAAATCCTCTGGTAACCGCCACGTCATAAACGCTGCGTTGCCCAGGATGTTCTTCATGTCTGACTTGAACCAGCTCAGCAGGCCGTTGATGTGGACTTCAAGGAACACGTCCTTGGCCTTCGATGACCAGCCGCGGTTGGCGTATTCAAGACCTTTGGCGGACCCGCCCTTCTCCACTGCCTTCTGATAACCCTTGGCTAGTTTAATGGCATGACCCGCACCACCTGACTGGTTCAGCATGTCCATGATCAACTCGCCGCGTAGATCACCAGGATCCATGCCCACCGGGATCTTGAACGCATTCATGGCGCGCGCGATCTCGGTCTGTGCGCCTTTGGCTGATTGATACAGACCAGCCGTAATAGCCATCTTGCGGCGGAACCGGATCATGTCTTCCGGCGAACCCTGGCCGGCGGCGATCTTGGCTGCCAGCTCGTCCAGCTCACTCGATGACTTCTGCAGCAGCACACGAAGCGCCGTCATCTCTTCTGCGTTGAGCGTTTCGCCCATGCGCCGCTTGAGCATCCGCTTGGTGAACCCTGCCGTGTCGGTGAGCAGATCGGCAGCGAGACCTTCCGTCACTTCATGCTCTTGGACGCCACGTTTGGCTTGCTCGACTGGATCTTTAAGACGCTCACCCAGGACAGCGATGACTTCCTGAACTTCTTCAGGCGATGTCATCTGGTCGAGGTTGAAGTCGTCTTGTTCCAGCAGGTGCACCGCACGCTCACGCGGTGATGCAAGCTGCTCGGCAAGCTCTTCAGCCATCTCCTCATCCACCGCCCGTGGCGCCACGCGGCCACCCAATGCGCCCTGCTCATAACTATGGGCCTGCTGCGCGGTATCCATGAGACCGTCCGGGTCCATGATCTTCTGCTCAGCTTCCTGGCGCTTCGCCTCGCGCTCGCCCTTCCAGCGCGCATGCCCCTCAGTGCTGAACAATGCCTCGGCGGCGGCATCACGCTCCTGCCGATATGTGAGCGGCTTGCCCTCTGCAGTTGTTCGCGCTGGTAGGTTCTCCTCCATAAGCGTTCGCGGCAGATCGACACCACCGCGGCGCGTCACGCCTACGGCCTTGAGCAGATCGACAAGAAAACTGCCCTTACCTGCTACCTGGAACTCGCCTGTCTCCGGCTGCCCACCAACACCCACGCGCAACGGCTCCGTGGGCACAGCTCCCCTGCCAGGGACCAGCTCTTCTGGTGCGACGATGTCGTCAGGGCCAAGCAGGTTCAGCTGCTGCTCTGGCTGGTAGGTTTGCGGATCAACTGCCATAGATTTTGCTCATTAAAAAACCCCGCTCGGTGGCGGGGTTGTTTCTGAAACGACGGTAGGTGCGTCTATGTCGGGCGGTCGGCCTTCTGCTGTGGGCGCGGCTAAATGATCCTCAGCCGTAGATACCCAATCCTTGAGCTTCTTATCTACGCCTTCGCTTGCTTGCCTTGCCGCGGCGATGGACGCATCGAGATCACTAAGTCGTCCCGTGAGAGCAGTCCTAATTCTTCCAGCTCTTTGTTGCTTAGCCTTAGTTCCTGGGCCAGAGACCTTTCCTGCGAGGAATCCTCTGGCTTCGCGTCTTGTGAGTCCGACCCGTTCGACGAGTTCGTTGACGGCGCCATCTCTCAGCTCCTTCTTCTGTGCAGCAATTCGGCCTGTATATTCTGAAGCCTCATTATACACAGATGAATGCTGGTGGTACATGGTGCCGACTTCAAGGTTACGGTCCTTTAGCAATCGAAGTGCTGGATTGATTTCTGCATCCGCAATTCCGACTGGTCCCTCGTCGCCAAACCTCGGGTTAATGTCAATGATATACCCGTTTGGCACACGCTCGGTGCTGACATCGAACCCCTCTGGCAAGGCACGGGAGAACGCCTCGATCTCGTCACCGTCAAGGTCATCGGCGGTTTTAATAAATACTGTCTGCCCACGCACCGTTCCAGCATCGGGTTCCGCATCAGCCGCTATAATTCTGATGCGGCTTGAAGCCATCGCATCCTGCCGTAACCCCTTGCCAACGATCGCGTGAAACAATGCAACCTGATCGTCGTTCATGCCTCGCAGAGGGACGCGGATGTTTGGCGAGAACACGCCCTCAAAACTTCCTGCAACATCGAATGGTCGTGCCTGCGTTCCCATCCTGATGCGGCTAACGTCTGTACCGGCAGGCAAATTCATTACGGCAGCATAAGTTTGATCCCACATATTCCGCGCGCCACGCGCGCTTTTATACATTTCGGAGGTCAGTATCTTGTTCATATCCTGGTAAAGGCGTTGCGCCTTGGGATCATCAGGAAGTTCCCGCAGTTTTGCAGACAGTACCGCCGCACGTGCGCCTGTCTGCGTTTGCGTCGTTCCAAACTCAATCGTTGCTTTTGGAGCATCGCGATACGGCTGCACAGTTGGGCGCAAAGTTGTAACAAAATCAGGATGGCGCAGCGCCTGTTCAGTAATCACACCCTCTGGCGTAACACCGGGCACACCGGCAGCCCTCAATTGATTGGCTATAATGTCCATTGCCTGGGCATAGTCGCTTTGTGCGCCACGTGTCGAAACCCATCCTCTGGCCTGCAATTGCCAGCTTTCGTGGGGGAACTGACCCGGCGCCGTGTCATTTACAAAATCACGCAGCTTGTTCCAGAAGATCGCCATCGGTTCATGCAAGCTCTGGTACTTCATTAATTGATCTTCCGTCACACCGAATATGCGCCCAACCCATACGTCGTTTACAGGAATTGGTGCCGCAACGTCAGCACCGCCTACCATGGAAAGTGTGTCGCTGAAGTTCCCGGTTTTGTTTCCAGAAGCCAACGCGGTTCCGCTACCCTGTCGCGCCAGTGCCTCCTGCACGCCCGTGGGATTGGTGAGATCTATATCAATGGGAACGCCGCGCACCTTCTGAGACAAGAGTGCCAAAGCGCGCTGTAGATTGCCCAAAGGTTTCTCGCGTGGTGAGGTTACACCGACCAAATCAGTAAATGTAATAAACTCGTCCGAGTTCTTCTGCAGATACGGAATTCGCTGAGCGAATGCCTCACCGCTAAGCTCGTACCAAAGCTGTGAACGCAGGGGCAATTCAAGGGCGGCATTCCAATCCTGTGCAGTCAGCGTGACGTTCATGCCAGTGTCGGATGCTGCCTCTTTGGCTGCTACAGAACTCTCTTCGATCGCCTCCTGAAGCATACGCTCGATGTCTGCCTCGGAACCCTGAAATCCTGGGCCGGGTGCATTTAGCTCCTGCTCGCTCAACTCAGACCAGGCACGTCCATCCGGCTGACCGGCACGATATTTCTTCCCCCCCGCTACACGTCGATTTTCAGGTACGAGAACTTTCAAGCGATCCGCTACGATTTCAGACCCCTGCCGTGTGTCAGTTCTAACCTCATCAACCTGCTTGCCACGAGCTACACGACCCGCAGCGGCCAGAACGGGATCAACGATATCCGTAGGATCGACGCCCATGTTCAGCGTCGTTGACCGCGTCACAGCGCGCTCAGCCATACGGCCCTCAGCTGCCATACCGATGTCGGCCATTTTGCGGCGCACGATTTCTGCCGCAGCTTGTGTGAGTTCAGCTGTTGCTCGTGCGCCCTGTGGCGATCGCATGATGCCTTGGAGAACGGCCTCAAACGTCACGCCGATCAATGCACCCTCCGGCCACATCTTCATGCGGTTCAGAATGTTCTGGCCTTGCTCCTTGCCCAGGATGTTTATCGCAGCCTTCGATACTGCCAGACGTTGCTCTGGGTCTTCAGTGTCAAACGCTTCGATGAGCGACTGTGTTGCGGTCGGCGTCATCGGGTCGAACGCGAAGTAATCTGCGATGGCGCCCCAGCCAAGCGATCGCACAAACGCATTCGCTGAGCTGATTGCTTTGATGCCTGCAGCAGCTGCAACGGCTGGTGTTGCAAACTGCGAAAGAGACTGAAGCAGGTTGCCGAGTGTCTGGTTGTTGTATGGCTCTGCCAACCAGTTTGTGAGGTCCGGCGCTACAGTCTCAAACAGCTCGCGAATACCGCCTTCAATCTGCGACGGGTCACCGATCAGCGACTCCTGTATGCTGACCACACCTTCGTACATGAGCTTGAGCGGATCAGGTACTAACGACGCATTCGGCCCTGTAATGATGTCAATCAAACCCTCGGCTGTGGCAGCTGCGCCTTTAGCAATGCCAGTCGGTATTGCCTTTGCGATGTCTCCGCCGACCGCCTCAGTCGCAGCACCGATTGCCGTCGACATTGGCGACTCGATAAACCGCTGCTGTGATGATTTGGTTGCAGCCGGGACGCGGACCTCGCGACCGCTTTCTAGAGACACCACGCCGTAGGTCACTTCGTCACCAGTCTCAGGATCGACGTGCGTATCCGTGCGACTGAACGCCTGCGCGCCTATGTTGGTGAACTGTTTAAGTTCCTGCGCTTCCTCGCTGTCCGCAATTAGATCATACGGATCATCAGCGTCAGCGAACGTCTGCCCTGACGGCCTGATCGTAATCTGCAGGGGTTGTGCGGGTTGCTCTTGCAATTCCGGCAGGTCTACTTCTGGCAGCTGATCTGCGTTGGGCAGATCGCCTACGCGAATGCCGACGCTGGTCTCTGGTTCATCAATCATGGACATCAGTCGACCTCCAGCTGGTCGTCATAATCACGCAGCTTCGCTAGTGTCGCAGCTACCGTCCAATCAGATATTTTCAACTCACCGGCCGCGATCTTCGCTTCCAACTCGGCAAGCGGATCATCACTTGTAAGGGCACCGACAAAACTCACAGTCCCAGGCGATTTGAGCCATTTATTTCTTTCATCCAGAATCAAGCCGGCGAACCCTAGCCGCTCTAGCTTGATCAGCTCCTGCGCTTTCGCAAACGATTCAGCCGGGGTCGCCTTTGGGTTCGTCTGTCGCCACTCCAGCATGTCTGCCTGAGCATTCTGAGCGGCAGCCTGACTGGCACGGACCAGCGGATCGGTAGTGTTGGCTTGAATAAGTACCTTGTTCTTCTCGTACTTGAATTCGCGCATGATCAGGTCATTGGCACGCGTAAAGCCAGCCTGGTTCTGCACGCGAATTGCCTGACGTAACCCCTCATAGGTCTTCTGCGTCAAATTGCCTTGGTGCCTGGCAAGTTCTGCAGCGGTGAGGGTCCGTTCCGACAACTGATCCTGCATTGAAACGACCGAGTTGCCGATGTCGACATTCCCGAATATGGGGCCACCGGCGGCGCGCACGGCAATGTGATCGCGCAATGCTTCTCGAAATGCTGGCGTGAACCCAGTCCAATTCTCCAGCTCGCTCTGCATCTTGCGCAGATCGTCCATTTCGACATCGAGGTCGAAGGCATCGTTGTACATATCTGTAAATCGTAAATCGTCGGCCTTGTTAATCCGCGTGATACGCGCCGCATTGTCCGTCGCAATCTCAGTCGCGCGGTTCACCAGCTCCTTCATAACCTCGGCGCGCGCGTCCGGCCCCAGATCCGTCAACATCAAGCGGATCTTGGTTTCCACTTCGGACTGGGAATAGCTGAGACCAACCTGCTGCAAATGCATTGCAGTCGATTCAGGGTCATCGGATGCCATGACAAATCCCGTAGCCAGATTAGTCGCAACCTGCAGACGTGCTGCCTTGAGCGCTGTGGCAGCATCTTTGCCGTTGAACACGCCCTCGGTCACTGCCTTTTCAAACAAACTGAGCTTGACCGGCAGACCCTCGACATTACGCCCGAACAAGCCGATCGATTGCTCGGTCCAGGTGTGGGGTTCGTTCCTCAATGTTTTAAAATCCCCAAGGTTAGTGGTCAGCTCGTTAATACGGTTATTAGCGCTGAACACTCTGCCTTGCGTGATGCGGGTACGCTGCAGCTTCCGCTGCTCAGCGTCACGTGCCGTCCAGGCGGTAGCTGCGTACCGCTTGAATGCTCGCTGTGCTACCTTGTTATCGATGCCCCCAAGCGCGGTTTTGAGCGCATCAGCGGATACGCCGTTCCACACATTTCCGTGTTCAGCTGGTGTCGCTGCCGTCGCCTGGCTGACTGCATCGTTCAGACCACTGCCGTATTTCGTCACGGCTTGGGCGTATTGTTCGTCCGCCTCATATGCCAGAGCCTGATCCCAGAGGGTAGTTGCTATGTTACCCGCCTCGGCAAACGCCCTTTGAGTACTGGCTGCCAGCGTCCGCAAGCCGCTTGTGTCATTGGGAAGGCGGATGCCCCGCGACACTTGCGTCTGCGCAAGTTGCGATCGTCCTGGAATGGTTATGCGCATGCTGGCTACCTAAGAAATGCCGAATTTGTTGTACTTGGCTGCCGTGCTTATAAATTTCCCTCCACCGGTCAGCAGGCTCGCGCCAAATGTCGGCAGTACCGACCGGGCAAACTGACGCGCCTGCAAGCCAGCACTTTGCTCCGCCACCTTAGATTCGACGCCCTTCTCCTTGATTGCTCGCACGCCACGCAAACCCTCCAGCTGCATCTGCGCGACCTGGTCATCAGCGCGGTTTGCGGTCTCCATCGCGATCCACAAGCCGGTGCCCATGCCGGGATCGACGCCCGACTTTGCCAGTTGCGTTTGCAGCGTAGACAGCGTATCTCCGGCGCCCTGACGGAACTGCATGATTTGCAGATTTACATTATCCTCGTACGTTACAGCGTCGCTTTCTGCCAGCTCCACATTGCGGCGCTGAACCTGCTCCTCTTGACGCGACAGTGCTGCCTGCGCCTGCGCCCCGCGTACTGCTGCGACTCCACCAAGCAAACTCGCGCCAGCTGCAATGAACGGTAATGCTACTGTCATCAGATAATCCTTGCGTAAACGTAGTGATCCGAACCGTCAGGGCCGTAGCCGCGCAACAGTCCTTCACGTTCAAATCGTAGAAACTCAACGAACCTGACTGCCTCGTCCCAGTCAGCCCGTACCACTGCCTGCAGCCGCCGCAGCTGCTGCTCCTTAACCTGGCGCGCAAGCGTCGCCGTCAATGCGCGCACGGCTGATAACTTGTGTGTGCCAAGGCGCCAGCCGCCTACCAGCCAGCACTCTGCGACGCCATCCCAGATCGGGATAATCCCGCCACAGCCAACCAGGTGTCCGTTGTGGATGCCCGACCACGACAGCTCCGGCGTAATCGATCGATCGGCCATGGACTTCCAGTCGCCCAACAGCTGACGTCCAGGGTTGCCCTCGTCGTCCTCTGCGAGATCAACGAGATGCTCGCGGACGAACGGCACCAGTTGCATCTACTTCTCGTGCGTCATCAGTTCCGGGTAGATCGACACAACCGTCGCCGGTAATGGCTGGTCCTGCATCACGCAGATGTAGCCGTCATTGTCGTAGTCGCCGCGAAACTCCACGGTCTTGTCGCCGGTAAACAAATCAAGCGCCTGATCCATTTCATCTGCGCTGCTGCGAAACGGAATCAGGTCAGTCACCGTCGTTGATGAACCGACCTTGATGCCGATCGTGCGGTAGAGCCGCACCACAATGTTGTGGATGCGCTTGGTTTTGCCCTGCGCCGTGCCCTGCGTATCACCAGCCT
>Ga0208919_1001019_pt1 | contig 17020 bp, 18 predicted proteins | sample 4_EtaG_FD_184076 | JGI IMG/M metagenome (GOLD analysis project Ga0208919, IMG submission 184076) | Marine viral communities from the Subarctic Pacific Ocean - 4_ETSP_OMZ_AT15127 metaG (SPAdes) (version 3) | ecosystem: Environmental > Aquatic > Marine > Oceanic | place: Pacific Ocean | collected...
ATTCTCAAGATCACGAAGGCGAGCGTATATACCCTGGTCCGGGTGGTATACCGCCTCCTTGATCTCCTTGATATGTAGCGCCATTTCTTCGTGTTTTTCCAACAAGGCTTCAATCTTGTTGGAAAGCTCTACCAATATGACGTCAAGGTTTTTATCATTATCTATTTGCATAACACAATACTCCTCACGCAACGGTAATTAGTTGCGGCATCGTTCTTTTACTCTTCGATGATTGCAAAATTTGCAGTGATCAACGTTGAGGCGGCGGAGGCGCCGTTTTGGAGTGCATTTTTTGTGACTTTAACCGGATCAATAATACCTGAAGAGAACATATTTTCAACCTTGCCGCTGGCGAAATTAAAACCAAAGTTCCTTTTCTTTTTTTCTATATCATTTAATATAACGTCCGGGGAGTGACCTGCGTTGACTGCCATTTGTCGAATGGGCCCTTCGCATGCGCTTTTAATTATTTCCACTCCATATTGTTGCTCATGGTTGTCTACATCGATGTCTAAATTTCTGGAAGCTTGCAGCAGAGCAACGCCGCCTCCAGCAACAATACCCTCTTCTTGTGCAGACTTGACTGCCTCTAGGGCATCTTCAATTCTATGCTTTCTCTCTGTCATCTCTACTTCTGTGGCGCCGCCGACATGAATTACGGCGACTCCGCTGGCCAGTCTGGTGATTCTTTCTTGAAGCTTTTCGCAAGCCGTTAATGAGTCGGTAGTTTCAAATTCCTCTTTTAAGGAATTGATTCTCTTTTCAACCTCTTCATAATCTCCTGCGCCTCCGACCACGGTTGTCTGATGCTTTGTCGATTCGATGGTTTTGACAACCCCCAGGTGTTCAAGTTTTGCATCGCGAATCCTCATACCAGAGTTCCTGGAAATGAACGTTGCTCCCGTTGCCAAGGCCAGATCACTTAGAATGCTCTCTCGCTCCTCGCCATACCGCGGAGCCTTGATGGCAGCGACCTTCATGGTTCCCCGAATAGTATTCATGATCAAAGCAGCCAGTGCTTGGCCTTCAACGTTCTCAGCCACAATCACCAAAGATTTAGCCTCCCGCGCAACAGGTTCTAGAATCGGCAGAAGATCTTCGACTGCATCAATAGTGGCATCCGTCACAAGAACATAACTTTGTTCATGCTGCATCAACCCTCTTCTCTCGTCGGTTACAAAAGCTGTGGCAACGTATCCCGAGTCAAATTTAAAACCTTCGACAATATCTAGGCCCGTTTCCAAAGAACGAGCTTCTTCAATTGAGATAGCGCCGTCCTTGCCAACTCTGTCGACTGCCATGGCAATGAGCTTGCCAATCTCCGCATCTCCGTTGGCAGAAATCGTGGCTACATGGGCCATGTCTTCTTCTGACTTGATGGGCTTCGCCTGCTTGGCCAGGTTATTAACGACCTGCTTCACCGCCTTATCCATACCCCTCTTAAGTTCAACTGGCGAAACGCCTGAAACCAGATACTTGTATGCATTATCAAATACGGATCTTGCCAGTACTGTGGCGGTTGTGGTGCCGTCCCCGGCATTTAGATTAGTCTGTGAAGAGGCTTGCTTAAGAATCTGCACTGCTGCATTTTCGAATGGGTCATCCAAATCAACAAACTTGGCAACAGTTACACCATCTTTGGTAACAAACGGTGTGCCACCCTTCTGATGTAAAATAACGTTTTGACCCTTTGGGCCCAGTGTGCATGCAACATTGTCTGCCAAAGTGTTGACGCCTTTTTGAATCTTGTTAAGCAGCGAAAAGCCAGAATCGTACCCTTTACTCATATTCTCTCCTTTAAAGTTATATGATACAGCTTTTATGTGGAATGTTTAATGATTTTATTCTTTTTGAGGAGATATCGCGGCATCTTGTTTTTGAACGGAAGCGGTAACGGCCCGTTGCAACTCTTGAGAATCTGAGATGGCATTCTGGCCGGCCTGATTTCTGTTGGAGGCGTCTTTATCTGTGCACTGTTTCCCGCCGCAGTCTACCAAGAAAAATCTTCCAATATTGTCAGTTAAATCAGCCAAACTGTTGAACATTACAATAAGATCATCATTCATTCTTGATGCTGCTTGGGTGAAAAAGTCTTCTACTTTTTTTGTAGTTATTCTAAGAGTGCCCAACTTGCCAGCGTTAGTGCCTTCGGCACTCGCCATTCCCCTATAATGAGCAGGTGTGATATGAAATTGTGTTTCACCCTTTGCCCCCGTTATGCCCGGGGCCGGGGGTATTTGTGTTCCGTCATCTAAGGTGACGCCATCGCGGATTGCTTGAAAAAGTTTGGCGCCGTCCCAACCCTCGTCGCGAAGTCTGGCCCACTGACTTAGTTCTTCCACGCCACCCCACAGCTTGTCGGTACCTCCAGCGCCACCGCTGGCGACGCCGGCCAAAGGCGCATAACCTTTCTGCATCGTGGCCCCGCCTTGGCCGCCCGGGGTGTGGTGAGCTATCGCAGCTATATACTCTGCGGTAGGATCAAAAACTCCCTCCCTTGCAGGTGTTCCGTCCGCCAATCTTAAATTTATAATTTCAGCAGCCTCGGGAACTATAAAATAGGCATCTTCCTCTTCATTAAATACTGCAAATGCCACGTCATGTTTGGCAACGGGGTCGGCCTTTGCCCTTTTCCCAGGTCTTTGTTCTGCATGGCGTATCTCGAATCTGGGAGGTCTGCTGGCTACATGTTGAAGCCATGTCTTTTTTAAATCACGATTCGCTTTAAATTTCTTATCTTGACTTATAATAGTTTCTGTGTATTTGAAGGCGCCGATCCAATCAAAGAAGGTCTTGGCTGTTATATCAAATTCATAAAAAGTTACTGCTGATACATCCTTTGCCTTCTTAGATTGATCTTTTACCACGATCACATAGCGCATTGAGGTGCCGCCTTCAGCAAAGTGGCCAACAAGATCTTTAAAGCTCCCCTTAACGTCGCCCGTGGCATTCAGAATTTTCAAACTAATCGATTCACCCACTTTGGAGCCGGCCGGATAAATTCTAATATCAGCAATATCACCTTCACTAGTGGGTACCTGCTTGGAGGGCCCGCCGAATAATGCAGCGAGAAAAGGTTCCCAAAGAAACCCCGCAACAGAAGCATTAAACTCTTTAATCATCCAAACAAACTGATTTAAAAACATGAGATAAGAGAGGGTTTGTGGAATCGTAGCTTCTGCCAAGTTGGCTTCTGGGTTTTCAAAGAAGTTCGTTATGTTTGTGAGCTTCGCAGCCACAGCACTAGAGTCGCCCGGGCCTTCCATTCCGAGATTCGACATCCATAGCTCGAACTGTTGGCGGTCTTCGCTTCCCGGTCTTTGTCCAACTGAAATTTCGGTAGCTACCATGTTGGGGAGGCGCAGGACACGCTCTCTTTCTTTTGCACCCGTGGGAGCTTCGTTGAGAGGTTGCTTTTGATTTTCACCCAGTTCAGTAACAGTCTGCTCAACAATCCGAATCAAAGATTCAAAATCCATCTTTTTTGGCTTGGGTTTGAAGTATTTGTTTATCTGCTCTTTTAGGTCACTCATGTTAGTAATTAGTCCCTCAGTTCATCAATTACCTTATCTAATCTAAGGCCGGCACAGTCAATCTTTCTCTTGGTCAAATGATAATGACTAACGATTCCCTTGAACGTAGCTTCTGCGGCTTCGCTGTGAACGCTCGTCAGAAGCTTTCCGTCATTATCGGTAGGGCAGGCTAGGGGGATGTCGTAGCGGTCGCACAGAGCGCAAACCAAGGCCTTGTAGGCCTCTAATTGTGCCGGGTAATAGCCCAAATGGGGCTTCAGTGTCCTTCCGTGCACCGTGCTGTCATCCAAAACAGGTCGTGGGCCGAAACCCTTTGTCTCATAATACTTTTGGTACTTGACATAATAAGCATTGCTAAAGTCGATTCCAATGGAGCAATTATTAACGCCGCGGTTGCCGGCATGCCATCCGACATGTTGTGTGTCAACCATCTGGTAGATTGTACCATCATTGTCAATAACAAAGTGGGTGGAGATTCCCCTCTTCTTAAGAATGTTGTGACATGACTTGGCAGACAGGGCAGCATCCCAATGTGTAACAATCATTGATGGCTCTCTCTCGGCGTCCAAACAAGAGCGATAACAATCTGATGGAAGGGCCAAGTTGTTGTCGTCGTTAAGTCGCACAACCTTGTCCCACTCTATCTCCACACTTCTGCCGTTGCAAGTAATGGTCTTAACGTCTTGTCCGATGAGGGACTGATACTTGTTTAGAGCCATGGCTTCCAGGGCTTCTCTTTCGGTCAAAGCTCTTCTGTAGGTCATTGGCCCACATAGACCATCTGCTTCCAAATCGTGCTTCGTCTGGAAGTTTTCTATTGCCTGAACAAGCTCGTCATCGAACTCGTCCTCTCCAAACCAAGACGGATCCCAGCCCAGCTTCGAGGCGCTAGCCTCGTTATAAAAGTTTTTATTAACACTCATCCTATCCTCATGTGATTTTATCTGCAATGCCTAGTTCAACGGCTTCCTTTGCAGTTAAGTAAACGTTTACCTTGCGTCCAAGCAAGTTTTTAATATATCTTTTCGTCATGTTTGTTTCTTGAGTTAGCGCCGTAATGTATTGTTCTTGAATCCATTTGATTTCCTCAAACTCGTTCTCAAGATTATAAACAGGGCCATGCTGGCCGCCGACGACGCTATGAAGCATGATTCTGCAATTGGCACCAATCTCTCGCTGGCCCTTTGAGCCGGCGGCCAGGAGAAGGACACCTGCGGACATTACCTTGCCTAGGCCCTTTGTGTGGATCTCGCACTCATCGCGGATGGAGCGCATAACATCATATATTGCGAACATTTCCAGAGCGGAGCCTCCGTAAGTAGAGATGAAAAATTCTATGGGATTATATTTAATCCGTTTACCCTTCTTTTTTGTTTTCTTCTCTTCCTTTCCCTGATCCTCCTCTGGATCTTCTATTTTGCCAATGTTTTTATAGTGATTGAGAGAATAAACTATTTCAGAAGTCTTTTCTTCATCTATTTCTCCAAACAACCCTATTCTTTTAGCTTTAGCCTCCTCTTCCTGGGCCCCATTCTCTAGAATGAAACCTAAAGAATCTAAGAGGCTTGGTTCCTGGTTTTCTTCTTTTTCTAAGCTTGGTTTTTTGTTAAAATCCATTTTGTCCTTTTTAATGCTAGACGCTTATTGCGGTTTTGATTTTTCTATGATTTCCCCTGACAGTTTGTTCCTGTAGCTCGAATGGGAAGGTTTGAGCCCACTCCAGTAAAGAGTCTCTATCTGAAAACTTTTTCGAAAAAAGAAACACCCTTTCTTTTCCTTTCGGATAATAGGCATTTCCGGCTGGTTCCCAGTCCGCGGTTGCCTTTAGAACTTGTTTTTCTTCCTTTTTGGTAGTGATACCTTCGATTTGTATCCTGTAGTAACACTCATCCTCATTCTTTGCTGAAACTTTCCAAGTTGTCGCTTTCACACTCTTTTTCATTTTTTTGTCCTTCCAAGGCCTTTCTTTGTACAAGAAGTTTTTTATCTCTCCACGAAAGATCGATCTGCTGTTTAACGTACTTATCTAGTAATAACATATAAGATCTGAATTGTTTAATACTGATTTCTTTATTTTCCCTTCTTTGTAAACACCACTTGATTACTGAATTTACAAAAAATACTTTTTCGGCAAATATAACATTACCCCTTTCTTCAAATGAAAAATCTGAATCCAATAGAACATTTAAGATGGGCCTGTTACCGTTAAAAAAATCCCTCATACATAAAGCCTCTATTTTAATTAGAGGGCTTCTTCCAAATATTTTCCTTATATGTGCCAGAAACAGCGTCCATGATAGCTCCCCAGGCCTCGACTTTGATCACCTTATCGAACGGTTTCGCCCAATGTGTTACGAACCTGCTGACAACGGCAGACTTCCAAACGTCAAACACCCTTTCATCTGCTAGCTTAATCATCTTCAACTGCTCTTCTGAGTATCCGCCATCCTCGGCCGCTTTGTTGCGCATTTGTTTTATAAAAGCCATGTCCTCTGCGGCATATGCAACAAGTGTCATGGCTTGAAAGGTCACGCCCTTGATCAACACGGTTAGCTGTCCATAAGTTAAAAGTGTACTAAAAAGCTTATAAGCTAGAACACCACCAAAAAACCACAATAATTCATAAAGACCTGGATATTGTTCCATAGTTTCTCCTTTTTGGTATTATAGTATTTTAGGGGGAATTATTTAATGAATTTTTTAAAAAGTGCTTCGCCGAGTTTACGATTCTTCCACTCGTTGAGCGTCTCTTCAACCGTTTTCTCTTCCAACTGCTCGTCGTCATCTCTTTTAGCCATGTGCCCGGGATGCTCTTCTGCCAAGCTAGCTTCCAGGATGGTTAACTCAGAAACCGGAATGCCTTCGATAAGTTCGTTCTCAAACTGAACATCATATTTTGTAACTTCCTGCAAAGTCTCGTTCCAATTGTGATCAACAACATGGCCTTCTCGGCCGCTAGCATTCTCACGCACATGGTGTGCACAGTAATGATTGGGTGCGAAGATACCCTGCTCTTCGTGGATCGCCTGGCTGAATGGGCCTGATTTTTCGCTTCCCCATCGGGGAAGGGTGCCTGAATCTTCATACAAATCTTCGTCGCCTTTCTTCAAGCCCTGGATGTTATCTTCTTCGATTGAAGGATCCAGGGGCTCGCCAATGTTAACTGAGATCTCTGCAAGGATGGAATCGCGAACCATGTTGCGAATCGTATTTGACTCTCTCAATTTGGCGACCTTGGGCCCGACGGGGCGATCAAATGGCATGCCCGTAATTGTCTTCCCAAATCCGTGTCTGTATCCCTTTGCAGCTAGCTCCGCGGCTCTTCTACGCTGAATCTTCTCGGCAGGAGTTAGCTCTGCCTCTTCAGCGGCCGCGGATTCGGTGGGCGTAGTGGGTGATTGTGGAGCTAGTTCAGCGGCCTGCTGTTTGGCCAACTCTCGATTTTGGCGGCGTGCTTTGGCTGATCGGTACCAGCTTCGGAAGCCTTCTCTGTCTGACGGCCTCCAGGTGGTGGGGTCACTCATTACGGCATCGGGGTGTGATAGAATTCTTGCTTTCCTCTGTCTTCCACTGGATCTGGTCCAGTCTTCGGGCGCTGGCACCTCTTCTGCGGCGATTGATGCGGGTGAAGAGATCGCCTCTTCGGCTGCCATAGCTGCTGGTGCGCCGGCGTCTGGGAGATCTGCAACTCCGGCTGCTTCTTGGGCGGCCAGATCCTCTGGGTGGTGTACAACGTCCAGCCCCGAAAGGGACATCTCTGCTTGACTTCGGTGAAGATCTTTGGGCAATTGTTTGACACCTGTGGCCATTAAGGGGTGGGGATCCGGTTGACCCATCTTTGCTGCCAACTCTCTATTGTGTTGGCGCTCTGCGAATTCTGCGTTCCAAGAAGGGGCGTACGGATGGCGCCCATCCGGCTTCCCGGCCATAAATGCTGCGTCGTCCAAGGGTCCCCAGTTAAAACTTGAACCCTGGTATCCGGCTGTTTTCCCGGCGATGCGTTCTGCTCCGGAGTAGTCTCTGGTTAAGGGAGTCCTCTGTGCCCCACGTTCTCCGCCGGCTTGTCCGGGGATGAGATCCAGGGCGTAATCTGCGTCTTCTGTAGAAGGTACGAATCCTTTGTCCCACTCTCCCCAATAATCGGGATCTTCTCCAGTGGGAGCAGGATGTGTCTGACCGGGCATCAAGCCACCGCGCTGACCCTCTTCTGGATCCAAATAATCCCCTCCGGCGTGGAGGTACAGGGCGGGGGCTAGTCCGGCGCCAACAGCGCCTGCGTATGGTGCCGCGGCCTGCGCGACGGGGGCCAACCGGGATGCGAGGTTAGCTCCCTGCACCCCAATCCGCTGCAGCAGCGGCATGTTGCGGAGATTGGCTGCATTGACAGCCGCAACGTCGGCTGCTGTTCCGGCTGCTGTGGGTGCTATAGATGAGGCGGCCGGGGCTAGAGATTTGACGGTCGGGGCTGCAGATGTCCAAAATTGCCCCGCTGCGGGGCCGATCGGGCCAAGGGTGCCCTCGTCAAGAATCTCTTCAATTTGATCTCTTATCTGCTCATCTAAGTCAACCTCGATCTTATCCTTTTCGGGCTCTTCTTCACCTTGAAGAAGTTTGCGGCCGTTCTCTGTGCCCTGAACCTTGTCGTCATCGTCGGTATCAGTATCAGAATCGGAGGCGGAACCTTCGGTGATTAAACTAGATTTGATTTCGGAAGAGATATAATTGGCAACTTGAGAATCATCCAAGCTAGCCAATTTCATGAAACGAGATATGGTCTTGTTGTCCAAAGATGACATGTGCCATTTCCTTATCGATTTGATAGTCTAGATGCAACCCTCTGCATGACTGCTTCAACCAAGGAATCCTTCTGGCTTCTCTTTGTAACTTCGGCAAGAGTCTTACGAATAAGTGTCTCGACGTCAGCAGCAGTGAACTGCTTGTTGTTCTCGGATAGAACCTTAAGCTGTGCAATGACGCTCTTGTGGACTTCGGTGATCAAGTTCTGGCGCGCCTGGTGGGTGCGGAACTCGCTAAGCACTTGGTTGTAGCACTGCGCGTAAAGATTGTTGGCAGTCTGCTGATCAAGCTGTCTACGATGCGTTTCCTGCAAGCGTGTACCATGAATCTGGTAACGTCGCATGGCCTCACGCTGGATTGCTTCCTTGGCAGTAGTGGGCTTCTTGACGGTAAACTCCGTTGGTTCGATGGGGCTGATTGGGTCTTTCTCTGTACCAGTTCCCTTCATTCCAGCATCACCAGGAAGCGATGTACCGGATTTTGCGCGGGTCGCAGGAGTTGATTTGATTTCAAGAGGCTCGTCGGAAAAGTCGTATGTTGAAACGGGTGTCTGCTCTTCGAGGGCGTCAAGATCTTCATCCTCTTCGCCTCCAAGCTCCATGTCGCCTTCTCCACCTAGATCAGGTAGTTCCTCGCCGCCTTCTTCGCCGCCGCTAACAGAGGTTTCTACTCCAGTAACTCCCTCAATTGCGTCGGTAATTGCAACGGTAAGATCGCGGACCTGCTCAACATCCCAGTTGCCGGCCGCATCCTCGTCTCCGAGGCCAAGCTCGTCGCCGAGATCATCGCCTCCAAGCTCAGGCATGTCGTCAAGCTCCTCGTTGATGAAACTGCTAGCTAGCGGCTTAAGGTTAGCCAACGTCATAAAACGTCGGACGGTATTCTCATTCAATGTCTTCTTATCGTTGCTCATGGGGCACTTCTCCTGTAAGAAATAGATATTTTATACAGTAAATAGTACCCTTAAACACAAAAAGCGCATCTTTATTTCCATTATCTAATTGTCTTCATCAATGCTTTTTTAGACAATTTTTGAACCAATTTATCCTCAATTTGTTTGATTCTTACAAAGCTGACACCGAGACGGTCTGAGATTTCACGCAAAGTCATGTTGCCATGCTTTTCTACCGCTATCAGGGTACAATTGTGGTCATCTTCATAGTCTATCCACTGTCTACATTCTTTATTTTTACAGTTCTTCTCTTCGTTAATACACTCAATCATACACATTCTCATAGATTTGGACCCTCCTCTTCAATTAGATCAAATATGTTTTCTATGTCTTCCTTATCCAACGCAAATTTGTTTTTTGTATCTTTGGCTTTTTCATAAAGCTTTTTAGTTTTCTTCCTCTTGCTAGCGCCTCTATTTTTCGTATCTTTTATTTTCTCTATGAAGTTAAAAATACTTTCATCTTTATCTATATAGCCAGATACTAGGCTTCTAAAAAACTCAGACTGAGTTAGTCCGTCGTGATGGAGACGTATTTTTAACTCTGCATGACGCTTGTCCGTGTCATAAAAGACAACCTTCTTTTGGTTTTCATCCGGCTTTGTCATTATCCTCTCCGCAAAATATGTGTAAAGCTTTCTGACTGCCCAGCAGACGTCTGTTCATTGAACTGGCATTTGGTTCGCAACTCCAACAAGTTTCTGGAACCCGAATATGAGAAGCCACTTTTAATGCCACCATGGATGTCGCGGAGGACAACCTCTGTTTCACCCTTGTACGGAATCGTAGTGGAGATACCTTCCGGGGAGGATGATTTTCCTCTCCAATCTAGCTGTGCGTTTTTGGATGCCATTCCGCGGTACAGCTTATATTCCTTGCCGTCTTTTGCACAATGAATCGCTCCCGGGGTGTCGGAGCTTCCAGCAAGAAGAGAGCCAACCATTACCGCATCCGCTCCAGCAGCGAGGGCCTTGACAATATCTCCGCTGTTTCTAATGCCTCCATCAGCAATCAGCTTGGCGTCCCTGTCAGACGTGGCGCAGTCCAGAACCGACTGGAATGTTGAAACTCCATGCCCTGTCTGAAGTCTTGTGGAACAAATCGAACCGCCTCCGATGCCAACCCTAATGCTGTCTGCACCCCAGTCGGCTAGCGCGTTGAAACCCTCCAGCGTGGCCACGTTCCCGGCCATGATATGGATTGAATCGTTATACTTGTTCTTCAACGTGGTTAGCGCGGACTCCATCAGGGCATGGTGCCCGTGAGCAATATCAATACAAAGAAGATTGACCCCTGCAGAATAAAGAGCGTCTGCCCTCTCAAGGTAATCAGCAGAAGCGCCAATGGCTGCCCCAATGTTGGACGGATACGTTCCCTTTATAACATCAGAAACAATTTCAACCTGCCTTTGGATCGTATTGTAACGATGCACAACAGCAATGCCGCCGGCCCTTCTCATTGTAGTGGCCATATCTTGTTCGCTGATTGTGTCCATGGGGCTGGAAATCAAAGGAAGCTGCAATATGATTCCCTTTCCCAAGTCCGTCTCCGTGTTTACTTCGGCTCTAGTTTTTATGTTTGAGTACTGAGGCGTCAGCAGCACGTCATCAAAGCTTAATGTCTTTATCATTTGAATCACCTTCTTGTATTTTTCCTTTCCACTCGGAGAGTAAGTTGTTTGCTCTGTTCCAACAGTCCGGACAATATAGTCTCACAGTTTTGCTTTCATTTTTAACAATGACAAACCATTCAAGAACCATCTTTTTATCTTTTTTATCAAATGGTTCTTCACACACCAAACAGTGTTCTGGAAGTTTGTTAAACATTCCTATCTTTTCTTTCATCTCTCTCTTAGCTTGGCGCTTCTTTTCTCTTCTCGCGTCTTTGCTTAACTTGCCCATTAAAATCTCCCCGTAGAACCGAATCCACCATCTCCGCGGTCGGCACCTTGATTAAGATCGTCCTCGTCGGACTCTTCGATATCACAGTAAACCACGGGGACCAAAACTGCCTGTGCAATTTTCTCGCCCGGCTTGATAATCTGAGTTGTTGTACCAAGGTTGTGAAGATTTATATAGACTTCTCCATCATATCCCGGATCAATGATGCATGCGCCGACAACCAACTGCCTTTTGGAAGCAACTCCTGATTTGTTTTTTATTTCAAGCATGTGGCCGGGCGGCACTTCAGTTTTTAACCCAGTTGGTAAAAGCCTGGAGGCACCCTGGGGGATCCAAAAGTCCTTGGTGTTATAAAGCTTGCCCATGTAATCCCCATTTGGACAATAAAATACATCCATGCCTGCGTCCGACGAATGGGCCCTCTCGGGTATCTTCGCACCCTCTCTTATTTTATAAAATTTAAGTTTCATGTTCTTATCCCAATAGTTTAAAGTTTCTGCCAATCGACCTAGTGCTGAATCCCCACTGTTCGTTGTAGTCGAGCCTGCCGGCATACGGATGATTTAGCACAACCCGGTCATACTTCCTTACACCCCAGCATCTGATCTTGGTTTCGGCGCCGGTCGAGTCAATGACGTTGAGGATCCAATAATCCTTTCCGTTCTTTGTTTTCCTCTTGGTGATCTCTCGGGGAATAAACCAAACAACCTCAAGATCTGGATCATACTTTGATATCGGAGGACAATGCCATCGAGAGATTGCTTCTCTGATATGCTCGTTCAAAACTAGATCAAAGGGAAAAATACCCGTCAATGAAGCGATGTGTTCAATCTTTTCATGGGTTGTAAACTCACCCTCGGGTCTGTACAATTCAATGTTCTCCTGAAGCTTCTTCATGGACTTCGGTCTATCTACCGCCACCGTGCTCCAAAAATGTTTTCCGCCACTGAATCTATCATCCATTAATGCTGTTAAAGCATCGCTAAGGCAAAGCGCTCCGAGGGCCTTCTTGTTTAGCTTGCTGTAGGATATATCCTCGTTAAACAAGAATTCCTCCACCGTGTTAAACGGCCGGTTGTTGATGATTTGCTCAATAGCCTTGTCGCCAAGACCCTTGATAGAGTTAAATGGTTGAATCAGGGTCTTGCCATCGTCTGAGATTTCCCAAACAATTCCAGAACTGTTGATGTGAATTGGCTCAATTTCAAAACCCATCTTTTTGGCTATCCCAATGGCCTTTTCCTTACGCACTTCAGGTTCCTTGTCGAGAAAGGCAGCCATCCATTCAGCAGGATAATAGTTCATTAGAAAAGCACATTGAAAAGAGAGAATAGAATAAGAAACAGCATGAGATTTGTTAAAGCCGTACCCAGAGAAATATTCGAAGCTGGCCCATAGCTTGGCGGCTGCTTCTTCAGTACACTTGCTCTTAATCGCTCCCGCCATAAATCGCTGTCTGATAGAATCTTTCTCTTCATTTCCCTTGCCTGTTCCCTTTTTAACCAAAAGCTTTCTGAGAAGGTTGCCCTCATCAAGGGAAATATTCTCGCCCAGCACATGCGCCAGCATGGCGATCTGCTCTTGAAAAATCAAGAAGCCATGAGTCTCTTTCGTGATCTTCTTGATTATATCATGATCGTATTTGACTTGTTGAGGGTTTTCCTTGGCCTCAACATACATCTTGTCGACGTCGGCACCCAGGGGGCCGGGGCGATAGATACTAGTAATGGCCGCCAAGTCAATAATGTTCTTTGGCTTTGCCTTCACACAAAACGATTGCGCGCCGGTCTCCGTAAACTGGAAGATGCCAGCCCACTTGCCCTTGTGAAAGATGTTTCGATAAACCTTCTGGTCCTTCAGGTCAATGACGTCGGGGTGCAAGTTCTCATCATAATACTTCTTGATATCATCAAACGTTGGATTCTCGTTGTCATGATGCCTGACCAGAATATGGCGAATAGCCGTTTCAATCATACGGAGCGAGGCGAGACCCAAGATATCAAACTTGATGAAACCCATGGGTTCAAGATGTCGGACATGCTGGCCTTCTCCCCATGGAGTCTGCATGATACCCCCACTGTTGATGAGGGGCATGTGTTTATCCAAGTCTTCGCCGACAACAACTCCGCCGGCGTGGCGGGATGTGGAGCGCACCTGTCCATACAAAACATTGATGTGGTCTTTAATGGCTGGATATTTTCCCAAGTAAAATTTAAGGGATTCAGAATATTCCATCACCTCCTCAAACGTTGGAACATAGACTCCCGCCTTGATACCCTTCATCTTTTTGGCAATCGGGGTTGCCTCGCGGAGCATCTTGGACGTAACATCGTTGACCTCTGTGAAGGGAACTTCGTACAACTTGGACACGTCCTTGATCAGCGACCTAAGTTGCAAAGTGTTGAAGTTGGAAATTGGCACAACCGTTGTTTTGCCCCACTTGCCCGCCAACTGTTCTTTGAGGACCATCGGGTCTGAAACATCATAGTCGATGTCCGGATAGTCTTTGGCGTCGCTTCTCAGAAATCTTGAAAAAAGCAAATTGTATTTGATAGGATCAACTTGTGTAATACCAAGAACATATGCCGCCAGGGAACCAGCAGCGCTGCCGCGTCCAGGGCCGACCATCTGTGTCATTGTAGCAACATCAGCAATTGCCTTCATTGTCAAGAAGTACTTGCTAAAACCTCTGTCATCGATAACTCTTAACTCTTCTTTGAGTCTTTCTATGTACTCCTTGTTCTCGTGAAGATCCATATCCTTTGCGCCGGCGATGCACAGCTTTGCTAGGGCCTGGGTGTCTGTAAGGCCATCGGTTACAACAAAATCAGGAAGTCGCACCGTAGCATCAGGGAAGAAGGCCTCGATGCGCTTCTCGGCGATGTCGCTAGTTAGAGTGATGGAATTCATGACCAACTCATCATCATATTCAAAGCCGACGTCCTCAGAATACCTCTTGTAGGATTCCCACATTTGATTGCCGTTCTTTGGATACAGTTCGTATCCGATCTCCTCCACTCCATCTGGAAGTTCGGACTTTAGCCAGTCGGGGGCGCCGCGGCCAAGCCAACCCAGCCTCTTGTAAAGTTCTCTGTCCTTCCAGGCGTCGGGACCGGGGTAATGACTGTCTGCTGTTGAAATAAGCTGGATTCCATATTCTTCTTGCATCTGGATGACATATTTGTTCAATTTGTGTTGTTCCGGAATATTGTTCCACTGCAACTCTCCATACCAACGGTCTCCGAAAATATCGACCATTCTCTCCGTTGTGCGGCGCATGTCATTCAACACTGCCTCATCGTCAACCTCGTTGATGGATCGATCATCGTTGAACGTACAGTTGTCCCAGAAGTTTCCAGCATACACGCCGCCTAGGCATGCGCTAGCTGCAATCACACCCTCGTTGTGCTCCTTGAGCAGGGCATAATCAATCCTGGGGTAGCGATAGAAGTTGTCTTCCGAATATGACTTCGAAACAAGAGTGAAGATATTGGTTAGACCAGTTTGATTCTGGGCCAGCAAAATAAGATGGCGTCGGCGATTCAAGATGTTAGTAACACTTTTGGATGCGCCCTCATTCTCAATGGACATACCCGATTGCTTTTGGATCTCTCGTTGGCGCTTTTTATCTTCCTTGGCCTTATCGTATTCTCGTCTCCACTCCTTCAAGTCGGGGAGAAAGTAGGCCTCGACGCCAAAGATGGGCTTGAAGCTTTTACCCTCTTTGTGCATTTTCTTGGCGTGAATCACTTGATATGCCAAGCCGTTCATGTTTCCGTGGTCAGTTAGAGCCAAGGCCTCGGACCCATTTGAATATGCAAAGTCCATGTGCTCCTGCGGGTATCCCAGTCCATCGAACGGGGAGCCGGCAACAGAGTGTGCGTGAAGCCCAACAAAGGGAATATTTGTGTCTGTCATTTTACCACCTTTTCCAAGCTAGACTGCAACTCTTTGATGGAGTCAGCGACCTCCTGTACCTCTGCAGCGATGATGGTCGTGTCTGAAATAATATCATTTACGCGGACCTGTTGTTTGCTATTTTCGCGCTCATAGTCGAACAGCGATTCGACAAGCAACTCTTGCTCAGAGGTCAGTGTGGCATAATTTAGTGGAAACTTGGCGTTCTCTTTAACTTGCCAAGGTAGGGCGTTATAAAACTCTTCTATTTTCATTAGTCTTGGTCTCCTGAAGTGATAATACAACCCAATAGTATCAGGAATTGTCTTCCGTGTCAACACCTATTGGATTAAATTCTCTAGGAGAGAGTATTTTTTCTGATGGTCTAGTAATTGTAGTTCTCTCCTCAGATGATAAATAGTAACAATAATTTTCCCAGTTGTCAATATTATAATACCAATCAACATTTATTACTTTTTTTTCATCCGTGTTCATAACAGAGAAAACATCTGATAAAGAAAAATGACGGGCAGACCATCGTTCTTCAATTGGTCGCCTTTTCTTGGGGAAACCGGGGCCGTCGTGAGAATAGTATTCTCCAACGCCTTTCTTTATTTCGTCTCTAAACTGGAAATAATCTTTTTCGTCAAAGGTGAAGCCGAGAAACTTACCGTCTCTCACAGTTTGATTTTCATAAGAAAGTACAAATCCATTTTTGTTCGATATGTCGTCGCGGTGTTGTCTCACTATACTGGGGTTGTATACAGAATAAGGAAAGGCAGTGTAGTATCTTTGGGGAGAAACCCATTTGCTTATTTGGGCTCCGATGTGGTATGCGGTCACCGCACCATGAAGTATGCTCCAAGAAAGACAATCTCTTTTATCGCGATCATTTGGGTGGATAGGGACATAAAAAATAGGAATCTCTTTCTTGTCATTCTTTTTGTTCTTGCCATAATCATTTCTCCCCATCCACACGGGATCGTAAATATAATCACCAAGTCTATATCTAATTAGCGGCTCCATATCAACATTACAAACTATCCATATAGTTTCGCAGCCGGCGTATGCACACTCTACCGCCGCTCGTTCGACTGCTAAATAATTTGAGGATATGGGCATGAGACAATCATGCCAAGGTAGTTTGAAATTGTCTTCTTGGCCGGCGATGGGGATGATCCCGGCCAAATGCGTTATTCTCACATCGTTCCTGAAAAACCGCCGCCACCGCTTCCGCCCATGCTCTCCATCATCATTTGCATCATTTGCATCATCATAAGCATCATCATCATCTTCATTATGACATCGGCATTCATTTCGCCTCCCGCATTTTGCGCGGAGGATACACCACCAACTTTGCCCATTTGATGCATTGTACTAAACTGATCAGTACTCGGTGATTGGTAATAGTTGTTAATGTTGTTAGTCTGGGTTTGTGTATTCCCGACCAAGTTGTTGTCACCGCCTACGGTCATGCTAGCCTTTCCAGCGTCGTCTGAGACGCCACTCGCGCCTTTTGCCGGGGTGACTGCGTTAGAAGCCCCGCTTCCTGCTCCAGGGGTTCCCCCTACGTGGGCCCCACCTGCTCCGCCGACTCCGCCGACACCTCCTTCACCACTCATAGACTTCTCTCCTTTCTTCCTACTAACCCGGGACATTTAAAACATCCCCCATACTTTAGATAGGTAATCGGCTGAAAAAAGATTGTCGTTTTCTTGCTTATTGGGCGAATTTCGCACGTTTTGGCCTAAAAACTCAATGTTTTCTGTATTTTTGTATTTATTTCTCTTGATTTTTATAATTTCCCTCTTTGCGTGCTCAATCTTCACTGCACGATATTTTTGTCTCTTTGGTTCGGTTTTTGTGAATCCGTTTTTTTCTCCGCGGATGTTGTACTCCTTCATTATTTGTAGAAGCTTAAGCCTCAAATAAGAATTAGAA
>Ga0208919_1001024_pt1 | contig 16968 bp, 19 predicted proteins | sample 4_EtaG_FD_184076 | JGI IMG/M metagenome (GOLD analysis project Ga0208919, IMG submission 184076) | Marine viral communities from the Subarctic Pacific Ocean - 4_ETSP_OMZ_AT15127 metaG (SPAdes) (version 3) | ecosystem: Environmental > Aquatic > Marine > Oceanic | place: Pacific Ocean | collected...
AAAAATTTAAATAGATTAATTGTTGCCATTATTCTAAAAAGAAAGCTTTAGCTTCTATCTCCTGTTTAATTTCATCTTGGAATGTAGAATTAAGTTTATTAATTACGTTATCTAAATCCCTAACTAAAGATTGAAATGTACTTTGATCGTATTCTTTACTGGCTCTAGTTAATGATTGTACTATCTTTGCCATTATCTATATAGCCCCACAATACCACCGTTATTAAATCTCTTGTTATAGCTTACACCTAAATTAAGTCCTGAATCTTTATTATAATTAACACCAAAACGACCATCATCATTAGCAAAACCACCCGTATAATTAAGTGTCGGCCCTCCTACTCCGGTATATCCTAAATTAAGATTACCTAAATTAGCATTACTCACCACGCCTAAATCTGTGTCGTAACCTATTCCAAAATTTCCTGATGGATCCACATAACCTAAAGAACCTACAGGTTCTTCTTCTTGTATTGTTCTGGTTGTATTAAGTATACCACCTAGTGTTCCAAATCTATTAGCATAACTAAAAGCAGGGTCTATATATTCTACTAAATTAAAATTTAAATTACTTCTTGGTGGTTCGTTACTTGAATAAGTGGGAGGGGGATTATCACCACCAGTGTCACCACTATCTTTAAAACCACCGCCAGGATTTGCTTCTTTACCTACATTTTCTGCATAGTCTGTCATATCATCTTGAACACTATAACCGTCTTTGTAACCTACTCTACCGCCTTCAGCCCTAGTGTCGATGTCGGCGTAATCTTGAATGTCAGCAGTTCCCGCGTCAACTCCTGTAGGTCCTGTCATTTCATTATCTTTGTCTTCTTCATCACTACCTGTATAATAATCTACGTTTCTGTTACCTTTACCTTTACCTTTACCTCCTCCTCCGCTGCCACCGTCACTGTCACCACCAAAAAATTTATCTTTTGCAAAACCAACTACTCTATTGATACCTGTGCCTAAAATATATCCCATAGGGTTTAAAGCAAACAAACCAAATTTTGCTGCTTGTTTTAATCTATCTTTATTTCTTGCGGCAGCTATTTCTTCTTCAACTTCAGGACTATTAAATAAACTTCCATCTGGATTTCGATTGTATCCTCCAGCAGCAGATGCATCAGCTGTTACTCCTTTATCTATTCCAAAAGTTATACCACCACCGTCACCTTCATTTTGAGTTATAATAGGAGGATAGGGATATCTAGGGTACATACCCATAATACCTGAGTTGTCTGGTGATGAATTAAAAGTTATAGCTGGTTTATCTAAACCAACACCTTGTAAAAATCTGTCTTGACTATAGAATTTGTTACCTGCATCATACCGGTCTCTGTCTACACCTATGTAATTAGCTCCGTAATTTATTGCCATTATCTTCTACCGTCCGGTTGTATATCTAATCTAAATGTACCTAATTTCCAATCTTGTGAAGCTGCGGTATTAGATATTTTTAATGCAATTGCTCTCGCTCTTGCCCTAGTATCTACCTTATCAGTCGAAGTTGTTACTGTAAAGGGACCTAATGAGGAGCTAGATGCTGTATCGTTAGGGTAATTTCTTAATAATAAAGTAATTGTTGCACTACCTGTTTGGGATATAAAGTCTGGTATAATTCTTCGTATCTTCATTAAAAACTCACCATCACCTCTTAAATCTGGCATACCAATCGTTTGTCCTTGTGCCGTTCTTTTTTGCGTAATGTCAAAGTCTCCAGATGTAATCTCTGCAAGTATAGGTGTAACTGTACCACCAGCTACAACTTGATCTGTGCCTACTTCATGTTCAAAATAAATAGAACAACCATCTGTGTTTCCTACACAGTCAGAGGCAGTGCCGTCAGGTAAATATTGTGTTGCGTGAGGTTTATCAAATACAGCAGAGTCTGCCCATGCTGTACGTGGTAAAGTACCTGTTGTCCAAATAGCTTGTTTAGGACTAGCTCTACTATATGATTCAATGTAATTGTATGATACCATTCTATCAATAACGGTTGAGTTTGCACTACAATAAAACCAAATAACTTCTCCAAACAAGTTGTTTAGTCCCACGTTAATTAAATCTCTAGGTGTAGAGTTTAAATCATCATAAACAAAATCTTCTACTAAACAGTCCATAGATTCTAACTGACCATCGTATCTAAAAAAACCATTCTCTGACATCCAAAATGCCGTACCATCTACCTCGACACATGCATTCTTACCAATCAATCCACAGTTACTACCTATCTGTTGAAAAGAAAAAGTAAACGGTGCGCCTACAAAGGTCATTAAAAATAATGCTGTGTCTGTCCATACATAGATGGCATCCCTACCTCGTATGGCTCCCATAATTTTAGAACCTGCTGCAAGTCTTTGTGTGCCTGCAGTATTTTCTGCAGTAACTGTGTATGAATCTGTACCATCAATATTTTCTTGATCAGAGAATCTAATAAACATAGCATCTTGTGATGACTGTGTTCCCACAGTTGTTTCTGTACCAAAGAATACTAAGTGTCGATCCGGTGTAGATACTAATACATGTCGTGATGCCGTTGGTGCGTTAGCTATAACTGTGGCTCTGGTTGCAGTTGCGTTAGTTGCAGCTGCGTCCCATTCAAAACATTTATTGTTGTATATTAGTGCAATAAGTTTTGTGCCAAAATTATCTAATACCCATAATCCTGGATCAATGGTAAAGTCAGAAGACGATGCTTCTCCCCATGCAACAAAATCAGAAATATTTGTAACGGTTACACCACCACTATGAGCAGCTTTGGTAGTTCCGTTAACTTCTCTTGCGCCACCACTTAATATGTTTGTAGTTGTATCATTATTTGTATAACTAATATCTTCTGAACCAATTCTAATCTCACCTGTTGATGGAAATTGAGATGTGTCAGTTAAAGGAATGTCAGTTACACTATCGTTAATAGTAGAAGCCAATGTAGTAGTTGTTGGTCCAGCCACCGTACCACTCCATAATCCTGTACCCCAACCAAAACCACCTAGTTGTTTAGCTGGTCCTACTGTAAAATAACATAACACTTTAGCTGAGCCTGATGCACTTAAAGGTGTACCAGTTTCATTAGAGGGTAATGTAATTGTAAAAGTGCTTGCTGTAGGAACAGAAGTTACCATAAACTTTGTGTCGTCAAATGTTGCGTTGGTAAAACTAGATCCTGATAATCCAGTCACATCTTCAAACAAAACAATATCATCGTCTGATAATCCATGACTAGTGCCACAGTTTACAGTTACTGTTTTAGAAGATGAGGTGCTTGTAAAAGTTGCACCTGTTATAGTTTGTCTGATAGGATGAATATCGTAATAAGTTCCACCAGAATATACATATAAAATTCTATTTGTGCCTATTGCAGCATATTTAATACCTGCATTATCATCAAAATGGTGTATCGCTCTGGCTGCACCAGTAAGATTAGTGGCACCAAGTTGTTGCCATCCACCTATTTTTTCAGGCGAACCATATCTAAATCTAACGTTATCACCCCCGGTCCATTGTCCCTCGGCCCCGGTCGGTGTAACCTGTTTATTAAATCCTGGTAAAAACCCTAGTTTCTGTAACATATTAATTTCCCGTTAGACGAGGAGCATCAGTGTGGTGGATGAATGCTCCTCATCAGACGGGAATTATATATTACTTTTTTGGTATTTTAAAGCCTTTATAGTATGCTGGTAAACCTAAGAAAGGTCTTTTATCATACAGATTTTCTTTGGCTGTTTTTTTCTTAGCATCGTTATAGTGCAGAAATACCTGTCCACAATCTTTGCCTTCAAAAGCCTCTCTCCAATGCTCTAGTTCACAACCCATGTAAATTAACATATCACCTTGATCTAAATTTACTTTTACACCAGCTTGTTTTTCTTTACCTGTTGGGTCTAAATATATTGGCCAAGAGTCTCCTCCTAAATTTAATGTTGTAGATATCTCACAAGAATACCTGTCTTTGTGCCTATGTAATACATCACCTTTTTTATATATTCTTGCGTAAGAATATGCAGGTTGTAGTTTATATCCTGTGTGTTTTTCCATTTTCTTTTGTAAACCTTGTAACAAAGTTTCCATAGCTATATCACTATAGTGTGAATAAGTATTTGGAACTTGTTCATCATTCCACACACCAAAATATTCTGTATATGGAGACATGTATTTTTGATCAAACAAAAACCTAGCTACGTTTCTTTTGTTTAAAAAATACGTATAAATAAATTGTGCTAATTCTTTTGAAACAGCTCCTTTCATTACTGTGTACTTATTTTTTTTGAACGACATTTTTTCTCCTTTTCATTAGTTCTTTTCTTTTGTCTTCCAAGATTGTTTCAACAAAATCATCTTGAATTTTTGCATTAGTGCCTAAAATAGTTTTTATATAACTAATCATTTTTTTATTTTTTATTATCATTTTTATGTTCTAAAATTGGTTTTGGTATAGCTTGTATATTCCAATGTATAAATCTAAATGGATCATATCCATTATCAACAGAATATAAATGAGGCATAAACGAATTAAAAAATATGAGTCTACCTGGCTTAACATTATAATTTATTTGTGATGTTGCTAATGTTACTTTAGTCTTGTCTTTTTCAGGCAAAAGACTCATTAATCTACCTGGTCTAGGATCTTCAAACACAGGTCTTGAAGTTGCTTCACTAGACTTTAAAAAATAAAATCCAGACATATGTCCATTCCAATGTGTGTGTAGAGTATGGTGTCCTCCTCCTAAATGCGAAAATTCTTGTACCCACATTTCAGTTAAAAATAATTCGTGTCCACGTAAATCAAATCCTTGTCCATCTAATAAATTCCAAGCAGTAGATATAATCCATTCTTGTAATGTTTTAAACTTTGGGTCATTGATAAGACTTGTAGAGTGATGAACAAAACCTGTATCACCTTTGTTACCAAATTTTTTGTTTCTTTGTTTAATAGCTGGCTGATTATTTTTAACTGCGTTTTTAATATATGGGTCAGAAGCCTTGTTTAATTTTTTTACCCACTCTGGTTTATCCATCCAATATATGGGACATGTAAAATAGTCTTCTCTAAATAATTTATCTTTTTCACTGCTCATTGAAATGGATATCCTAAGTTCCAAATTACTAAACTGTGTCTTGATCCTTTTGTAACAGGACAAACTCTATGCCAAACAAAAGATGGAAATACTACTAACGATCCTTTTGGTAATATTTCTTTGCATTTATAAATGTTTGGTTTTTTGTCTGGATCTTTATTTCTAAAATCAAATTCTAATTCACCACCTTTATATTGTTTAGGATCTGATAAAGATACGGTTACAGATAGTTTTCTTATTTTACCATTTGTTGGGTCATTTATATTTTCAGTTCTGTAAGGCTGTTCCCAACTATCACAATGCCAATCATAAAACTGACCTTTATCATATTTTGTAAACTGACAAGACTCAGACCAATCCCAATTAAAATTCCAACCTGCATTGGAGTTAGCTTGGTGAATATAAGGTTGTATTTCTTTGTATACCCATCTGTCACTCATCCAAACAATATTTGAATTTCTTTTTTTCTTTAAATCTTTAACTTGTTTTTGGTTTAATTTTTTATTGCCATATCCACCAGTTACAGCCATTGTGTCTGATATAGATTTTCCATATCTAACAATTTCATCGCATATTCTTTCTGGAATAACACTTTTAAACCACCAACAATAATTTTGTAAATTCATATTTCTAATTATTTATACACCACATTTTAACATAAGTAAACTAGAAAGGAATTACAAAATCGTCTGTAGTATTGAACGTATGTGTAACTATAGATGGGGTGCTTGTTTTAGTACCCCCTGTAATTAAAGGTGCACCTGTAGTTGGCGCAGGGTATTGAATTATTACAACTCCTGATCCACCATTACCACCTCTATTAAGTGGACTTGGGGAATAACCTGATCCTCCACCACCACCTGAATTAGCTGTACCATCTCCTGCTGTACCGTCTGGATTTGAACTACCATATGTACCACCTGGTCCTCCACCACCTGAACCACCGGTTCCTTGTGAACCACTTGTTGCAGCTCCTGCTCCACCGCCAGCTCTATCTGTTGAATCTCCAGGCCATGCTTGTGATCCAGCACCACCAGGGCCTCCACCACTACCTGAAGGGGGTTGAGATGGACTACCAGCACCGGCGGCACCACCACCTCCACCACCAGCTGAACCAATACCAGTTCCACCAGGATTACCTTGAGGAGGACTTACAGGAGGAACGTTACCGGATCCACCAGGTTGACCACCAGGCATTTCTCCAGTACCACCTCCAGAACCACCATCTTGACCTTGTATTGCAGGACCTCTACCAGCACCACCACCAGCTGATTCAAATTTTGCACCACCTGCAACTGCACATGTATTAAATGAACTTGCGTTTCCAGGATTTGAAGCAGTTGGATATGGGGCAGGTACTGCTACAGCATTACCACCGGCTCCAACTGTTACTTTATATGTATTTCCTGGTGTAATTGAATAACTAGAACAAAATCTATAACCACCGGCACCACCACCTCCAGACTGACTATAAGCTCCTGAACCACCACCTGCAACTACTAACATATTAATTGAACTTAAACCTACGGTTGGATTTGAAGGCCATGCATCTATTTTTCTAGCTGCAAACTGAGATTGCATCGACCAAATACCAGGTGCTGCACTTAATTCTTTTACTAAAACTATTCCTGATCCGCCAGCTGCACCACCGCCACCGCCACCGCCAGTATTTGCAGTTCCTGCAGCACGTCCTGCGCCGCCACCACCAGGGCCAGCAGCACCATTTGATCCAGATCCATCTCCGGCTCCACCACCGCCTCCGGCATAAACTCCACAATTTGGTGTTCCTGGAAAACTTGGACTTATATCTGATCCATTTCCACCTGCTCCACTATCTCCCGAAGTTCCAGGTGCATTAGCTCCAACTCCACCAGCTCCACCACCGCCGCCTGAACCATCTATAGGAGGTGCACTGTTTTCTCCAGTTCCTCCAGCATTTCCTTGACAAGCTGTTCCGCTTCCAGCGGCCATAGGAGGTTGACCTCCAGCTCCACCGCCTCCAGAACCACCTGGTACACCACCAGTGTTTCCATCAGCTCCGCCGCCACCTCCACCAGAAGTAGAAGAACAACCAAAAACTGAATTTACTCCGCTTCCACCAGTAGGATAAGGATATGATCCTCCACTTGCACTTGTTCCTCCAGCACCAATTACTACAGGTGTAGCACTACAATAATTTACAGATATTTTTGAAAAAGTTGATAAACCACCACCGCCACCACCGCCGCCTCTTCCAGTTCCAGCAGCTGGGCCTGGTGATCCAACTTGACCACCCCCACCGCCACCTGAAATTACAGCAACATCTACTTTTGCTACGTTAGAAGGCGCAGTATAATTTCCTGTAGCTGTTATAGTTGTAACAGAACCTTTTCCAAAAGAAGCTTTATTGGATTTACCAATTATTCCACCGTTTAATGATCCGCCTTTAGTACTTGGCATTTAATGTCCTCCTATGCGGACACCCAAGATAGACCTGATGCGTCCCAATTATAATTATTTTCTTCTGGATCTTTTGCAGTCCATTTTTGATTTTCTTCATCCCAACTAATTTTTTTATCTGTTGTGTCAGTTGGGTAAGTAACTGGAGCTTGCCAATCATCATTTGAATCTAATGACCAAGATGCAAAAGGTTGTTGTATTAAAAATTTATTTTTAGCTTGATCATAAATATGACCTATTCCAGCATACATTTTTCTAAAACTAGAATTGTAAGAAGTTTGTTTCCAAGTGCCACCACCAAAAAATGTTGAACACCAGTTTTCTCCATCAAGAGCTTCATCTGCAGAAACGTGTTTATTATCTACAACAATTACTCTTTCTACAACCCAGTGTAAATCTTCTGTAAATCCAGATGGATCTTTTTTTTGTTTTAATTCAGCGAAATGTGCCATTTTTTTTTCTCCTTATTTTTATTTTATATCAAATTTAGTATTACAATCAACTATAAAGTCAATGTTCCTGTTACCGTAAAAGTAGCCACAGTACAAGAACCTGTTGTACTTATTGTATTTGTGCCCGGAGCTACAGCAAAATTGCCTGGTTTACTGGATGTTGCTAATCTCAATATTACTACACCCGTTCCTCCATTACCACCAGTTTGATGTCCTGGATTTGGTCCTCCAGGGTTAAAACCACCTGCTCCACCACCGCCACCTGTATTAACAGTTCCTGGACTTCCACCTGCCCCTGTTGGTCCAATATTTCCTGCGTTTCCTCCACCGCCTGAACCTCCAACAGCTCCTGATGTTGGTCTACCACCACCTGGATAGTGTGCTCCACCACCTCCACCACCTCTTGCTACTGGTGTACCAGTAATAGATGACGTTAAACCAGCTCCACCTCCACCGGGTTCGCCTCCTCCATTAAATCCTCTAACGCTAGCTCCACCACCGCCACCACCGTAGTATCCACCAGGTGCGGGACCACCTGTTCCACCAGGGAATCCTTGAGGTGGAGTTGTAGGGGGTGTGTTTCCAGCTCCTGCAACACCTAAAGCGCCACCGCCACCACCACCAGATCCTCCAGCGAGTCCTGCTACACCACAATTTTTACCACCGCCACCACCACCTGCTGATGTAATATTTCCGATTGTTGAAACTGTTCCGTTAACACCACTTGCTCCCGGGCTGGCACCGCCAGCACCTCCAGCACCCACTGTAATAGTGTGTGTTGAACAATCTGCTAAAAATGCTTTGTTAACTAAAGGTGCACAATAAGAAGTTCTGTAACCACCAGCTCCACCGCCACCACCGTAACCTGTTCCACCTCCACCGCCACCACCGATTACTAAATAGTCAAGATTAGTAAAGGTTCCTGTTGCAGTTTTAAAAGTTCCTGAACCTGAAAATAAATGTTGTGTCTTGCAAGATACGCATGAAACTGTTCCACCTGTCGCTCTTTGTGGTCCTGGATATTGAATAATTACTACACCTGATCCGCCTGCTCCTGGACCTCCACCGCCACCACCAGTGCTAGCTGTTCCATTACCGGGCGCAGTAGCTCCTCCACCTGATCCGCCTGCTCCTTGTGAGGGACCGTTTCCACCACCGCCTCCAGCTCTTGCTGTACAATCTCCTGGCCAGTTAGAAGCACCTGCTCCACCTGCTCCACCAACATTTGCTCCTGGTGATGCTGAACCAACAGCGCCTGCTCCACCACCGCCGCCACCAGCTGTATTACCGGGTGTTGCTAATCCACCATTATTTCCTTGTGCAGTAAAAGTGCTTGGGGTATTACCAGCTCCTATTGTTCCTGATCCTTGACCATCTCCTGATCCTGCTCCACCACCTGAACCACCATCTCCACCGGCTTTAGCATTAACAGGTCCTGGAGTTGAAAAACCTCCAACACCTCCGTGTCCACCACCGTCTGCTGTAAAAGTTGAAATATCAGGTCCAGAAAAAGATGAGGCTGATCCATTTCCAGTAGTCGTTGAATTTGTAAAACCAGGTGCGTCTGGTCCTGATGGTACAGCTACTCCACCAGCACCTACACCTACTGTGTAATCTGTGTTTAAGTTTAATTCTAAAGCTGTGTTAAATCTATATCCACCAGCTCCACCGCCACCACCTCTATCTGTTGCAGCTCCTGCTCCACCACCTATTGCTAAAATATTTATGTTTCCAAAATTTGCAGAAGGCCATGTATCATTTAGTCTTGCATCATAAACTTCTTCCATTGTAAAGACACCAGTTGCTCCTGGTCCCGTTGTTGTAATTTCTTCAACAGCGACCATACCTGATCCACCATTACCGCCTTGTGAACAACTACCTGGAGGAGAACCTGGTCCTCCACCACCGCCTCCACTGCCTGTTGCTCCTAATGCATCATCAGCGTTTGCACTTCCTGGTCTTCCACCTGGAGTACCACCACCAAAACCAATATTGTTAGTTGAAGGATTTCCACCGCCACCACCGCCAGCTATTACAGGCATTGTTCCTGCTGGAGCTGCAAAAGTTGTTGCTCCACCAAAAGTAGATAAATAAGGTTGTAAAGAAGAGCCTGCGCCTGCTTTTGCTTGATTACAAGCTGTGTTTCCTGGAAAGCCAGTACCACCTGAACCTCCACCTCCACCACCAACAGAAGGTGTAGCAGTTCCACCAGTATTTCCTTGTGAGGGACTTGTTGGAGGAGTGTTACCTGCACCACCAGGTTGACATTGTCCGCCTCCACCACCTGAACCACCAGCGGCTCCTGTAGAATCACCAGCAGGTAAACCTCTATCAGAACCTCCTCTTCCACCACCAGCGGAAGTTTGAGTTGTAGGGCCAGGGAATACTAAACTTGAATTACTTCCAGATGTACCATTTGAAGTTCCACCAACTCCACCTGCACCGACTGTGACAGCGTAAGGAGTTGATCCACAAACAGATTGAGAACAAAAAGTTCTATATCCACCTGCACCTCCGCCACCTGCTCTGTCAGCTCCACCTGCGCCTCCACCAGCAATAATTGTAGCGTTAACTTTAGTTGTATCTGATTCAGTAGTTAAAGTGCCAGAAGCTGTAAAGACAGAAACTTTTGGTTTTTTCTTTTTTGCCGTAGTGTTGACTGGTCCTATAATTCCGCCATTTGCCATAGCTTATAAAACCTCCTACGCGTCGTCTATCGATTCATACGATATAAATAATTCTAAATCTCCAGAAGCGTTTGCTCCACCTTTTAAAACGTCTGCTTCCATCATGTATATTGGCGTATCTAAAACAACTAACGTTGCGTCAGCTGGAACCGATACCGTTTTTGCTAAATGAAAAGTTCCAGAAGTGTCAAAGTTTGCGACACCATCTGGTGTAAAGTTTGATTTTGTAATTGATAATGTTAAATCTGCTGCGCTAGTTCCGTCTACGTTAGCACATGTAATTCTGTTTATTTTTAAAACTTTGTCAGCAGAAGCTGTCATTAAAGTTGTAGTCGTAGTAGCTGTTAAAGCAAATCCTAACGATTCACCTTTGATACTAGTTACTGATACTATATTTGGGTTAGCCATAATCTCTCCTTTTTAGCCGAAAACTATTGCCATTGCAATAGCTTTTCCTGTTGTTATTCCTGCAGATCCAAAGCTCAAAGTACCAGATCCGTTGGTAATCATAGCTTGTCCGTTTGACCCATCTGAAGATGGTAATGTAAATCCAGCTATTGTTGTGAAAGCAGCATTTACGTCAATTATATTAGTTGCGTTTGAGTAACATAATCTTGTGCCTTTATCTGTTGCTGGAAAAGTAAATCCTGTTCCAGAAGCTGTTTTAACTTGTACAGTGTATGCTCCTGATGTGTTATTTTTAATAAAGAAAAAGTTATCTATTGAATCAGGAATAGTAATAACTCTGTTTCCAGATATTGTTCCTGTAAATTCTATAATTCTTTGTTGAGCTGTACCTGTTAAAGCTCCATCGTCTATATCTAAAGCTTGTGTTCCAGCACCGCCTGCAATAGATAATGCTGAATATCCACCAAGAAGTTGTTGAATAAGTTGTAAATTAGCATTAGTTTTATTTCCCCATGTACCAGCATTCTCGCCAGTATTCATTAATTCTATACCGAGGTTTGTATATGATGATGCCATTTTTTATTTTATCTCCTATTCGAAGTTATTGTTAATATATATTTCATCTAGCCCACACTGTCAACATCCGTATAACTAGCATTTACTGATCTAGTAACATCAGAATAACTAGCAGTCAATACCGGATCTACATCAGCATATCCTAGAATAGCGTTAAATTCACCTACTTCTGCAGTTAATGATAAACCTAATCCTACAAGACTTGCGTTAGTTACTTGAACTGTAGCTAAAGAACCGAGAGCAGATGTTGAAGATAGACCAGTTAATCCCATCACATCTGCTGGTGAAATACTTCCTAAAGATGTGGTAGCGGATTGACCAGATAGAGGTAATAGTAAAGCTCCTGATATTGTTAAATTTCCAACATTACTTGTTGCTGAAACACCAGATAAAACTACTCCAGTTGCTGGCGTTGCAATAATACTTCCTAAAGATGTAGTTGCAGATTGACCAGATAGGCCTACAGAATCTGCTGTTTCTAAAAGACCTAATGAAGATATTAAACCTTGATTAGGTAATGTTAAAGATAAACTTGTGTCAACAGATAAAGACCCAACAGCACTTGTGGCTGATAGACCTGTTAGACCCATAAGTTGATCTGCTAAATTTATTGACCCTAAAGATGATGTTAAAGCAAGTCCTGGTAACACTTCGGTAGCTGTTTCTACAGAACCCCAACCATTAATACCCCAAGATAATGTACCCCAACCTGGTTTTATTTCTATATCTAATGAACCAATAGCTGTTGATGAAGATAATCCTGTAAGTGTAACGATAGGTGTATCGCCCCAAGATTGGTAACCCCATGTGTTTCTACCCCATCCAGTTTCAATAACATTAGAATCACCCCAATCCATTTGACTCCAAGTAGATCTACCCCATCCGTCTGTATTAGCTTGTCCTCCCATTCCAGAATGAATTGTGCAATAGTAATACAAAGTAGATGGTGCACCATTTTGAACTTCAATCTGTGTATAAGCTCCAGCGTTTCCTGGAATACCATTTGTTGTAACGCCAGTTGTATATTGAACACCACCTGAATGTGTGCCATTATCTGTTGTAGAAAATCTTAAAGGGTGACCACTGTTAGTTCCATCAGATTGATCAAATCTATAAGTTAGACCAGCACCGATCATTACTGTGTCTTGTTGAACTCCATCGATAAAATATTTATTACCACCACCAGTGCTAACCACTGTTACTGTAAATGTCTGAGCTACTGACATAAGGACTTTCTCCTTATGCTATCTGAACGATTGCGTTGCCTGCTGTTTGAGCTGGGAATTGAATTGTAAAAGTTCCGCTTGTAACAGTTTTGTTTGCACCAAAATTAACAGCACAAACTGCTCTGTTAGTTGTAAATCCTGTAACAGCTGTCGTATTATAAATTAAACATCCTCTTGCTGTAAAAGAAGCTGAACTGATACTTGTGTCGTTAAATTTTATGCAAGCCGTGTCTCCAGATAAAACAGGGTCTGCACTTGCAGTTAAAGTGTTTCCGCCTGTCGTATATCCAGTTGAAGTTGAACTAACCTCTTTAGTGTTTGTTGGATCTGCTGTGCCGTCTGATGGTGCAGTATATGCAGTTGTTGATTTACTTAAAGTTGCGTCTTCTGTAAATAACGCAATTTTAAACGTGTTACCTGTAGGCGCTCCACTTGCATCATTAAAATTGTGTCCACCTTGTAAAATTTCTACTTTAAAACTATTGCATATTGCCGATGTTATTGCCATAATATTTTATCCTCTTATGGTGTCGGTGACTTGACTGGGATTCTAACTGTTCCATCCGTATAATCGTCTCGTCTACGTCTACCTATTTGTGCTCCCGCAAACTTTTGTATCTCTTGTTTATACTTTTGCTCATATAATGTCAACATATCCGTTGGGCCTTTTAAAAAGCCATAAGTTTCAGCTAAACAGGCATATAAAAGCCCTTGAGGAAAGTTTAAACTAATATAATTAGTCTGGTTGCTAGACTCTAAAGTAGCAGGCATTTTATTATAATATATTCTAAATTTGTATGCTTGATCTGGTGTAGGAGCAAAATACATAGCTCCAGATGTAGTATCACTTAAACCCGTAGCACCACCAAACATAGCGTAATATTTTGGTAATCCAGTAACTGTTTTACCATCTACACCACCTTCAGGTCCTGTAGTTCTATTAACATACTCAGCTAGGTACGTTTGATCTTTCTTTTCTAACCACTGACCAGGGCCAGTTGTAGCACTTGTAGAATTAAATACTTCTATACCTCTAACAAATAACGCTCCTGCTGGTGCATTTATAGAATTGTTTCCTGCAGACATCGTACCCTCTTGTACAAATCTATCGGAGTCGATAGGCACATCATAGAATATTCTTTGCTGTGCATTTAAAATAATGTTTTCTAAAATATCTGTAGTCAAAACATTAGCATCTACTTCTGTGTAGTTTCTAATCTGTGTTACTAATGTGTTATAACTTATTCCTGACATAATTAAGCTCTATCGTTTACTGGTCCTCCAAATACAAAATATCCACCACCTGTTTGTGTGCTGGATGGAGTAGAATTTACCACAAAAGTAAATTTATTACTAAATGTTTCTGTAGAGCCTGCATCGTTGACAAAGCTCTCATTTACCACTGTTATTTCTCTAGATCCAAATATTTTGGCATCTACTTTATGGTGTCTAGCTGTTGTTGCTACTGGAGTCTTACCATAAGAAGGTGCTGCAGAACCTCTAGTAACACCAGTCAGTGTACCTGTGCCTGTATTGTTTGCAGTATATTTTATTGTTTCTGTATGATCTTCTCCGTTCTCAGAATTAAAACTAACTATACAAATAAATCCAGATGACGGAAATTTAGTAGAATCATTTAATACAATTGTTGTATCAGTTTTGTTTATTGCAGTTTTTAATGTTGTAGACATTTCTAATTCTGCAACAGTCAAACCACCTACAGGTTCTTTTACATCATAAAGTCTAACAAAGTCTCCTGTAACTCTTTGATGTCTGTCTTGTGTAATTGTAACTGTAGTAGACCCACTAGCAGTAGTGATAGGGTTAAGGTTTAAAACAGACGGTGTTGGTAAAGCCACTCTAGATGGTCTTGCTCTCCACAATCCTTGAGGATCTGCGCTAATTGGTTTTGGTTCTAATTGTGGTTGTTTTGGTTCAAACTCAGATGTATGTACCCATGCACCATTCCATTCTCTTACCATTTCTCTGTACGGAAATACTTGTCCGGATCTATCTGAAACAGCTAATGCGTATTTACCTTGTGCGTATGATGCCATTATGTTCCTGGGTAATAAGTTTTAGGAGCTATAAATGTGCTAGAAGAAGATCCGTCTTCTGCTAACGCTCTTTTTAATTCATCCTCATAATAAAGTTTTAACTCTTGAGATCTTTGGGGTGCATATTTTTGTGATAAATAAAATGCTAGTCCCGCAGTCATACAAGGTGCAAATCTGTATGGAACATCTGCAGCGTTTGTATAAGCATCTCCAGCATCTTGTATTCTTTTTTGATAATAAAAATTAATGTGATGACCAGCTTGTGATGCTCCTGGTGTTAGATAAATAGTCATAGTAACTCTATCAATAAATCTTTCTACAAAATATGATGTAGGTGTACCTGTATCTGTCTTGTTAGAAAAAGCTTGATATTGTGATCTACTTACTTTTGTTAATGGAGAATCTACATTAGAAGCGTTTCTATAGTTAGCTTCTAAGATATCATCCATACCGCTTACAAATTGATTGACTGTGTCTCCGCTTGTATGAGTTGCAGCTGTTGTTCCATTAGCTCCTCGTACAACTCCTGTTAGTTCTGTAGATGAAAAACCTGTGTAAGATATTTGTTCTGTGCCTACTAACAATAATCCTGATGTAGGTAAGTTAGCTATTGATGTTAATGTTATTCCAGTTGTTGCTGATGTAGAAGCAATGTTAGCAGATAAAGTTGTACTTAATCTACTTGTTTGTGTTCCGTCAGCAGTAGTTCTGAAAAACGTATACGTGTTTACACCGTTTACTAAAGGCACGTTTTGATTTGCTATCTCCCAATAATGTAATTCTCTATTACCCCATTCTGAGAATAATAGATTTAGAGATCTTTTCGCAGTTTTTAATTGATAACCGGATACACCTTGTAATCCGATACGCTCGTACGCGTCCTCTATGATATCATCTATCGCAAAGGTTTTATCAAAAGTATAAGCACCCGAAGTAGTATTTGCCATTGGCTACCTCTCTTATGTAAATGCGCCTATGATCGTACAAAAATCACAATTAGTTAAATCAACATACATACCTGCATCACATTTAATACCTTGACCTGCAATATCAAAATTATGCACATGGTTATCAGCAGTTGCAAATTTACCATGAAATACTAATTTAGAAGCTGTTTTAGAGCTATCTGCTTCATCGTAAATTTTTATCTCAGCATCAGCTGCAGTTGCTTGACCATAAACACTCATGATTCTAGCTTTAGTAATAGTAGTGGCGCTTGTGCCAACATATTTTTGAGCTAAACCATCTGCTGCTAAAGGTATAGTTTGTTTAACTGTTGTTAATGAACTCGACATATTTTTTTCTCCTTAAAATTTTCGTGTGGGCCGAAGCCCACACTAAATTAATTATTACGTAGCCGCGTGATCTGGGCCTTGAGCATAAGTAATTGTTACCCTTGCTTTACCCGCAGAAGCGTCGGCACTAGCATCAATGTATTTAATTGCCACTTCAACATCAGATGTTCCAGTGTTTCTCCAATTAGTACAAAGACCTGTTGTTCCTAAAGCTACAGGACCTATTGCTGCAACGTTTGCGTTGTCAACATATAAGTCTGAATTACCTACAATACCAACATCCATTGTGTCAGCACCACTACCATTAAATGCTACTTCGACATTTATGTCGACAGCAATAATGTGTGATTTTGCAGGTAGAACAATACTTGTAGCTAGATCAGATGTGTTTGTATGCTTAACCTCAACAGATTGAGCCATCACAACGTGACCTATATTTTTTACGTTTTCACCAACTGTAGTTCCAGTTGTATGTCTAATCGGTCCAGCTTTTAGCGGTCCCGAAAATGTAGTTGTACCCATAATTATATCCTCCTAGTTTACGATCATAGTCTCTAGGTCGTCGACTATACTCGTCTATGATCTTATTAATTGTATAGTGAGCAACTTATACTCTTATTTTGAGTAGAGTGCAAGAGAGCCTGTGATGTGGAGTGGATTTATTCCAACGATGTAGCTTTTTATTAAGTAGCTACTGAAACTTGTGGAGCCGAATCAGCAATTGCATTTTCTCTAGTAGCAATCTTAGCT
>Ga0208919_1001027_pt1 | contig 16912 bp, 20 predicted proteins | sample 4_EtaG_FD_184076 | JGI IMG/M metagenome (GOLD analysis project Ga0208919, IMG submission 184076) | Marine viral communities from the Subarctic Pacific Ocean - 4_ETSP_OMZ_AT15127 metaG (SPAdes) (version 3) | ecosystem: Environmental > Aquatic > Marine > Oceanic | place: Pacific Ocean | collected...
AGGATGCACCAGATGTACGTAGACGTTTAGCTGAAGGTCATAAGACGGAGATACCTTACCCAATAATGCTAGCAGAGTGGGCAGTTAGTGATGAAAATAAAAGAGAACGATTTTTAGAGCATATCAAAATAGCTGAAAAGAATAATGTGCTTGATGATGTTAAGGTATTCCTATTTAAATTGAGGAAACAGGAGTTTCACTATGAAACAGACTACGAGCCACTTTAAATCCATACTCCTATCCCTAATACTGGTGTTTACATCAACAGCTAATGTTTATGCTCTGAGCTTTGAACTGGAAGGATTGCGTGAATTTAATTTTGGGCAGTCTATGGGCAGCGCAAGAGAAGCGTTAAAAAAACGCTGTAGCGGTGATTATCGTGAGAGTGACTCAGGTGACGGAGGAGAAGACTGTGGCACTTGGCTTGGATTCAAAGTGTCACAATTGAGTCTTGGTTTTTCAAAGAAAAGTTTTTTTTCACGTAGAACTCTGGACATGATTACCGTTAAAATTGAATTTTCAAAGAAGGCAGAGAATACAATTTTATCTTTGCTTAGAAAAAACTTTAAAGAAAGGCCAGAACGCTACGATTGTAAGTCACATGATTACACAATGGACAATAAGCCTTGGGTTGAAAGTTACTGTTTAAGAGTTTTTGATGATAATACTGTATGGTATTTTGATAAACAGGTAAAATTTCATTCTAATTACAGACATTTTATAGAAGTCAGATTTCATTCAAAGTCGTTTTTGAAAATATTTAGTTCTTAAAACGAAAGTGTTACCATAGATCTGAGTGGAATTCACTAAAACTAAAGTAGGATTAACAATGCGCCATATAAAAGCTCTTTTAAACATTACCCTCCTAGTCACACTAGCATTAGTGAGTGCGCCTGTTAGTGCAAATGACTCTGAAGTGGTTGATGAATCTGTAGCCAGTCTGGGTATAAGTGGCCTGACGTTTGAAAAAAATAAACACGTTCAAATGATGGAAGAGGTTTTAAAAATAAGTCATTCTCTAATTGATGTAACATACGTTTATAAAAACCACTCCAATAGAGTTCAAAAGTTACTGATTGGTTTCCCACTTCCTGCGTATAGTCAATGCCAACCTAAAATTAGATATGATTTATGGCAACTGCCAGATTATAAATTTAGAACTACAATAAATGGTAAAGTAGTAGGGGATTGGAAGACCCACAAAGTTAGTTCTTTTGACACTGAAACTCTAGCAGAAGTTGGCAAAGAATTAGACCTTCCAGATAACTGGTGGAAAGCTGGTTTCTGTAAGGCGTGGAGGCGTAAAAACGAGATTTCGCCAGAGTTGGTTAGAAAGATGATCCAATATACAGGAGGAGAGTCTGAGACAAATGGCAGTCCATTCTTCACAATATTAAGAGAGCAGACTTTTCAACCAAAAGAAACAGTTACCGTGAGGCATAGATATAGACCAATAACGGGTGGAACAAATCATTTTGGTATGTCCTACGATAAGGAACGTGGTTGGACTAACTTTGATGATAGACCAGAAGACTTTAGAGAAGCCATTGGCTGCAAAAACAAATCCCACAACACTTTAGACAAAGCACTGGCGGAATATAAACAGCTACCTAAAGCGAACAAGTTTGGTTTATTTTATCACTCTTGGGGGAGACACTTAACGTATTTATCATATATTCTAAAGACAGGTAAGAATTGGGCAGGGCCTATTAAGAAATTTAGACTTGAGATAGGGCTTCCAATGGGTTCTAAACATCAAACTCATGTAGATATACTTTATCATTGTATTGATGGCTTAGAACGACAACCTGATGGACGTTATATCCTAGAGGCAGAGAATTATATTCCCACTCAAAATCTTCACTTAACATTTGTTAACATCCCAATACGGAGTGAAGACCCAAACGACCACGACATGTGGCGTGATGCTATTATTGATAAAAACGCAAAGTGGTTTGGCACTTCCTATTTTGCACATATTGCAGGAGAAGATTATTATAATTCAAAAGGCCAAAGATTAACTAAACTCTGGCAGATTCTTCAACAAGATAGAGCAAATTTTAAGCAGTTTAATGGACAAGTTGGTGATACATCAGAAGAAGGATATTCATCTCAATGGATAAACTGGCATTCGTCACGAAATACCATTGTGTACTCTAAGCAAGCCAGAAAAGCACTTGAGTCTGGTGAGACTGATATAACATTGTTAGTAACGAGAGTTGTTAGAGAAAAGGCAGGAACAAAAAACATTTATGTAAACGTTCAGTATTAAATGTTTCTTAAGGAATAAAAGATGTGGTCACGTACCTTCGCTGTATTAATCTTCCTAACAATGAGTGTGTCTAACACTTGGGCTTTGCCTACTTGTCTTCCCTCACAACCATCTTCTACTTGGTCTAATTGTAAAGGTATTGATAACTGGTCTCCACCCAATTGTAACAGTTCAAAAAACTTTGAATCATGGAGTGGATGTGAAGGTATTATATCTGGGGATGGGAATACGTATAATGGGGAGTGGAGAGATGGTTTGCCCCACGGTCAAGGCAGTTTTACTATAGATGGCGATTTGAGTTACACAGGCCAATTTCAAGATGGATACCCTAACGGTCAAGGTACTATTCAATGGACAAATGGTGACACACAGTTTGGCGAATTCAAGGATGGCCTTCCCAACGGTCAAGGTACTTTTATTAATGCTAATGGTAATAAGTATGTTGGTGAGTGGAAAAATGATAAGTACCACGGTAAAGGTATCTTTATCTATGCTAATGGGAACAAACAGGTTGGTGAGTTTGAGAATGGTGAGCCCACTGGTAGCCATGAGTTCGTTGATTCCAAGGGTGATTTAATTAAGACCGTCAATTACACCAACAAAGAAAAAAAACAAATGTGGACACCTGCAGTGCTGCTTTGTCTTACAGAAAACTTAACAGAATGTATTGCTATTGGTGGCCCATTATCAACCAATGAAGAGTCCTGCATGGAATCTGCCAAAGAAGTTGGGATACCTTATCTTAAGACAAAGCACTCTGATAAAATAATTGCAGACTACAAATGTATAAAGTGGAGTGGAGATAAGTAATTTAACTCCTCTAACTTTGTTGTGTTGGGTGTTTGCTTGATTGTCATTGGAGTTATTATCTCAATCACAGAAATAGTTTTGCTGGGAGTAGCTTTAGTGATAGCAGTTGGAATTAAAGGAATGATGAGTAACAGAACCTGAAAGGGAAGTTATTAAATGAGATACTTTAAATCCATACTCCTTTCTATGATACTGATGTTCAGTTCTGGTGTGGCGTTGGCAGGATCAGGCTCTATTATGGATTGGTTTAAGTCTGGTGAGAAAATCTTATACCAACAATGTGTTGAAAAACTGAAGGGGATATTACGTTCTCCTTCAAGCTATAAACTTATAGAATATTATGTAAGCGAACAGATACCTACGATTGAAGATTGTAAAGCTACGAAGGATTATCAAGAAGTTTTAAAACGATCCAAAGAAAAATGGGTAACAGTTTATGGGGATAGCGAGACTAATAGATCTGTTGATGAGACTAATCAAAATATTTTGGATGTTTCAACCATTGTGTGTAATCAGACTGTTTCTAGCAAAACAATATGGACGAACATCTCAATCAAGTATGAAGCAGAAAACAGTTTTAACGCTTCTTTGGTTGGTATTGCTAAGTGCAGAGCTGAAACAAGGGGTGGGTCTGAAGGATACAGCTTGAAGAGAAGCTTAATAAAGTTTGGAAGGGTTAAACTTATTTATCCTGAACTAGAATCTGAAGACTGAAATACCTTACCCACTAATTCTGGTAAAAATACATCCAGTTATGGTTGGAGAGCTAAATCAAGAGTGTGGTATGGGAGTTGTGATAGACTTTAGTAGTATTTTATTAAAGGGTGTTTAACTATTCCTTATGCTACTGAGTAACGTCCAACGCCCTACACCCAAAGTTTAACTATATATGTATTACATCCTTTCTCCTTTAAGAGAAAGGTAAGTGTAACACTCTAATGTGATACGTTATGGGGGAACTTATTTAGTCTCTAAATTATTTAACTGTTATTAAGTAGTCTAAAATATTAATAACGTAGTTATGTTTGAATCTATTATTATTGAGATTGGATACAGGATAACTCAGTTAGAGTTTAATCCAGCTAAAAAACCTTTCTCAAAACGTGACAAATATAAGAAACCCAGAACTAGAAACAGGAAAGCTAGTGATCAAGAAAGATTCCTGTTTGCTGTTAGATATATTTTAACTGATTTAATTAATGCTCATAACTCACTTCCCAAAAGATACTGTAAGATCAGTTTAGATAAAGATTATTACCGTAATACATCCAAATACAGTAACCCTCAGTTAGGTTATGAAGCTGTTAGTGACGTGTATGAAGGGCTAAGACAGCTAGGAATGGTAGTTCAGGTAAAAGGTGGACACTATGATAGTGGTACAGGTGAAAGAACCAAATACACTAGTACTGAAAAGTTTAATACAGTCCTAGAGTATGTTGAAGATTACTTTGACCTATCACCTGTTCCTGATCTGTCAATAGAAACAATTATACTTAATGATCGTGTGTATGTTGATGATAATAAAAAGTCTTCTGATGACAAACCTAAGAAGAAAGTCGTTAGAAGACAGAGACAAGAATATACCCATACTGATACGACACAGAAGTACAAAGATAACTTATTAATCATTAACAAATGTTTGTGTCGTCACTGGGTAGATCTAAGAATTAAAGATAGTATGATCCCTGAGTTGGAACGAAGATTAGCTACAAACAAAGAAGAAGAGAATAGAAGTTTAGATCTCAGAAAACGTACCCTCAGAAGAGTGTTTAGTAGAGGTAAATTTACTTTAGGTGGTAGGTATTACGGACACTGGGTTCACACCTTACCCAGTAAGATTAAAAAGAAAGGTGATCTTAAATACAGGAAGTATATTTCAATAGATGGTAACAACACTAGAGAACGTGACTTCTCAGCTATGCACCCAACTATGGCGTACCTAGAAGCTAATGTGGAGATGCAGTTAGATGATCCTTACTCAGATATATTCCCAGACAAAAATGATCCAAACTACAGGCTGATTGCTAAGAGAGCATTCAATGCAATGCTTAATGCTGATTGGAGAGCAGAATCTAGCCCCAGAGATCTAGCTCCCTTACTAAAGCAATGTGGAGTTAAATGGAAAAGTTTAGTTAATAAAATATTAGAGGTTCATGCTCCAATAGAACACTTGTTTTTTAAGGGTAGAGGTACTGATTACCAATTTAAAGACTCAGTAATTGCAGAACGAGTAATGCTACACTTTGCTAAGATGGATGTACCCATAATTCCAGTACATGATTCATTTGTATATGATTATCAATATGACTCAGAAGTTTATGAAGAGATGCTTAAATCGTGGAAGGACATCTTTCATATTAACATCCAAATAGATATGACAAAACGTGATTACAATGATGAGAATGTAGAAGTTTTTGTGGCAGACAAACCTGATCTCTTGGACGCATTGTTGCAAAACCATGAAGAACATTTGCAATGGTCTACACGTAATTCTGACTGGGTAAAAAAGAGACCTAAGATTTTAAAGGAAGTAGCTAAGTATTAGCTGACACCTCTTCATAGTCTTTAAGACCTCTACGTAAAGTCCGTGTTAACATCTGTATTGCGTAATCTAGTCTCTCGTCTGACCCTATTGAGTTAGGATAGCTCCTAATGAACTGTTCTAATACATCGTCATAATCATCTAGTTCTGGGAAGTAATATTCCCAATCGTTAAAGTATTCGTTTGCCCAATAATACATTACACCAGTACACGCTTTCTGCCAGTATTTCTGAGCGTCTTGTAGCTTTACAGGGTCTTCAGTCTCCTCAACCATTTGAAGCACTCCATGCTCACCAGAAGCCATGCTAGAACCATATGCCAAGCTCATGTTGGCTAGTGCTACTCTCTCTTCCTGTAGGTGTGCAGTCAGGATTTCAGAGCATACCATCTGTGACTTATCTTTTATCTGCGTATCAGAATATAATGCAGACATTACTGGTTCTTTAATTGTTGCAGTATTAGTGAAATGTTCTACGTCTGTATGAAGAAATAGATTAATGTCTTCTTCATTATCATAAGGCACAGCAATACGTAGTGTAATGCCACTAGCGTTCATTAGATCTCTTAGGAATGAAAAGGGTACACGTGTATATGGAAGTTGCTCTTTATCTAGCTGTGCCTCACTCTGAACCCAACTGCTCAAACCTACATAGACTACCAGCCTATCCAGCCAGCATTGGTTGTCGTTGTCTGATCTGTCAGCATATCTGGCACTAGCATATGATAGGTAGGTGTCCTGTATTATTTTTGGACTATAGGTTGCAATGGATTGCTGGGTTAGGGGATCTATCTCTGTGAAACTTATTTGTTGGGGTATTCTCTTAGGTGTAAAATTAATTACCTTGTTATCTTTTGTCATATTGTTCCTAATAAATATATTTACCTATTAAAAGGTAGCAAATTCCTGCACTTTTAAACAGGATGGATATTAAATAATCGTTTGTTTTCAAGGGGTTAGGCGGGGGACACCTAGGCATACCCCGTTATTATAGTTGTATAACTACACAGAAGTGTAAATTTGCTTTGATAGATCTAGTTTGCTAGCTATTAAGTATTATGCGCTTATTAAATTTCTTAGAAGACATTATCGTAAGGTTTTGTTCATTTATAGGACACTACTTACGTCCTCTACTTTTATGGTTGGGATCTTTAATAATTGGTTTTTTCATTTTTTCTATAATGTATTCTTGGCTTACTGATGGTCCACTATTCTTTAAGGTTTTGGGTTGGTTCTTCTTATCTGGTAATACATAGTAGCCATCACTCCCCTATAAGAAATTCCAAATAAAGGCTTTATGCTGGCGGGGAAACAGTAAAACTCCTTTATATGGTCTAAGAATAAATCTAACTCCCTTACAGAAGCTGGTATATCAGTCGTACATTGGTTCAACAACTTCAAGCAGTGCATTAAGAGCTATTGCTACTTTGTCCTTTAAGTGAGGTCGTAAGTCTGGGTAAGTTTTTTGTATGGTTTCTTCAGCAGTGTCTGATTTATTGTGAACGTACAGGGTTAGCTTTGCAATTCCTATTACAAGCTGTTGCTCTTTATCACTCAGATTTTCTAACTCTTTTATAGTCCGTTTTAGGAAGAATGGATTAGTCTTCTGTTTGGACATCAAACACCTCCTCAACAGATGTTGGGGGTGTCTGAGCTAGTATCTCATTGTGAACTTTATCTATTGCCTTCTTATAGTCCAATACAGGATGCATCTTCTCTAGCTGTTCTGGCGTGTACGCAGACTTAGCAAAGCGTCTGAGGTTGTCATACATCTCTGCCATCTTCACTTGAGTGCTATTGAGTTGTTTATCTTTTACTGGTGGACGAGAAGCTAAAGAATTTGGTTCAACATAGTCTTCTACAAGTTTACGTAAATTTATTGAGTAATCTGTCATAATATTCTTTCTATAATTATGTATTAAAGGAGGGGTGTAACACAGGTATTTTGTGAAACTGGGTTTTATTGAGATCACGTTTTGTGGCAAATGATGTATGCCCCTTACGTAATAAGCTCTTCAGCAATATGAGTTTACAAAGTACAGGGAATGCATGGAATAAAAGGTAATTGATACAGTTAGTTACAGTTATATCTTCACCTAAATTATACCAAAAAGTACTACATTCTTGTCAACCACAATAGTGTCTGTATTTACCTTGTAAGCAAGTGTCAGAATCAGAGAGTCCGCTACGCTTAATTCTGAGTCCAAACAGAGTCGTTAACATCATAGTATGTAGGGTGATTAGGGTAAAATTTACCCCTTCTGTATGGAGCTAATATTGCCTCTATGAAGCCATTCTAACTTGCTCTGATTCTAGTTCATGTTCTGCTAATGAACTAATCTTTGCTCTGGAGATATTATCAAGTAAGTCTACGCCCAGAGTTAATCTTCCAATGGCTTTATATTCATGCTGACATTCTAGTAATCCGTGTTTCACTAGCTCGTCCATCCAAGCAAGTACTCTTGTACTGCATCCTCTCTCTACAAAGGCATTAGTTCGTCTACTAGTCATGTAAATATCACAGTTCTTCAGCCAAGCAGAGACCAATATACCTGCTGTAAGTAAGTGTAGGTAGTTGTTTAAGCTAACTCTACGTATAGGAATTATGTTCATTGCTCTCATTAGAGTAACAACTTGCTCACAGATCTCACGAAACTCTTGGTTATTTTCTTGTAACATCTGATCACTGTGTCTGATTAACTCAAACAAATCTTTCATATCTTTTGTCATTTAGTGAATGTCTCCCTTTTCTTCAGCAAACCTACGAGTTGCTAACAACCATGCCTCAAAAGACATACAGAGCAGAGGTTCAGCATTAGGGTAGGTGTGATCAAATAATACAACGACAGGAACTTGATCTGCCTTTGCTTGTTTCTTTGCTTGCGTCATAAATTGATACAATGTTTTATTACCTTTCTTTTGGCACTTCATCTCAAAGGATGGGTTGTTAAGTAGTTTGAGTGCTTTGTCTGATAAGATTAGATCTTCACCAGTTGCACCCATTGCTACGGAGATAACGTCTTCAGGGTCTAACTCAGGAAACACTCTGAGTATTTCTGCCCTAGACCACGTCTGAAGTGTCTCTCCTATTAGCTTTCTGCGTTTGCTTTCATTACCATCTAAGATCATTAGCTTGATCTTCTCTAGTGGTTAGAAAGGCAGTTAGACCTAATTCGTTGCAGTCGTCTTGCATTTGCTTCATGCTTTTTAGTGAATAAAATTGGGCAGGGTTGTTCTTTCTTAGCGTATCATAATACGCAAAGTTATTATTAATATACATTGAGTGTATCCTCTTTTGATTACAGATTGGGAAACCAAAAAGAGATACAGGGGAAGAGGGTACAGTTGTACAAACTAAGTAGCTGTATCTTAGTTAATGGTAAGGATTAAAGCTTCTTAAAATAGAAGACTTTAATAGTGTAATTATATCATATTTTTGCATTTTTTGCAACAGTTTTCTGCTTTTTTCTGATAAAAACTGTACTAGATTACGTACTAGGTTGTGTGCTGTATGGTGTACTTAAAAGTGTACTAGGTTTACAAAAAAGTGTACTAGGTTAGTATAAAAAATGTAACTAAAACAATAAGTTAAAAAAGTAAGATACCCATCCTGCAGGGGTCACCAGTACAAATTAGATCCTTAAAAATCAGATATATCCTTATATAGTTGACTGTAACGCATATTTAGTGTACTAAAAAGTGTACTAGGTAGTGTACTAGGTTGTGTACTAGGTAAAAAGGGTTGAGAGTGGAATCTAAAAAAAAGAAATTTGTCTTTAATCAGTCGTTGTTTGATTCCCAACGTGCTGAATACGACTCTTTGTTAGAACCAGATGTAATAAAATTTAGAGGAATGTTGGCTGTCAGAGCTTTATTTCCCAAGGAAATACGAAGAACTTCAAACCCAGAAAAGAAACTTTCATTAGGAATTAAGTTAAAAGACCCAAATAAGATCAGTAGCTATGAAGCAGAGTTAGCAACTGAGGTAGGTGCAGGGCAGGTAGCAAGTAAAAGAGATCTCAAATTAGCAGAAATATATGATGAGTTTGATAAGAAACTAGATAAAGTCAGAGTTATTCCTGATCCGTTTGAAGATTTGATTTCGTCAGCAATAAGACAATTTAATGATCCTAATGTAATTCACCCAAAATATAACACTTGGCGTTGGGGAATAGAGTTCCTATTAGACAAAAAGTATGGTGACAAGAGTGATCTGAGTGCAGTTTTCTACCTACAAATGCGTGAGAAGATTCCAGATTATAAACCAGATATTACTACTAAACCTGATAGAGGCAGAGAAGTAATGAGATTGGTAACACCAAGTTATTCTCCTGAAGAAAAGGGTTTGGGATTTGATATTGTAGAGGAAGAGGTGTGGACAACAGAAGGTGGTGACTCAAACTGGATTAATCTTATAGAGGGTTTAGAACACACTTTTGATTCAGTCTTTCCTACTCTATTTCACGATACAAATTTCTCGTCTTTTATTCCTGATATATATGAAGGTCTGTATCAGAACTATTTTGCTAAAGAGTATCTTGAAAACTTTACCAGAACGTCTGCTATTTGCTTATACTACTTTGCTTTTGATGGAGAAGAGAAAGCGTTAACAGATCTGTATAAAGTATTAGATCCTGATGTAGATAAAGTTGATCTTCGTTATAGGTTGGGTAACAGACCAGAAGCTGAGTTCCTAAAGCGTATAGAAGACCATTACCTTGCAATTGAAGCAGATATTGATCCTGACGACCCAAGACCTAAATCAATCCAAACTGCAGAAGAGATTATGGCAAATGTCAGAGTTCAGACTGACCTGAAAACTGGTGTCAGATCATTAAATACAGTACCAGTGATCAACAGAACAGGGTGTCCAACTCTTTTAGAGATGCTCCCATTATACATTAATCCTGCATCCAATCGTAATTGGCAGGGCAAGACTATTAAAGGACGTAAGGCAGAAGAGAACCTAATTAAAAGAGCAGTATCTATTATGGGTAATAAACCCATAGATCAGGTTAGAGCAAAGGATGGGTATTATATTGCTCAAATCCTAGCTGAAGGTGGTAACCATCTCAAAGAGCTAGGCTTTAAAAAAGCCAGATCAGAGGTTGGACTGTCTAATAACAGCATTATTGAATACGTAGGTAGTATCCGTTTGCTACTAAAATGGTGTATAACAAATGCTTATATTGAGGACGCTACAGTTGAAGGTGATACGTGGATTACGAAGAATGAGTTAGAAGGTTTAGATCTAACTAGCTATGGTGTGGAAGCAAGAACTTATGAAGCATTAACAGAAGAACAATTGTACGCACTGTTTGATCAGGAGATGCCAGATCATCACAGATTGATACTAGAGTTACTAATATGTACTGGGGCAAGGTTAGACGAAATAGCACTGTTAACTTGGGAAAGTTACAAACTGGATGCTAAAGGTTATAGATTCTTTGATCTTTCTATGGTGCAAACCAAAAATGACAAATTCTCAAAACGCTCTTTGGCTCTCCCTGATGAAGCAATAGAATTGTTAGAGTATGATCCTTATCCCTGTGATACAGACCCAAACCCTGTGCTAACAGGTGATGAAGGTAAGGGTAGGTTGTTTAATTACAAACTGAACGCAGATGGTAAGAGTTCAGATCTTGTTTCTAAAGAATTAAAGACTTATTTCCATAATATCAGGTACAGTCCTGAGAAACTAAACAGACCAGAAATTCATAAGAAAAAACCTACAGGAAGATTACTTGAAGATGACAGGAAGGTTGTTCACTCTTTAAGAAATAATGTTACTGGCTTTATGTTACATTTAGATCCTACCCCAAATAGTGAGTTGATGGATTGGATCTCTGGGCATGGGATGAAGGGCAGTAAGACGGACAGTGAACGAGTTCTTAGCTATCAGAATGGCGTTGACGTAGAACCCTTGTACAGAATTATAAATAAAATAGATCATCCATATTTAAATGCTGAGAAAAGAAGAGCATATTTAGAGAAGAAACCTTTCAGTATCTATAAGTCAGATGATCCCAGATATGGTTTTTAATCTCAGTATCAATAGGGTCAACATAACAGGGAGGAATGAAATGAAGAAATTATTATCATGGACCACACTAGCACTGGTGACCCTTATAGCACTGGTAGCTTTACCTGTGTTTGCAGATGGACAAGGAAAGTATCAAGCAGTTCCTCTTACCACCACTGATGATCGTATGGATGGAGCAGTTTGGGTTGTGGATACAACAACGGGTCAGGTTAAAATATGTACTGTGAGCCAGTATGTTAGGCCATCTTGCACTGGTTGGACACCAAATTTACCATCTGATTACAAAAATGAATAGTTCAATATATAAAAAGGGAGAAGAACTATGACGACACCTAAAGCAATACTAATAGGACTAACATTCATAGCAGTTGCTATTGCATCAATACCTTACAGCAACAATGTTGTGACACCTGCTCTGGCGAGCAATCATATCGTTCATAAGATAGCCATTTGTAATGAGTATGGGGACTTATGTGCAGGTGTAAATAAAAGTAGGAGTGGCAGAACTTGGTTTCAGACAGAAGAAATGTAGAAAACTAGTTCCATTTGGGTACGCCTTAATCAAACATAATAGGGAGAAACAAAATGAAAAAACTATTATCACGGATCACTATAGTACTCTTCGTAACACTCTGGGCTTGTTACCCTGTTCACGTAATGGCTGATGAAAAAGATGAAGGACGATATAAGGGGTTTGATGTCAGTAAACAAGAAGGACATCATAGTATCTATGTTCTTGATTCAAAAACTGGTGAAGTACGATGGTGTTGGGCTAGTGATTATAAGAGTGGGATAGAAGGCAGTTGTAAAATATTGAAGGTGGAAAAATAGGGTACGCTTTAAATGACACCTAAGAATGTTACACATTATGGGGGTTTAAAGGGGTCTGAGAGACACAAATAGCGTCACTGAGAAAGGGTCTAAACCCTAATGTTACAATGGGAAGGAAAACAAAATGAAGGTGCAGTATCGTAGGGTATCAAGTGTACTTCAAAACTTAGATCGTCAGGAAACATTAGACTATTGTGAAAAGGTATTTGAGGAAAAGGAAAGTGCCAGTACAAAAGACAGACCTGCACTACAGGCAATGCTTGAGTTCGTCAGATCAGGAGATCATATCTACTGTCACAGCATTGATAGGATGAGCAGAAGCCTCAAAGATCTGACTGAAATATTAGAAGAGTTAAAAACCAAACAAGTAGCAATAACCTTTCTTACTGAGAACTTAACATTCAGTTCAGATAAGGATGATCCACTTGCTACATTGCAGTTGCAAATAATGGGTGCATTATCTCAGTGGGAACTTGCAACTTCAAAACAGAGACAAGCAGAGGGAATTTTAAAAGCAAAGCTTAAAGGTGTCTACCTTGGGCGCAAGAAATCTATAGACGCAGAAAAGATCAAAGCAATGTCAGAGCAAGGGTTAGGTGCTACTGTAATAGCTAAAACATTGGGGTGTAGCAGACAGTCTGTTTATAGAAGCTTGGCTGTATGATGTGGAAAGTAATCAAATTTGTATTGGGTACTTGGGCTAGCCTATTGTTGTTGGCTGTAATTATAGCTGTAGCACTTTGGTTTGCACCTGACAGCTTCTGGTACGTTGAACCTAGCGCAGGGTAACTATTTTGAACGTATTTTATATCCCTGCCAGTCTCCTGACTCATTACGATTTAAAAAATGACTTCCGTCCACAACACTTTCTTCAATCAGTTTTAAGAGGTTACCTGAAAGTGGATATTCAATATCGTCAAATACCCAATCAGGGGAGTTAGGATTACTAGTACTTACGTGGCACTGTCTGACTGAAAGGTCTAACATCACTTCACAGGGTAAATCAGAAATAGTTTCAAAATCAGGATTAATCTCTTTTTTTAATTTTACGAGTGGACTGCCATCAACAATTACAGTTTCAATTGATTCTAAAATGTATCCGTGTGCCTGTGCTATTTCTTTAGCGTGATCTTGTTTACGGAGTTTATTGCTGAGATCTTGATTTATTTCTTTAGTTTCTTTGTCCACCTTAGTAGCTTTAATAAACATATAAATGACAAAAATAATTCCAATAATATAATAAATATATTCCACTAAAAATAACCTTTCTAATTTTGTAAGGAGTAACCTAACATCATACTTAGAATACACAAAGGCATTATGTTTATGGAATTACTAGATCAGCTATCACTAATGAATAACACTACTGAAACGATAGTCTGCCCAATGCCAGAACCTTGGGATAACTTACATAAACTAATCTGTCATAAGAGTTACCCAGAGATTTTCAAAGGATTAGAGAATGCTCCAGATGTACGTAGACGTTTAGCTGAAGGTCATAAGACGGAGATACCTTACCCAATAATGCTAGCAGAGTGGGCAGTTAGTGATGAAAATAAAAGAGAACGATTTTTAGAGCATATCAAAATAGCTGAAAAGAATAATGTGCTTGATGATGTTAAGGTATTCCTATTTAAATTGAGGAAACAGGAGTTTCACTATGAAACAGACTACGAGCCACTTTAAATCCATACTCCTATCCCTAATACTGGTGTTTACATCAACAGCTAATGTTTATGCTCTGAGCTTTGAACTGGAAGGATTGCGTGAATTTAATTTTGGGCAGTCTATGGGCAGCGCAAGAGAAGCGTTAAAAAAACGCTGTAGCGGTGATTATCGTGAGAGTGACTCAGGTGACGGAGGAGAAGACTGTGGCACTTGGCTTGGATTCAAAGTGTCACAATTGAGTCTTGGTTTTTCAAAGAAAAGTTTTTTTTCACGTAGAACTCTGGACATGATTACCGTTAAAATTGAATTTTCAAAGAAGGCAGAGAATACAATTTTATCTTTGCTTAGAAAAAACTTTAAAGAAAGGCCAGAACGCTACGATTGTAAGTCACATGATTACACAATGGACAATAAGCCTTGGGTTGAAAGTTACTGTTTAAGAGTTTTTGATGATAATACTGTATGGTATTTTGATAAACAGGTAAAATTTCATTCTAATTACAGACATTTTATAGAAGTCAGATTTCATTCAAAGTCGTTTTTGAAAATATTTAGTTCTTAAAACGAAAGTGTTACCATAGATCTGAGTGGAATTCACTAAAACTAAAGTAGGATTAACAATGCGCCATATAAAAGCTCTTTTAAACATTACCCTCCTAGTCACACTAGCATTAGTGAGTGCGCCTGTTAGTGCAAATGACTCTGAAGTGGTTGATGAATCTGTAGCCAGTCTGGGTATAAGTGGCCTGACGTTTGAAAAAAATAAACACGTTCAAATGATGGAAGAGGTTTTAAAAATAAGTCATTCTCTAATTGATGTAACATACGTTTATAAAAACCACTCCAATAGAGTTCAAAAGTTACTGATTGGTTTCCCACTTCCTGCGTATAGTCAATGCCAACCTAAAATTAGATATGATTTATGGCAACTGCCAGATTATAAATTTAGAACTACAATAAATGGTAAAGTAGTAGGGGATTGGAAGACCCACAAAGTTAGTTCTTTTGACACTGAAACTCTAGCAGAAGTTGGCAAAGAATTAGACCTTCCAGATAACTGGTGGAAAGCTGGTTTCTGTAAGGCGTGGAGGCGTAAAAACGAGATTTCGCCAGAGTTGGTTAGAAAGATGATCCAATATACAGGAGGAGAGTCTGAGACAAATGGCAGTCCATTCTTCACAATATTAAGAGAGCAGACTTTTCAACCAAAAGAAACAGTTACCGTGAGGCATAGATATAGACCAATAACGGGTGGAACAAATCATTTTGGTATGTCCTACGATAAGGAACGTGGTTGGACTAACTTTGATGATAGACCAGAAGACTTTAGAGAAGCCATTGGCTGCAAAAACAAATCCCACAACACTTTAGACAAAGCACTGGCGGAATATAAACAGCTACCTAAAGCGAACAAGTTTGGTTTATTTTATCACTCTTGGGGGAGACACTTAACGTATTTATCATATATTCTAAAGACAGGTAAGAATTGGGCAGGGCCTATTAAGAAATTTAGACTTGAGATAGGGCTTCCAATGGGTTCTAAACATCAAACTCATGTAGATATACTTTATCATTGTATTGATGGCTTAGAACGACAACCTGATGGACGTTATATCCTAGAGGCAGAGAATTATATTCCCACTCAAAATCTTCACTTAACATTTGTTAACATCCCAATACGGAGTGAAGACCCAAACGACCACGACATGTGGCGTGATGCTATTATTGATAAAAACGCAAAGTGGTTTGGCACTTCCTATTTTGCACATATTGCAGGAGAAGATTATTATAATTCAAAAGGCCAAAGATTAACTAAACTCTGGCAGATTCTTCAACAAGATAGAGCAAATTTTAAGCAGTTTAATGGACAAGTTGGTGATACATCAGAAGAAGGATATTCATCTCAATGGATAAACTGGCATTCGTCACGAAATACCATTGTGTACTCTAAGCAAGCCAGAAAAGCACTTGAGTCTGGTGAGACTGATATAACATTGTTAGTAACGAGAGTTGTTAGAGAAAAGGCAGGAACAAAAAACATTTATGTAAACGTTCAGTATTAAATGTTTCTTAAGGAATAAAAGATGTGGTCACGTACCTTCGCTGTATTAATCTTCCTAACAATGAGTGTGTCTAACACTTGGGCTTTGCCTACTTGTCTTCCCTCACAACCATCTTCTACTTGGTCTAATTGCGTAGGTATTGATAACTGGTCTCTACCCATTTGTGATAGCTCAAAAAATATTGAATTATGGAATGGATGTGAAGGTATTCTGTCTGGGGATGGGATTAAGTATAATGGTGAGTGGAGAGATGGTTTGCCTCACGGTCAAGGCAGTATTAACATGGACAGCAGCATTAGTTACACAGGCCAATTTCAAGATGGCTACCCTAACGGTCAAGGTACTGTTCTATGGACAAATGGTGACACACAGTTTGGCGAATTCAAGGATGGTCTTCCCATTGGTAGCCATGAGTTCGTTGATTCCAAGGGTGATTTAATTAAGACCGTCAACTACACCAACAAAGAAAAAAAACAAATGTGGACACCTGTAGTGCTGCTTTGTCTTACAGAAAACTTAACAGAATGTATTGCTATTGGTGGCCCATTATCAAACAATGAAGAGTCCTGCTTGGAGTCTGCCAAAGAAGTTGGGATACCTTATATGAAGACAAAGCACTCTGATAAAATAATTGCAGACTACAAATGTATAAAGTGGAGTACAGAGTTTGGGGATTAGTTATTAG
>Ga0208919_1001028_pt1 | contig 16898 bp, 3 predicted proteins | sample 4_EtaG_FD_184076 | JGI IMG/M metagenome (GOLD analysis project Ga0208919, IMG submission 184076) | Marine viral communities from the Subarctic Pacific Ocean - 4_ETSP_OMZ_AT15127 metaG (SPAdes) (version 3) | ecosystem: Environmental > Aquatic > Marine > Oceanic | place: Pacific Ocean | collected...
ATCCTGTTATTTGAGTGATATCCTCTGTGTCCGTAAGGTCGTCAGGATTAAAGTAAGCATCAGTCAACGAAGTGACTTTTCCGCTATAACCAGATAGTGCGGCACCCATACTACTGAATCCCTTTTTTACTTTATTAAATAGGTCTAGACCGGCAAGAGAAAATCTGCTGTGAATACCCATATTTTGTACTGCAGATAGTCCATAGTTTACCCTGAGCCCGTTATAAAGAACCCAAGTATCTTCGCCTGCTAAGGCGCACCTTAATTCAAGCATAGTGACATCCGGAAACACAAGACCGGCGCCGGCATCGTAAGCTGTTAAGGTGTCGCTATCACTAAAGCCCGTCCCAACATTCCAATCGCCATTAGGTTTTTTACCAAAAGCAGGAATATAATTCAATGCGCAAGCTTCAAATATTCGGCTAGCCTTCCCGCCTAAAAGGAGCTTCTGAGTTACAACATCAGAAAGTTCGGCCCCATGACTAGAACTCATATAGAAATTCTCATCATTATCCTTGCCCTTATAATCACTTATAAGTTGCTCAATAACACCAGATTCTGGCGGTGTTGATTTATCTAACATTTTAAATGATATAGCGGGGCCAATGACAGGTTTCTTTGGATCATTTTCCTCGTAAAGTTGTGGTATCACACCATTAACGACATCTCCCTCACTTGCAAACGCTATGTTTCCAGTTCCGCTACCCGCAAGATTGGGGGTAACTAAATCAGTCGGAGCAGGAACAAGATCTAGCACACAAACATAATCATGAACTATCATCTCGCACGCCTCTTTGACAACAGCGTTGATTGTTTGGATTGGGCCCTTCATCCTTAAGAAGTCATCATCAGTAATTACCTTTCCTATAGCCTCTTTTAACTCTGTGAAATCTATAGTCATTAGAGATTCGCCATAGTGAACAGGACCGCCAATAACTTCAGAGTCATCATATTCAGGGACCACATATGCATCGGTGCTAGGGAATGTGTCAGGAAAATCTCTAGTGTTGCCGTTTGTCATCTTGGTTGGCGAAGATGTACTACTATTTAAAGTGTATGGTGTATATCTATATCCAGACTTAGATATGTTTTCTATTAAACTAAGCAGTCCTAATCCCCGAAGAGTTGTGCTAGTATCCATCAATCGCATACCGTACTTATTTACGTCAGGCTGACTGAAAAATCCTCTTCCTGTAGTTATACTGTCGTCATCAAAAAGGAACCTATAGTTAGACAAAACGCCGTATGGGTTGTATACATTTCTTATCTGGCTAGTAAACAAAGGAGAACCATAAACATCTTTACATTCATAGCCACAAAGTGTTCCATCTGGCATTTTAACTTGATTACAATTAGCTGCATCATCCCATTTGGTTACAGTAAAACCCGCAGGGTCAAGCATGTTATTTTGCTGAAATGATGAGCCATTAAAATCACCCATAATAACCTGTACTCCGTCAAGAGCTTTGGAAGGCGATTCAAATACAATATCATACGTTCTGCCGCCAGTGCTTTCACTGTAGCTGTGTCTCTGGAAAATACCAGCAAACTCAAACCCTTGAAACTTGAATTGACAGGCTGTTCCGACCTCGGGAAAACCATCAACCTTTTCCATAATGAACTCACCCGACCCAGTTTTTTGTGGCACGCCATCAGAATCTTTTTTATAAACATAGTGATGTATTAATACAGGAGCAGACTCCATGACCTTAGTATTCTTCGCGCTCGTAGCTTCATCTGTCGCCGCTGTAGTAGTTTGAGTAGTATCGTCAGTGCCGTCTGCTTTTTTAGGAAAATATAGAAGCTCGCCGTCTGCGTTTCTTGACTGAACTTTATTATTGGGGTCCTCAGCTATCTTCATTTGCAGAGTGCTTGATTCCGCTCCGTAGCCTACAGAAGAAGTAAAGTCTAGAACATAAGCCCCAAACATACGTATAGGCTCGGTCAGTGCTTGACCTGCCTCCGGTTGCCATTTAGATACTTGATTCGGATCTACCATATTAATATGCCCACTCCACGTTAATTCCTAATGCCCCTGTTGATTCATTCCAACTTTGGCTGTAACTTTGCTGCCAGTAATTTGTATTCTGAGTTCCTGCAGGTCTATATGAATTGACGGCACTCTCTGCTGATTCAACTTTTGTTTTTCCTAAAGAGATATTACTGCCGCTATTTTTAATATAGTTAGTAATTGCTTCTCTTATGTTTACAGTCGCTCCTTCGTGCTCAATTTCTTTTTTAAATGTCCAGCTCAAGGCTACGCTTCTCCTTTGGTCTCCAGAAGTTCCCATGTCTTGAATAACCGGGCCATTGTCTTTCCCTATAACAGCAAGCAAAGCTATGACTCTGTTTGTGTGCCCTTTATTGTTGTCTGTGACCTCTATACTCTCTTCAATAGTATCATCATTCTCCTGCGGCTTATCATTATAGGTCATTGAGACAGTAATTACACCGCTAATTCTGTTCTTACTAATACTGATTGCCTGCTCCACTGTGGCTAATGTATCAGCTCCCTCTGCGCTAGGGTTAATAGATTTTCTTTCTTGATAAAAAGTATTAGAAAGAGAATACGAGTCATTCAAAACGCCAGCTAGTGCGGTCTCTGCATTAGTAATCTTGTTCTGCTCTCTAACGTCAGGAGAATTGCTTAGTCCTGTAATAGTGCAGTTAAAGTTAACAGTAGATACACCCTCTTCATCTGTGTCAAATGACATATCAAAATCTACAGTATGATTCTGTTTTGACAAAATCCAAGTTTCTGTTATAGCGTAAGTTCCGCCTGTGGTGTCAGGACTAAACTCTTTCTTGTAATCATACGCAGTATATGTAGACAGATCTATCATGGAAATATTATCTGCGGACTCATCTGCTTCCGTGGCTTCATTATCTGCCACATCTACAAGCATACCCATCCTATCCACCTTAAAAGATGTGGCTGTATTGCCTGCCTCGTCAGTGGTAATAGTTTTGGCTATTGGGTCTGTTACCAGTCTTGAGCTAACCCACTTCTGAGCCTCTGCCCACCCAGAAACACCCCATGTTCCAGAGGTATACTTGTCATATCCCGTAGCGCTAATCGTATGAGTTAGAGTATAAGTTTTAAATAAAGTGCCAGAAAGCCCCGATTTAGCGTCGGCAGCTTCATCATCTTCTGTATCTGGATCGTCTGCAACAGTGGCTTCTGAGTCAACGAAAATTTGCCCTTCATTTTCAGCAAGACTCCAGTTTTCTTCAGCAGAACTTAAGTAGTATATGGAGCCCTGTTTTCCACTATCGGCAGCATGCGCTTCAAAATTAAATGTGTACTCTGCGGTTTGAGTACCGCCAGTTTCGTCGTCCCCTTCAGGAAAATCTACAGAAACTAATCTTGCGTCAGTAAAGGTGAAGTTTTGGCCAGCTGAACCTGATCCATAGGGATCTATATCTAATGTCCCGGTAGGTCGCTTGTTTTCAAGCAATGCTAAGAGCGCATTTTGTCTTGCCATTAAGCTGCCCTGACGGGAGCCGGGCGTGGTTATATTTCCAATTGCAAGCATTGAGCCAGTAATAGCGATATTGTATATGACATCAAGCAAGATGCCCTGTTCGCTTTGCACTCTTTCTGCAGAGATACTGTACTTAGGGTTTGGCCCAGTGGCATCAGTGCCCCCTATGACTACTGAGTCTCCACCAGCTGGATTAAATGTTACCGCCATCTATATTGCTCCTTCCTACAGTTGATAACCTTTTGTATATAACGAAGCGTCTTTGTTTGTAGCTCCAAAAACTCCTGAAATAGCGACATTCATATCACCATTAACTATGTTCGCCCCACTAGTATACACATTTACGTTAGAACTAACAGTAATATTGGTCAGCGACATATTCATAGTCTTTTCAATTTCTTGACCTCCACTTAAGCCTTCTCTATATAATACTAAATCTACTCCTGAATTAGCAGGGCCAGCAGCATTCATTACTATATCTAGACCTTTTCTTGTGATTATACCACCAACAAGAGAATTTCTTGGTATTGAAGTTTGTGTATTTTGTAACATTAAATCATTAGCTTTGGCATCTGTACCACTAGGTTCGTCAACCCTAAGTGCGATGTCCATATTGCCCGACCCAACCAAAAATTCAGGGCCTTTCATCACAGCGGTAGTTATTCCGCTAGCAGGGCCAAAGTCTCCAGCGCCAAGATAAAGTGATTTAAGTCCAGTTATATTCCCTGTTCCAAGACCTATGACATTTGAGATTTGCAAGTTCTGTTGGCCAGATGCATCAAATATATCTACTTGTGGTAAGAACAAATCAAACCCAAGTTGTTCTGAATTGCCCGCTGCACCAAGCAAAGAAAGATCTGCTTGTTTAGTAGCTGCTGCGTGAGGTTCAGCCATCAAATTCATAGCTCCGGTTAGTCCGGATGGGCCAGACATATATGTAGTCAAAATTCCACTGGATGGTCTTCTTTCGGCAGTTATGAAGAGTGGGAACTCTAACTCTGTGCTCGCTCTCATGTGTAATGGTATTATTCCAGTAGATCCGCCCGGAGACGCCATGTATAATGTTGTAGCGCCAGTTACGCCATATGCAGCAAACGTGACACTCATGTCATTACTAGCTGTGCCAAACGTCTCCATAGACAAGTCTACTATACCAGTAGATGGTAGAGGGCCTTGAAGCATAAGTGTTCCGCTGAGATCGGAAAGATTCATCAACGAGATTTTCTGTACTGTTAACTTCTTGCCTAAAGCATATGTTGCCGAAAAGTCCCTTCCTACCAGAAGAACAGCTGAACCAAGGAGGTCGAACTTTTTACACATTGTTATTGTTTCTGTAGAACTAGATATTTTTTCTCCGGCTATATACTGTTCTATTTCCGAACCTATATTGCTAGAGGAATAGCTAGTACTACTAGAATTTCTTGGGTCTTGAACTTCAGATGCTGTATTTGTAAATAAACTACTTGAAGATGAGCTGACGAACGAGCCAAACTTACTACTCGTAGATGTGTAAGAGTTATCCAGTCTTGGAACGCCATCAGAGTCAACAACAAACTGGTAAGCCTTCTTAGATACAGGCTCTCCTATAGATAGAAACTCACTAACAGAATCATAGTCTATATCATATCCAAACAGCTTAGGCTCGTATCCACAAGAACCTTCGCCTGCAATATTAGCAGAGGTAAATCCTCCCGCATATACTGAGCCGGTATTTGACCAGCCTCCATCATTTTTAAATATATAAACTGCGCCATTTGGTGAAGAGGCGTTTGTTGCCGACAAAGTATTGTTCGCAACATAGTTATCCATGAGCGGAGCCGAGACAAAGGCGAGATCTCCGGAAACAATTATTCTACTACCAAATCCAACTTTTGTACCTTCTGGCAAATTATATCTGTTGTCGTAATATCCCGTACCGTCTGAAGTATCACTAAAAGAGAAGGCAGTGGTGTAGCCAGAGTATGAGTCAGAAGCCAACATTACTTTAACTGAGGCATATCTATTGCTTTGTTTATCAAAGTACAGATCTTCACCATTCCAAGCAACTGACGTACCCATAATAATGTTTAATTTTTTATCTATAGGTGTGTCAAGTGTCCAAGCCTTAGAGGATACAGCTTTAGTTAATTTCCATCCATCAACAGAAGAAGTAACAATTTGCTTAGTCACAATAGGATTCAAAGCACATATATCTGTAATATCTGAATTTACAGTAGATGTAGTTATTGTAGATGGTTCTAATATGCAGACAATATCTTTGTAAGAAGAAGACGCTTCAACACGTATAGAAACAGCAATTTTGTGTGCGGAAGAAATTTTAACATCTTTATAGAATATTTTTATAAAGTCTTCATCGCTATTTATTACACCAGTAGTCTTAAGCTCTTCTAAGAAATTGTCATATGTATATTTCAGTTTAATAGAAGACGAGTTTACTACTTCAAATATTTGCAGCGCATACTGCGTAGATAACACGCTGGTGTTTGAGCCTATTGCTAGATAAGTGCCGTTAGAATCAATAGATGTTCTACTTGTCTCATTCTCATAGAAGTTATCAGCGTAGAGACCGCTGTATTGAGCTATAGTGGAACCAACACTAGAAATTCTCCTATAGCCATAGTCCATACTACTTCCAAGAAGTTTGTTTCTAGATATAGAATTAGAGTTCGTTGACACGATGCGAGCTTCCGCATTTCCGCTAACATCAAATGGTGAGTCGGAAACGGAAGGCAATGACTGGTGTGAAAAATTGTCGCTCAGTGAATTTGCTGAAGGTGCAATACTTCCAGAAGCGTATAGCGTGGCATCAGCAACTGCCGGCTCAGGAGCTTGGACAAATAGATCAATATCTTGACTCATCCTTGTGTCGTTAAGAAATAGACTGGTGTTAGAAGAAGCAAGAGCATGACCATGTTGGTCTAAATCAATTCCACTACCGAAAAACTCTGTGTTTAACACAAGAGGCATATCTGCATTTACGGGATCTGGTGAACCCATATATAAAGGAGGTGCGCCAGTTGCAGAATTTCGATTTATATGTAGCGTCATATTGTTATTTAATATGTTCGCTCCGAAAGTACGCAAATTACCTTCAGCGCAAGGTATGCTATTTACCGCTCCGTGAACACCAGAAAAAGCAACATTCATATTCGCGTTATTTGGCGCAGGCTGTCCAATAGCCAAATTTAGCGCGCCTGTAGCAGAGATATTCCCTATACTCAAGTCAATACCCTGACTGACACCAGAGCCTCCGGCAAACTGAAGATCAAGAGCAGAGTTAACTCTACTGCCAAGAGGTGTGGGTGTGAACAGACCCATGCCGTCACACCTAAAACCGAGAACTTCCGGTACACTCAATGTTCTGAATGTCGAGGATTTAGTAGCGCCTATTTTTAATGGCATATCGCCAACAGCGGAGGCTATCCCCTTGACGTATGCTACTGTATCTCCACTAGCGGGTACGGAGCCGGTTAGGAATAAAGTACCTTTACTCATTATTCATCCTCCGAGCTAACTGTTGGGTAAGAACGTATAAACAAGGGTAATATCTCTGGCTTCTGTATATCAAAATTACCGTATCTATCTAGACCACCACTACCTGTAAGTCCATGATTTACAAGGCCATTGTAATCACCATCTGAGTTATAATACAAAACCTGAATAGATTCACTGCTAGTTCCACGACTAATAGTGTTTTCTTTATCAAAATATGCAGCAGATTTTGAAGAACCAATCCTTATAATTCCGGGGTTTTCTCCTGACGGCGTATCTTCAGAGCTGCTGCAGTCAAGTCTTCTATTCAAAGTATCCTCATAGGCTGAGCAATGAAATCTTCTTATATCTCCAAGATCATAATCACGATAAGATAGCTGAGCAGAAATAACCCTAACATCACTTACAAATGAATGCTGGTTTGCAACTGCATCATAAGGCTTGCTGTAGGGAACAAAATCTAACTCTTGCTGTCTCATTTCGGATGTCCATTTTTGTCGGTATTGGTCTGGATCTATGGAAATATTTTGATTGACAAAACCAACGATAAGGCTGTCTTCTATTGATGCTTCCGAATTAAAGCTAGGTTTGTTCTCATCATCAAAGTTCAACGTGTAAGTGTTTATCTCTCCTGCTAGAGTAGCCCTACCGTTTCCATCATTATATCTAAATGTTCTGTCGTCAGAACTGTTTTTTAATACACTTCCCGATCTTATAAATCTAAATAGTTCCGCTGTCGTGAAGGAGTACACGCCTCTCCATTCAAGTATAGCTTCGCCTAAAGCAAGAGACTTTTGCTGGAATGTACCCTCTCTTGCTACGTCATAACTATCCTGCATGCCGTCAGTATAAAGAGGAGCTCTTGTCGCAGTTTTTGCTCCGTACTTCAAATTTATTCCGGACAGATGGCCCTTCTGTGTTATGGTTTTTCTTGGGTCTTCATTGTAAAGTGTCATCACAGGCAATACTGCATCTGCGCCTATATCAACACCAGCCTGCAAGCAAATATTATTACCTATATCGACAGTGAATTCAGCGCTAACTAACTTTCTTATTATCTGATCTTCATCTGAGACATTATCAATATTATATACTAAACATAGACCTTTGTGATCTTCACAAACATCAAATATATTATCAGCAGATGAGACTCCTGCGCCATCCCTATAGGAAAACATATTGTTTAAATTGTAAGGTTTTTTTGAATCGAACTTTTCTGTGAAGCTAAAATACGGTGATGAAAAGTAAGTTTTGCCTACATTCTGGAAGTCTATTCTTTTGGTCCTTCCTGAGTCAGAAAACACAGCATGTCCAATAGGTGTCTTCAAAACTATTTTTCCGTCTAGAACATCAAACATATCGTCCATGAGATATGCAATAGAAAGGCTATGGTCGCAATTTTCAGAAAAGGTTAATGTTCCTTCTCTAAAATACTTTGTATAACTTAAGTCTGAGGCAATACCTCGATCCGAACGAATGTCTGGGCTATTGACAGCGGGCGTAATCTTCTGAAATAGATTAACACTTTTTAACGAGTCGCTAATCTCATAAAGATATAGCCTCTGCGCCAAAACATCTACAGACACATCAAACTCACTATTGTAGGATGTTCCATTTGTTGCTAAAATATGTCCGTCTGATCTGAAGTTATGACCAAAAGGAGTTCTTAATAATATGTTATCATCTTCAATGTCTGAGCTATTGACAGTTGCAAAGCTGCCTACAGCGTTAACACTATACATGCTACCTAGACCGGGATAAAGTCTGAAGGAAGTTGCAGACGTGTCGGCAAACCCCTGAGCTTCTTGAAACGATGGAGAGTTGTAAGAGGTGCCCGAAGATGACGGATAGTGAACACTTTCAGAATTGCCATCGTGTATTTTTGAAAATTCCCAGAACTGCATAGGGTCAGAGTAAAGATTGCTATTCACACTGTATATGTTGTAGTCATCATTCTCTAGCTTTTGTGCCGCTGTAAAATTTTGATATTCTTCTGAGCCAGATTCTATTTGGATATCTAAGTTAAATGTATTGAACTCGCTTCCACTCAAAGTAGACGAGCCCTTGTATAGGGTTGTGTTATCGCCCTCGAAAAACACTTTGACTCCATTGCCATCTGTTCCAGCTATAATTTTACCGTTTACATACTGCATAGAGAAAGGCTTACCATACCATCCTACCATGTTTCTGTATTTTGTGGAAAGATCATTAGAGGCATTGAAGTAGTTTTGCTCGACAACCTTTTCTCGCAATCTAGTTGTGTGATCTAAAAATTTCGAGTTGTATTCTTGATTTGGGTTATACACATATATAGATCCGCATCTGAATTTATTCCCAAGGTTATCTGAGTTAGTGCCGTCCGTGCAAAAATCTATTATAAACTGATTTGTTTTAGTATTTCTTTCATAGAAGTCTAGCGCATCTCTGTCATTATAGCCGGCATCTATCGCTGAATCTATCTTCTTTTTTAACTCTTCTAGCTGACTGTCTGCAGATTGACTGACTGATGTTATGTGGGGAAATGCTCTATTGGCAATTGCGACTATAGGCTTTAATTCTGAGCCAGTAAGATTTGGTAAATGGTTTTCTTTAAGTGCTATGCTATAACCAAAGCCATCAGCAAATTTATAACCATCTGTAAGCCACCTGAATGAAATAGCATCTCTTTTTTGAAAATAGGGTAATGTATTGTCTTTTACATATTTGACTATGTTCTCTCTATAGAATTCAGAATCCCATCTCCTCTTGAAGGAAGCTCTTTTGCTGCCATCGGTCTTTAAGAAAAACTCATCATTTTCAAAAGCCTGCTCAAGGTTTTTGTTTGAGTTTTCAACTGTAGAAAAAACTCCAGATGTATTATCGGCAATAGCATTTGCCACAGCTGCCCTATACCAATACAGATTTCTATAATCTGTAAACGCATCCATTGTGACACCAGAATTTTGAAAGGGTGCAGCATTAACGTAAGGATTAGTGGTTGACGCATCTATTTGATCTGGGGTTGATATACCGCTCAAGAAATCATTTGTTGTACTAAGCTTGTATAAAAACACTTTACCAAAGGGCTTACTGTCAGGCTCTACAAATTTGAATCCGCCTTCGTTTTCATAAGATCTAAACAAAGTACTTGAATCGCCCACATCAGCCCTCTCATCCACTATGACAGGATTAGCCTTTCTTTTATTGCCATAGTAATCAATACCCTCTAGACAGGAATAAGGGGCACCAACTTCGCTGATAGCTAGCCAGTAAAAATCTTGACCGGACTGCCTAACTATATCTACAGACTGTCCAAATCTATATTTGTCAGCAACAACGGAAGTGCCGTCATAATCTACTACGGTTTCAGATGTAGGAGCAGAAAAGGTGTGATCGGTTGGAATAAGCATATCATCTTTAAAAACCGACTGGCCGTTCAATCCATTTGGAGAAAAGAGAGTCGTGTAGTAACGCCAAGAACCAGTAAGGTCTTGGGTTGAGCCATAATGAGTCCATGTCACGCCGGACACACTTCTAAGAGAAGACGTGTCTGTAGGCTCATACATTCTTTCGTCATCAAACACAAAGTATTGAGTGTCGCTAATTCTTTTTACATACTTAATGCCGTTGATTGGATGGTTGGTAGCGACAGTGTTGTTAGTGTTTACTGCGCCAGATATTTTAATTATATCTCCATCTTGAAGTAACTTTGTATCATATGTACCATCGCCGCTTGGCCCGGACAGAGTTATCTTATTTCCATCGACTGCAGTAACAGATCCCTTACGTCTTTCATATATATCTACTCTGCCACATCTATTATGTACTCCTGTTTTACTGAAAAAGGAACTACTAGATACGTCGAACAGCACTTTAATAAAACTAATGTTTTGTGAAGAATTGCTAGGATTTACAAAAGAAAATATAGTCTCTCCCTGACTAGCAAAAGAAGTGAGGTTGGCGGAAGTGGGCGAGAAGTTAACGGCCAGACCTTTGTAATCACTACCTTCAATTTTTGCTATAGCTGTCGTCGTAGGAAAGAATATAATGTCCATACTAGGATTATATCCTAATGAATCTGTAATATAACTATCTTTTTTGGCTGCTACTTTACTGACATCAGCGTCAACTGAATAAGCTGTTTTGGATAAAACTGAAGTTGTGGAGGAATCGCCATCTACTAGAGTAAAATCTACACGAGAATCTTTGCCCGCATTAGAGTCTACAAAATCAGAAATGTTATCATTAGAAGCCCCAACGTTCATAAATACTAGCCCTGTTTGGAGTTCGTATTCGGTTGTGGTAGACTCATATCCAACAGTGTATGTTTTCTTGATTATGAAAAACTTTTCCGTATTGTCGAGAGGCCTGTTCGCCAGAAAAACTTTTTGGCTATGATCTTTATAGGAAACTATAGCGATGTCATCGAGTATCTTTATGTCGCTAGGGAACTTGCTGCATGTGTCGTCAGAAAAATCTCCAAATATAGAAGAGGCGTTATCACGGTAGGGACTGCTAGTAAAAGCAGAAAGGGGTGTTCTTCCTCTGTTTATAGAGGTTATTCTGTCGTTGAAGTTAGTAAAACATTCTATTCCGCCGGGAGCCTGTAGAAACAAGTCCATTTCAGAATTTCTCTGCGAAACACCATTAGTCCCTGTCTCATCATTTTGTATGAATAGGGATGTGTTTTGATTTGGTTTACAACTCATTATGCTACTCTGCCATCCTGTTCTCGCTGCCACATTGTAATTGCGTTATCTATCTTAGTTGCTGTGCTTTCAGCGACTGAACTTCCGATAATATCAACCAATTTATTAATCGCCTGTTGGGTAAATCCGGGTATTGCCAAACTTCCACTAACATTCACATTGTGTGTTATTTGCATATTTCCAAACTGTGTTGCTATATCCTGTAGAGCATTAGCCACAGTGTTAAACGCTGACATAGCTTGAGAGACATTATCTAAAGCCTCCATCAGCGCAACTCTTCCACCGAGAATGCCTCCGCCATTTTGTCTATACTGAACTCCATTAACAGAGCCGCCTTTGGCAAATCCGGGAATGTTGCCCTTGTTGACCTGTTTCATGAATCCAGTACCGTGCTTCTTGACGGCAGCGGTACTCATAACAAACTCACCCGGAGTCAACATCGCTGGCACAGAATCTACGCTACCGCCGCTAGCCAATTGCTGGAGTGCGAAATTTGTGGTTCCTTGGGCACGTGCTTTCCATTTTCCCGGATTCAAACTCGCAGCTTTGAAGGTGTTGATGTCCCTAAATATTTGAGGATTGTAATATGCATTCATCAAGCCCTCTAGCTCGCCGCCCGCTATGGCATCGTCCATATTGTCGTTTACACTATCTTTGAGCCTATCAAATGGCGCGCCCCTCGCTGCCTGACTCGCTGCCCTTGCCATTCTGCCGAACCCTGCTTGGAACTCATTCCCCCAACCCCTATCTCGGGCTATTTTACCATCCTGAGTCGTTTCCCATGCTATATGTGGCTGTTTGTATAAATTTACGTCGTTATAGAGGTTATCCGCAGCATCTTTAGGGTATACTAACTTGTGATTCTTTGAAAAATCATCATTTACTATGAAACCCGTTTCGAGCCTGTCCATCGCAAATAGCCGGCCCCCGGTTTTGTCAGTGATAAGCCCCGGCGCACTTTCTTTTACTCTGTTGCCTGCTTCGTCTTTTTTACCTGTCCAGATGTTCCTATACCAGTGGGCGTTACCGATACGATAATCATTAAACATCTCGTTTAAGCCTTGCATCATCCTAATGGTATTACCGAATAATTGACCGACAGAGGCATCATCAGCAGCTGCACCATTATTTGCCAGATCTTCAAAAGCCCTTTGATTATTTGGGTGCTTGTTAATTTTAGCCTTTACCGCTGCTGGCAACTCTTTGCCGTTAGGCATCGCTCCCTGTGCTGCAAAAGTGGCTTTTATAATATCATTGAAGCCCTGCTCTAGTGGATTGACAACACCTCCATTAGCCCTATAAACAGTAGAGGCGTTTCCATTATTTAAAGCCGATAAAGCGCCTGTACCAATCTTGTCTACCGCGCTTTTCCTAATAACAAATTCGCCGGGCGTTAACATTGCTGGAACAGTATCTGTGCCTCTTGGCTGAAATACACTACCCCCTTTAGCAAAACCTCTAACGGGGACAAAACCTCCTCTAGCGGCACCGCCCGCGTTGTCAGCCTCGTCAACTGCTGTATTGGTATTGGTTTTTAGCCATTGCAACAAATCCTCCGCAGCCTTCTTCATTGCCACAAGACCTTGCAATTGCTGGTTGGCTTCTTGTTCCTCAAGCTTTCTAAGTGCGGCAGCAGCATCCTGCTCTTCTTTATTTAATTGACGAAGGTCGGCAATAAGTTGTTCTTCTTTTGTAGTAGCTTCAAATATAGCTTTTACTAACTGAGGAGGTACGCCCTGTTTTCCGCCCGACATCATTCGGAACTGTTGCTCCATCTGTCTGATTTGAAGGTTTTTAGAAACGTCACCACCAGTCATTTTTCCAAATATTGGAACATCTTTAAATTGATCTAAAAGCTTACCTACGGCAGATCTAAACTTATCGGGTATTGCATTTATGTTTCCTGTCTGCAGCACTCTTTGCAGGGCTGCAAACTCTTGATTCATTCCTTGTCGCTGTTCATTAGTGGCAAAGGTGAAGTCCTTTACCGCTCCCTGCATTGCTTCGCGGGAGCTCTTTTCTTTTTCTATCTCGCCCATAACAGCTGCGGCTTCATCAGACCTATCAGCCAAAATCTTAAGCGCATCTTTAGTTCTGCCTATCTCGTCCTGTAATAGCTTTTGGGCATTGGCCATGTTTTGATCGCGTTTTACAGCCTCTGTTCCTACCACTGGACCCGCATTATTTCTGGCCTGCTGTATTTGATTAACCCGATTATTCATTACCTGACCTCGGGCCGAAAGACCGGCTACATTTACTGGGCCACCTACTCCGGCTGCAGCGCCAGCTTTTTCATTAGTTCTTGCTCTAGCCATACGTACAGTCATTTCTTGGCCAGTAGCTTTTAGTATTCTGTCGATACCTTTGTGTCTGACATCAACCTCGAATTTATACGCATCAATTATCTCTTTCTTGTTTTTCCTTACGGCATCCCCAATAGCAGAAAGAACATTGACATAATCACCTTGGGCTTTAGCTAATTTCTGTAGTAGCTCTACCTGATGACCCACCTCAGCGCCTAGTATTTCTTGAGCTTCTTTAATGTCAGTAGAGTCGAACCCATCATCAAAGAGCTTCAGCAGTTTTTCCTGCATAGCGTCCGAAAGGCTTCCAAAATCTATACCTGCATCAGAGAGGGCGTCTTCCCTCTGTTGTTTACTTAGGTTTTCTCCGGCGAACTGCTCAACCAAACTATCCAAAGCGCCCTCTAATTTCTTGTTCTTCGCTAAGCCTGATCTTATACTCTCAGCTATTTCTGGACTAATTCTTCTTGCTGCAGCAAACGCTTCTGGACTAAATCCATCCTTAAGTGTTTTTATAAGTCCTCCGACATTTACCTTAGCATCTTGTATAGATCCAGAAAAGCCCTTAACAGCACTGTCAATTTGACCCATTGCCACGCTTGCCATCTCAAATCCGCGATTGGCTTTATTTATAGCCTGAGTTCTTGCCCTCTCAAGCTTCACTAATTCTAGCTCGGCAGCCTTCAGTGCTTTTAGTTCGCGGATACGCTCTTCTTCTGCCTTCGCCGCCTCTTTGTTTGCTTTATCCAAGTTCTCGGCAGCTTCCACTGCTTGTTCTTGGCCTTTGGCTTTTGCGATTGCTTTCTCTCTAGTTTTTACCAGTTCTTTTTCTGCAGCTGAAAGATCTTCAAAGCTCCTAGTGCCAAAACCGCCACCAGCCATAGCTTCATCACGAGCTGAGCCTGAAGCCAGAATTTCTTTTTCAAAGCCCTTTGATAATGTTTGGGTCAACTGAGTTAATTGCGCTTTGTACCTTGGGTCTGCAAATATCTCATCAAAAGATTTACCAGACTCGCGCATACTATCGACCATAGTCGATATGCCTTCTCTGACCCTCGCTGCTGCTTCAAAGTTCGCTTTTGCTAACTCTTCTCTAGAATTCGCAAGCTGCTCTTTAGCCGCTTCAAACTCTTCGCCGGAGAAGATATTATCCTCACCAAGCTTCTTAAGGTTCTCTTCATATTTTGCCATCTCTTTATCAGCTCTACCCTGACCAGCGACAAAAGCATTAGTAGCTCTTATGTTTGCATTAACAGCCTTCAGACCCGTGAGCTGCATCTGCTCGTTCTTTTTTATTGCTGCATTATAGTTGCCCAAAGTTTCGGCAGTTTCTGCTGATGCATTTACAAAGGATTCAATAGCCGACTTTTGTGCAATCATCTTATTGTATTTTTGTTGCTGCTCGTTCGCTACTTTGAGACCTCTTGCAAAAGGACTAAACACAGCTATCGTGTTGAGCATCGCTCCTTTCCAGTCTCCCGCCATGATAGCTTTTCCTGCGTCTACCGCACTACTAAAACCTGTAAGCGTATCAAAGGCTATACCGGCGGCATTACCTAAGCTATACATTTCTGCTGCGGCTGCTTCGTCCACAAAAGTTCCAAGGTCTTTTGTAACTCCAGCTCTATCAAACTTGCCTCCGCCTTCTATTACTCTCTTTGATTCTTCTGCGGCAGATTCGGCAGCAGCCTTTGCCGCTTCCTTCGCCGCCGAAGCGAAAAAGGTCAATGCGGTTACTGCGATTGTAATCGCTATCGCAAGAAGGGCAAATGGCCCCATTGCTGCAGTTGATGCTACAGCTTCACCGGTGTCAGCGGTTGCTGCGAGTGCGGATGCTGCTGTTTCAGCTATTTTCGCATCTAGCTGTGCAGCCAGTGGAATGAGAATCATCCCAAACATGCCTGCAAGCATAAGCGCATTACTCGCAGCTTTTTTCATTGACTCTGAAAGATTAGTAGATTCCAACATCATAGGAGCCATAAATGTAGCCATCATAGCAGCATTGCCTAAGCCTGCCATACCTCCACCGCCTCCACCTACGGCTTTCTGAGTTTGAGCGTTTTGAACAGGACCAGTGGCATGAGCCTTGCCACCGCTAAAGCCTATTGGGGTAGATGCTCCTTGAGCAAACTTAGCGGCACCTTGCTGTATTTGAGCTCCGGCTGCCTGCGTCTGCTGGCCTGCCACCTGCGCCTTTCCCGCCAGCTTCTGGAAGGCTTTTCCACTCAGGTTGAACGCTCCATCTAGAATACCAAGCGGACCCATAGTCCTAAGTGCAGCACCTCCAACTTTCTTTGTTGCGCTACCAAGCATTGAGGCCCCAGACTTAATTTGCGTGAGCATCGGTATGGTAGTATTTAGTTGAGCTGCGAATTTCTGTGCAGCTTGGCTTGCCGCTGCAGTAGCGCTTCCCATATTACCAATATTTCCACCCATACCGCCCATGCCTGCTTGAGGTCCGCGAGCCGCTGGAGCCACATATTGACTATGCGGGTTGAGTACGCCACCGCCTCCGGCAAAGTGCTGTACACCAGTTTTGTTCATCCTGTTTAGATTACCATAGCCTATAGACTGGGCTGATGATTTATTTATTACATACTCGCCGGGAGTTAACATAGCAGGAACAGTGTCTACTTGACCACCTTTGTTAAATCCTGTTACATTAAATAAACCTTGTGAAAAGGCTATAGCTGGACTTTGTGCGATATAGTTGCCTAACTTTCTAGGAATCCCTGTGGGTCTAGCTGCCTCACCTTTATCTCTTTTTACTTCCATAACTTTAGCCGTAGCAAGGTTAGCGCCATAAAGAGAGGTAAGACTTTTCTTGTTGCGCATCACCTCTCCAAACCCGAGGTCAAAGCTAGCCTTACCTCTGGATGGAATAGCTCCAGTCATTGCGGAAATAACGCCCTCTTGTATAAATCCTTCCA
>Ga0208919_1001029_pt1 | contig 16895 bp, 1 predicted proteins | sample 4_EtaG_FD_184076 | JGI IMG/M metagenome (GOLD analysis project Ga0208919, IMG submission 184076) | Marine viral communities from the Subarctic Pacific Ocean - 4_ETSP_OMZ_AT15127 metaG (SPAdes) (version 3) | ecosystem: Environmental > Aquatic > Marine > Oceanic | place: Pacific Ocean | collected...
GCAGATTTTTTTGATGAATATATTTTAACTCCATTAGGAGAGTTTTGGGATTGGTATAAACAGCAATGGGTCACCTTTGGTCAATGGGGTAAGGATGCTTGGGGTACTATTGCTGACTTCTTTAGCGAATATATATCAAAACCGATTGGTGGTTTCTTTGAAGATATTAGTTTACTCATAGAAATAATGAAAACTAATTTTAGTACAGGTATCTCAATTATAGGAGATGCTTGGAGTGAATATATATCAGAACCTATAGATGATTTCTTTGCAGATATTAGTTTACTCATAAACATAATGGAAGCCAATTTTAATAGAGGTATTTCAAGGATAGGAGATGCTTGGGATGAATACATAGGTGAGCCAATTGGAACATTCTTTGGATGGATAGAAGATTCTTGGAATTATGTTACTGATAAAATTGAAAAAGGTTGGGAAAATCTTACCAGTATATTTGATTTTAGTTGGAAAGACCTCTTACCTGATTGGAGTTGGAGTGATATTATTCCGGGTTCTTTAAGCGATTTCTTTTCACTAGATAATCTAAGTAATGTTTTCGACAGTCTTGCATCTACTTTTGATGCAGTAGTAGAACCAATTAAGGGTGCTATAAATGATTTTATCATTGATACTCTCAATGATGTAACAGGATATGAATTACCCATTATAGGTGAAAGTCTTAGAAGTATGACTGGTTTAGATAAAATCCCTCATCTCGCAAAGGGTGGTATTATCAATAAACCAACTATTGCTATGATTGGTGAAGATGGGCCGGAAGCGGTTGTGCCTCTTTCTCAAAGAAATAACCCCGGCGGTGTTGGTATGGGCGGGGGCACATACAATATAACAGTCAATGCAGGGGGTATTACTGACCGCACAGACAAGCGTAGCCTTGCTCGTGAAATTGGTAATATGATTCAACAGGAGATGGCTCGTAACATCGGCGGTTCAACAATGAGAGGTAGATACTGATGGGTACTCCAATTAATTTAGTGCGTAATGACGGTGGGCTTATCCCACTAATGTGTACTACTTTAGTTATGAATGTAGATAGAAGAGTCGTACCTATACCCCTACCATTTGGAGGCGGCTCAAGATTGGGTTTTGACCTAAACTTACCCGGTGCTACAATAACATTAGAGGGTATAATAGCCGACGAAGATAAGTTTTCAAATGCTGGTGCTAAAAAGGCTACTGCAACAATAGATTTTGACAGTGTTTTACCACCTGCGTTTAGAGTACAATTCCCATTTTCTACAACAGATAATATATTGAATATAACTAATTTACTTACTGAAAATACCCCCTACCTTGCTGTACATGCTATTACATTAGCAAGTATTTCTAATTCATCCATTTATTTTACTAAAAATACTACTAACTTTACCAAAACTGCTGATTATAATAATGACCCTACTGTTACAGTTGGCTCTACAGATTCACTTTCAGTTGGGTTATCAGTAGCAGGTACAGGTATTCCCAGTGGTGCTACTATAACAGCAATAAATAACTCTACAACCTTTGAGATAAGTGCCGCAACTACAGGTGGTGCTGTATCAGGCGGTACACTTACCTTCAGTGGTTTTTATGGCAAGCATAAAGGTACTGGTCGTAGTTGGGTAGGGCTTTACAATACTACAACTTCTACAGTACGAACAGCCGCAGAAATAGCGACAGATTTTGCTGCTTTGGTAAACCAAGAAACTGCTACATTAGGCATGACAGCCAGCACATTTAATTCCCCAAATACAGGTAATAGTAATACGGCTGTAAGATTTGAGCAAAACACCGCAGGTAAGGCTGGAAATGTAAATCAACCTTCGTTTCCTATATGGGCCAGTAATTATTCTAAACCATTTCATACTCAATTTAATGGTGGAAAAGAAAATACTTCAGCAAGCGGCTACAGTGCAGGTGACAGGGTAGCAGAATTATATGCTGTACTAAACAACTCTAACAACGGTGGCTTAGGTGCGTTGGTTGGTGGTTTAAACAGCCTAACGCTGGCTCAAGAGTTATTAGACGATAATGAAGGGTTTAGTCCTTTAGATAACAAATATGGCGATTATATCATAGGATTACAAATACCGTTCACATCAACAGTAAATAATAATTCATCTTTATTTTATATGCCTACAGGCCCAATGAAACAAAGACAAGATAAAACAGTAGATATGGCTGAACCTGTAGGAACAGAAATGAAAACATGGGGTAAGTTTGAATACACTGGTATCAAAGGCGCAATCGCTAACGCTACATTTACTCAACTTGGTGGAGAACCACTATACTCCTTTACAATTAACTTTGTACCTATAGACTGGATTGTGTGATATTATGGTAGCAATAGGTCGTAGTAGTCACGCATATTTCTTCGATGGGGTATCTGATTCTATTATTATACCACAGGGTAGGTTTAGAAAAACAGGTACTACTAACCCGCAAGGAAATAAAGTTTCAATAAATACTCTTGATAGTAGTGATGATAGAACCAGCATCAATAGAAAAAATGACTCGGAGTTTATTATAGAATCTTGGGTTATACCTGATTGCGGTGGAATTATCGCATCTCGTGATGGGCAGTTTACTCTTGAGATGGGTACAGTAGACACTCCCGGCCCCGCAGTATTTACTATTGCTACAGAGTCTATGCAGGGACAATCGCTCGTTAAATTAACTACAGCGTTTGATGTAACAACAAGATGGGATGGAATAGTGTACCCTCAACAAGAACATGCAGGTATGCATTTTTCTTACAATAGATATGATTCTTCTGCATATAATGAGGCTACAAATCTTAACTTCAATAACAGACCTTTGTACCATGTAGTCGCTGGTTTATCAAAAGGTTCAGTATTCCTTGCAATAAACGGTGAAACAGTAGCATCTCAAACCGTATCTGAAGATGTTTATGTTGCACGCAGTACCAGCCATGTGTATATTGGTGGTCAAGGAGGACAATTCCGTGGGGCTATAGAAGCAATCCATATGACTAATGATTATGATGAAGAAATGGCACTACCACACATTCCTGTTAAGGGTGACCATACAGCCGCATTGTATCGCTTTGAAGAACCTATTGACATCATTGAAGAGTCTTATTCGTTTAGTGCATTTACTGCCGCCTCTAACGGTACTACTACAACTCTCACCATACCAGCCGCAGATGCTCAAGCATTGATTGCTCGATTGACCGGCAAGGCGTATGACTCATCTTCCCCTACTACAGATTTTAGAGCAACACCATATAGCATGGGGAATTACAAATTAGCAGATTACTATACTAATCCTACTTCTCCAACTACCATCGCTACAGCGCACACTCCATACAACCTGTTGATAAATCCCGGTGCTGTAAATCGCAACTCTCACAAACCAAATCTATCGCCGCCTGAAAGAGTAAGGCTACACAGTATAAATGGGTCATCAGGAGTAATCACAGTTTCTAGCATACATGTAGATTTCATTAATGGGACTAACGGTTTAAGAGGTGTACTTCACTCTCGTACTGCTGATGTTGACAATTATTTCGTAGTTGTTGGTGCTGACCTTTTGATAGACAACGGTACTGGTAAACCATATCAGCCACCACACTATGGTACACAGATATTCGATAAAACAGGACAAATGACTATTGATGAAAGTAACTTTGAGAATCATGGTTTTGTATATTCATCCCGTATGGCTACTACAACAAGCGACCCAAACAATCCGTTTGCTGTAAATTGGCCCGCCACCATAGATGAGTTATTCCAAATAGGTCACAGTGGAAGGCATGTATATTCTCACATAGTTGGGCATGATTATATGCGCCGCTTCCCTAAACCTACTGACTTAATCTTAGACCAACAAATAGACGGCTCTGCTGACATAGTAGAAATGGTGTATGATAATTCTACCAAGTCAATTAAAGATATGTTTACTATGAATGGATTAGTAGATTTTTACAACCCCGCTATTAACGCCCCAATAGTACGAATTAAAAATACATCATCAGTTGCAACTATAGTCAATAACGGATTACCTGCCGCACAAAAAGAATTGATTGCCATAGGTGGTTCAGGGTTTGATTATGCGCCGTTTATGTTGAAAGGCCCGGTGCCTGAATACGGAGACATAAACGATACCACTCGATTATATCACTTAGTACCTGAAGCCAAAAGCCGTGTAGCCTTACTTCACTTACCTGCATTAAAAGCAACATATGATTATGCGCCGTTTGTAGAGATTCATTACAATGCAGTAGATTTGACTGGTGCTAGTATGGGCGTTTCTGCTCCTATGCTAATGGTTGAGAAAACAGTACCAGCAGGTAATCATATAGTTTCAGGTTCTACAAGAATACTCGATGTGATTGCTGCTGATATTGCTAATGCAACCTTGTATTCTGCGGGTGGAATAATTACTATAGGGTCTGCAATAGATGGATTCGGTGCTTCTTTGGAAGATTCTCATACACTTCTTGGAGACAATACTGGTGGTCAAGAAAACGATAGTGAATTAGATTACAGCACTACACCTGCACTTTACACTCCTGATAGCGATGCTACTGCTATACCTGCTTCACCTCCAAAAGCAGTAGCACGCTCTCATAATAATGCAGTACACGAATCTGTATATCATAAATTATGTATTGAGCCGAGAACATCTACTGCTCAAAACTCTAAAACTGACAGTGACGATATTGGAAACTTTACACTACAACCACTCACAGAAAAATCCGGTACTGGTGTATTTGACATTGGGCCAACATCCTCTTCAACCAGTCATTTTGAGATTTTTGATATTATAGATAACATTAGGATTTACGATGAAGTTGGTATATATTGTAAGTTATTTGTCCAGCCTTCAAATAAATTAAGGAGTAATCAATTATCTTCAATCAATACTTCAGAAGTTGATACTGTTCCAAACATCGCAGGTATTCTAACTCTAATGAGTAGATGCCGCATCCGTGGTGTAAGAACCACCGAAGATACTGAAAGAAACGCAAACATCACTACCGTGTTAGGTAAGGGTATTGCTGACAGTTTCGTTAATGAGAATGTAACCGCAATAGGTAGCGGTTCGCCTGACTCTCACATACTCAAAGAAATTGAGCCTAACGCCCCTGTAGTTACAGTGAATCTTGGTGGGCCGGGACAGGGGGCGGTGAACACCAAGCCTACATTCGACCCAAGCCCACTGATGAGGCTACCCGGCTCTACAAGGCGTAACTGTGTGGTACAGGCTGTATTCGTAGATACTGATACTTCTAACACATACCAAAGCATTTCGGTAAGACCACTAAACAATGAATCTCCTGATATGAAATCTTGGGGTACAATCTGCTTCCCAAAGGTTGGGAGAATATATCTTGAGGATGGTGCGAGTGCAGAGTACGCATCAAAAGTTGGTGCTGGATTTTTATTCTTACATGACTCTAACGCTGTTGCAGATAGAAGATTTTTAGATGCTGCGGGTAGAGCATACCCTACATTACACGCTTGGTTAAATGGAACCAATGTATTATTAGAATCAGCAGTTGGTGATTATAGAGTAGCATTTTATATTTCTAATGATGCTGATTTTGATAATAGTAATTTAACGCAAGATGGAAGCACTGTAAACGATAGATTATTCCAGTCTATGGATGGTGTTACTCATGATTATCAACTTGGTACACAGTATGCAAGCACAAGAGCAATGGTAGAGATACCAGTATTCCCTAAACAATTCTTTGACCATACTGCCGAGGCTATATTTCCCGGCCCTGATAACAGTATGAAGTTGCATATTGATGCAACCTATACAGCCCACACATGGAATCCTTCTCCTGTAGGTCGTAGGGCTAAAGATGTAGAGGCAACTGATAAAGAAGTATTTTCAGCATATTCCTACAATGTACAAAACAAAAATTATGTTGATAGTGCTACTATAACTAAAGTTGAAGAAGCATCTAATGAAATCCGTATTAGTGTATCTCATCCACACATGTTCCCAAGTGCCACTGCGACAGATAGTTTTGGTAACTTAGAGGCAAGATTGTCGTATAAGCGTGTATTTTTAGCAAGTGGTGATTGGGGTGTTTACAAAAATGACCCCACATCTAATGGTTATATTGCAATACCAATAGTAGCAGGTGGTACATATGAAAACGGATTTACTAAAAACTTTAAAGCAAATGCTACAGTGGGTTCTAAGATATACATTACTTCAGGAATAAACAACCAAGTGTTAGTTCCTATAAGTGGTGGTGCTGCCTTCCCATCTTCTGACTTTGAAGGCAGGTCTAACTTCTACCACGACAGCGCAAATGTTCAAACTCAAGGTGGTAATCTTGACTATGGTTTGCGTCAATATGTCAGTGCTGTAGAGTTTAAAGCAGGGCCATTGGCTAATCCTCACGCCCCTCGTATTGAATCTAAGCGAGCAGAAGCAACTATTGTAAATGCTATAACTTCAGGTAGCACAAGAGTTTTAACATTAGATGACTCAAGTTTATTTCCTGAAGTACCGTATTCAAGGAGTTCTTCAAACGCAATAGTATATGAAAATGGAGATTTAACTTATATCGCTGAAATAGATACAGATACACCTACTGAAGTTTACTACTTGGGTGTAGCGTATAGCAATACAGTATCAGGTGAAAACCAATTTGTAATTCAAATACCGAGTGGTACTACATTAAATAATCCTGATATGATAGGTAAAAAAATCTATTTGAAAAAGGCCGGGCATTCATTCAAAGCAGTATCAGACCCCACAAATGCAGATGAAAAAGAATTGCGAAGAAACTTGTTTGAGCCTTCAAGTAATCCGTGGGGTTCACCTGTAACTATTAATGCTGGTTCCACATCTAAGTTTTGTATTACAAACAGTCAATCTTTTGTAAAGGCGGGTGCTAACACAATAAGCACTAACATAAGAAAAGGTGACAAATTATTCGGAGTATATCGAGATACTTCTACCTTTAGATACTTAGGAGAAGTAAGTGCTGTAACTGAAAACACATATAGTCCACAGACTAATTTTGATATAGCATCTTGTGCATTAACTAATAATAACCCCGACATTACAGGCATATCAAGTACCTCTAACATTGTAGTAGGTATGGCAGTTTCAGGAAACGGTATTCAATCTAATACTCATGTATTAAGTGTTAATTCAAGTACTGAAATTACCTTGGATAAAGATGCAACAAGCAGTTCTTCTGAAACGCTTACATTTGTAGTCGAAGGTGCAGTAATAACATTAACTTCTAACATAACAACTCAAATGACGAGTGTATTAAGAATAAATGTACTTAGTGGAGATACCTTTGCAGAAGATTTTGATGCTGTACTAAATCGCTCTTGGTTATATCCATATGCACAAGGTGGGTTGCGTAACGGTGATACCGTATGGATGAACATGACACTAAACAATCCTCACGCTATTGAAGGTTTATTCGCAAAAAGCCGTGGAGTACTAAACGAATCGCATGTGTGGACAGGTTTTAACGGCGGTAGAGGAAGTTTAAGTCCAAGACCTCGTGATAGCATACCTCTTGAAAACTTCTTAATAGGTAACACTTGTCTTAAAACTGCACAAAACTTTGCACAACACATTAACAAAACAATTGAGTTAAACTATGAAGCGTTTGGATTAGATGCAAGTCAAGCCCCTACTATAGCATATGTAGACCCGTACCTTTCAACTGATGGTAATGCTCGTGTGTTGTTGTATGATGTAGCACATGACCGTGAGTTTATTGCATTCCATGACATTCACATGCAAGTGCAAACAAGCGCAACTACTCCAACAGTAGGTTTCACAAGAAACATTACTTACGAAGATGGAACAGGTAATTTAGATAAAATACTTTCAGGAATAAATGGAAATGCGCCTCATTATCTAACTACTCAAATAGATGTAATGAATGGTTTCCCATCTGAAAATAGATTTATTCGTACAGCCCAACAATCTAAGTTTATTGAAAGTGCTTATGCACACAATGTCCCAAGTATGACATCAAAAGACTTAACTCAAAGTACAGGTGGAACCGTAGATTCTTACAATTTGCAAGACCCCGCAGATGGTACTAAAAATAATAGTCATTATCAAGGTAAAGGTCACGGTCACTTTGTACATACTGGTCTTTACCATGAAGGAACATCTGATACCCATAATTTGGGTGACAGTGTATTACCGAGAGTAGAACCCGCAGTAGCGTCTGTATATTGGGCAGTTGAAAAACACAAATTAGTTAGAAAAACTATTGGCGAAAACATATTGTTACAACAATTAAGAGAACATAGATTAGGCCAAGACCCTGCTACCCATTCTCTAAGAGATACAAGTACAATGTTTGATACACCTGACGGCACTCGTGTAATATCAGCATTCCTTTGTTTAAAGGGTAAAAGAAATACTACGCTTGATTTATCTAACCACGAAGAAACAAGATTACAGCATCTAAAACACTGGACTGAAATGGATTTCGTGCGCCGTATGACGGTTGACATGGGAGAAGTAGGAGTCAAAGAAGGTGTAACTGACATCGAAGCGGCGGCAAGAGAAATTGTAAGAGTAATTAATCAGGGTGGTGCTTTGAATGGTAGGACTCATGCAAGACGACCCTCTCAACAATATCCGGGTGAAAGCGAAAGATTAGACCTAACAAGAATAGGTGTAAGGGCTGATATATTAGATGAAAACAAAGACCCTTCTTCAGCACACATCAATGCTGATTTTGCCGCTACAGGTTCTACTCACGACCCATCTCCGTTTTGGGATGAAAGCGTAGCGTTTGAAACTCATGATAGAGGTTCCCACATGGGATATGTAAGAGCGCATCTTGGTAGAGTTGTTGAGGACATTAATGGTAATGAAGGATTTTCAGTAGTTATACATTCAACTGTTCCGGGTGCAAGTGGTCGTAACTTCTGTGTTTGGTTAGACAACAGCAAAGGACAGTCAAACTATCAGCCTCAATTCTTAATCGGTCACGGTGGTAGATTCAGAAACTTTTGGGCACAGCCGGATGAAATGATGGGTGAAAACATGCACCCTGCACCTATGCCACTCAATAGACACGGTAGACCGTTTGCACCTATTACCACCTTGAGAGAGATGGTAATACAAGATAGACCTGATGAAGCGTTTGCAAGTAACCATGACATCGCACCAAGACGAGATAATGTGTCAAACCCTATACAGCGTAATCTATCAGCACATATCGGTGGTATATCTCAAAACACTGTAAATGATGAATCGTTTGAATCCCAAAGTCCGTCAATGACTTTAGTAAAAGGGTTAAGGGCTGGAAGTCAAGCAGTAGCAAGAGTCAACTTTGGTGGATTAGTAGCAAGTGGAGTACCCGGTTTCTCACCTATTGCTGGTAAACACGGATTTGGTAGAAAAGGTAGCACTGACTTTGATAAAATATACAATGAGGCTATTAAGAAAGGAACATCAGGTGCGGCTGGTACAGACCCTACTGCTATTACTTCATATTCTACACATGTACCTTCTGCTGAAGTAACTGAAGATAGCATAGGTAATACTACACTATACGGTGTAAGATTTACCGACCATAGAGGAAAAGGATATGGAGTCAGATATATTTACAGACAATTAGGAAAAGAGTTTGGAAATGAATTGACTACTATCCCCTCAACCATAGACGAAGAAGTATGTATTTACTTCGATGACAGCGATGTAAGTCAAGGTGGATTTACTATAGGACAGCACATGCTTGGTTGGGGTGATGCTACAGGTAGGATGGATATATCAGGCTTACATGCAAGTGAGGGTGAAAAGTCTTGGCGTGGTAATCAATGGCGTGGTGTACCTGCACCTGATGTTGGAATTGACTGTTATATTCAATGGAACAGTACCACATTAACACTTACTTTAGAAGCACCATTTGATACAGGTAACTTAGCAAACCATCCTGACATACTTGGTTATCTTGGATTCCCTAAAGAAAACGGAGTAATACAACTTACCGACCCATTTACTAATACTACTCGTAAAGGTTCAACGGGTACAGTAATTTCATACACATCAAGAACCACTGAAAAGATAAGTGGTACTCATCAATTCTTTGGCGTAATAGGGCCAAATGATGCAGTATCTCACGAATTAAATGCCGCTACAGACAGTGCTACATTAACTGACACTGCTACAACTTATAACAATAATAAAATCCACAGGTTGATTATCACTCCAAGATTAAATTGGACTACTTTAATTACTGATGAAGTAATTGCGGCGGCTACTGCTCACGCAATAAATCTTCAAAACCCTAACACCGAAGAAGGATTTTCATTTAATTGTACAAACTTTTATGCGGCAGATGGCAGAACACTCGGAGAGTGGGGTGTAAGCCCTGATGCTATTAAGATAAGGGCGCATAATCCACAGCGTGGTGCTGTACCACTGTCTACCATGTTCTCCGCTACTGTTCACAAAGACTTGGGAATAGAAGCACCACACCTTGAATATGGTGAATACGAATACATAGACAAGTCTACTCTAAATCAATGGACTATTAATGTAAGCACAAATGATTATCATAAACCTGTATCAGATGCTAACATAGATAAAAACAGAAAAGCAGGGTGTGGGTACTTACCTCGTACAATCCTACAAATTAGGTCAAAGAGTCGTGGGCATCACAGCAATACCCCAACGCCTGTTGTAGTAGATTCATACAATGACCCAATTAACATATTAAATTGGAAGAATAATTTGACCGGTATAAACTATACATCAGTACACGGTGACCATATTTTACCTAAATTAGATAACGGTATAGTGCAATTTAGTAGTTATACAGGGGCTACCACTCACTTTACAGTTCCAACTACTCAACATCTTACTCACATGATGAAACCTGCTGGTCAGGAAGGTGCTTCTCAATACTCTAAAACTAAGATATTATCATTTGGTAGTTCAGCAAGAATATGGTTTAGTGATGAAGCATTCGCTACCGCTATATCTAAACAAGGTACAACATCAATGCAAGATATACAAGTTTTGGATGCAAATGATGCCTTCTTAGAAAAATATGCTACATCTGATGATGCCAATGCTGGAATACTAATGTTACATGGTGACAAACGCTTTACTGGTCACCGCTTATACGGTAGCATAGAAAGCAAACCTGTAGTACACTTTATGGGTGGCAGGGATAGTATAGACCATAGCGTGCCGCTTTACTTTGGTGGTGGATTCAGTGGTGTGGTGCTTGACATCAATGACGGTACGAAAAACGATTACTCTTCATTCTATACCCACCCGTATTCTACTGGGCCTACTGGTACTGCGGGTATTCAGAATGCAAATGAGATTAGTACATCATTTGCTATCTTAGACTGTAACGCCATGTTAGCATTCTTCCCCGGTACACCATTATTAAATCAACACAGAGGAAGTATCACACCACCTGCTCACAATAAGAATAACATTCTTTCACCTGATTTAATGAATGGTTCATATTCAAGGACTTCAGGTAGACCATCCCATTTATCCGCTCGATATACGGCTGGTATAGTGCCGCAAAAAGCAGTGCCTATGATTATGAGAATGCCACATCAAAATGCAAGATACCGTGATTATGTTGGTGAGGATGAAGATGGAAAGTATTTCACAACATATCTGATATTCGGCCCCGGTCAATCATTCCCATTTACAGAAACAACTGATGCTGATAGTGATATTGAGCCGCATCCGGGTTATGTAGTTACTACAGGAAATACATGGAGTAAAATGCCATCGGGAGTAAATCTACCAAATGAAATTAAAAACTCTGATGGACAGTATGGCCCTCCAAGTAGCACATATCAAAGTAGAAGAAATCGTTTCCAATATCATACTACTATAAATTGGTCACCAGCAGAAGGGATTCCCAATATAGGTGATGCTTCAGGATATGGTTTACTTCAAAGACCTGAACATGGGTATCATTATGGAGAGCATTTCTTTAATCCCACATCGGGTAAAGTGGTTACTAACAGTGAGGCTGATTACAAAAAGGCTCACCCATATCAACATTGTAGTATTGGTTACTATGGCATTGCTATGAGTGCAGATATGACATGGCACATGGATGGAGGTTATCTTCCGGGTGGTAATTGGTTAGACCAACAAATGTCATTTAATCCACCTATGGAAAAAGACAACTATCGTGTAATAAAAGAATCGCATAACCCAATGCAACCAACAGCCTTTAGGGTATCGGGAGTTCTTCATGCTGATTGGTTAGCAGGTTCTTCCAGCGAGAGTGCAAGTGATTTCCTTAGAGATACTATACTTGTTGATGCAACCCGATGTCAAAACGGTGAAGAGTTAGCGACTATCATAGGTCAAGCCATAAATGAAAACCCCGGTAAAAGTGCATTAAAGGCTCTTGGTGGCACCTTCATGCCATCTATGGGTACTTCAATGAGGCAAGATAGATACGGTTGGATTGAATTAATTTATGTTAATTATAATCTATCTGATGGTACATTGAATGAGGCAAATGTAGCAAACTTGAATACAACTTCAAGTGCCACTACATTTAGTAATGGTAAATCATACATTTTAGCACGAATAGCCTCTAATTCTCAAGATGAGTTAGAAAGGATTCCGGCATCCGGTTGGATTCGTACTGACTTAGGAGGCAGATTACCTTCTGACCCAACGGGCACTGATGCACCTACATTCGGTTGTTATCATTCCCGTGAAGTTATACAGATAAGTTCCACATGGCATGTATTGTTCCATCTTGCACCAAATAGAATTAGCGGAATGCCTGTTATGGAGGACATAACAACTTGGGATAACAAATGTGACAGTGCAACCCATTTATCATTCCCTGACTTATTAGGAACGGGCGCATTAAGTCCACCAACTAAAGTATATGTTTGGTCTAAATCAGGAGTAAATACATTTAACAATCACAAGGCTAATAATAATAATTTATTTTACAAATCAAGTGTACACTTTAGCGGATTAGTAGACGCAATAGACCGTACAAGACCAATTGGTGCAGTTGGTTGGGCCGGTGAAAGATATTCATATCTAAACTCTTTAGCAGTGGGTGGAAATTATTACTCGGCTGGTCTTGGTGCTTGGCATCCAATGTTAGGATTCTCACCATATGGTAAAGCATCATCGGTAATGAACACATTTGGTCATCTTCCAAATATCTCACCGTTAAAGTATGCACCTGAAAGTACGGGGCCAATTAACGGTAGAGGTGGTGTTGATACAGTATTAAAAACAGCATATACATGGAATACAGGTTTAGCATCTACTGATGCGTTATATTCCGGTTACGCATACGAAGATGCTGAAGATTCACTGTATGGAAATAAACCTGTTACCACACTGAATGATGGTGTTGATGTTATTGAGTCTTTGCACGATAATCAAGGTGTCTTTGGAAGAGCATTCTTAGTTATCTCCTACGAAGGAGAATTACCGTTAATTGCAAAGCGTGACCGTGATGGTATAACTGCAACGGGTGATTGGTTAGCAGTAACAAGTAAATTGCGACAAAGTGTTAGTGCCGCTACTGCTTTGACATTTGCTGGTACAAATCAATGGAATGAAGATATTCACAGTGCTGATAGATTTGTAGCACCTGCTAATGGTGGCCCAAACATTGAGGCTTTAGTGGTTGATAACATAGGGCCAGCAACAGATGATTACACTTATTCTTCTGCATTTACATTTAACAGTACAATTTCTGCTGACAGTAGTTTGAAAAATGCTGAACCGTGTTTGCACCCAACAGGAGATTTATTCTTTGACTTAGATGAAAGTCCGGGTAGTATATTCCTAAATGATAATAGTGAAGTTGAAAGAAATAGAGCCATAGATTTTATTGATGTTGCGGATTCAGAAATGACCAATAGATACGGTCAAAGGTCTTATTGGGGCGGTGCTACAAATGCAAGAAAACTTATGCTCAATACTCCAAGTAAAAACTTCTCGGTAGAACATGTAGTTTGGAAACGCATGGATGGAGGTAATCTATCTCTACCTGCATCCAACGCTCGTGGTCTTGGTGCAATACCATTTACTACAAGAGTCAATAGTGGTACTGCTTACACTATGGGTGAAGAAATATACGGTATAAACAGGTTTTCTTTTGAAACTACAAACGGTGCAATGTTCCCAATCGTACAGGCTCAAGAGTTGTCTCACCCACAATTAGCAACTCAACACCCTGATGAATTACGAAATGTACTAACTATACCAAATGAAGAAATACAATTTGAAGAAATTATGGTAGAAGATGATACCGGGCAAACTCACATTGTAGAAGGTGGTTCACCATTTGGAACCATCATTCGCACATACAACACTGTCTCCGATAGAAGTGCTGAAGGTTTAGCACCATCAATTGCTAACAGTGGGACAGAACCTAATCTAAAAATTAGGCTGCCTGACCCCGATACTATACCCGGTAATTTAATTATTAGGCCGGGATTCGGGGCACTACAAGCCTATCAAACTGAAACCATTGGTGGCGGTGGTATGATGCGCCCTATCTCTAAAGACTCACTCAAGCATTTGTTTACTGATGAAACAACTGGCCCACGGCTCGGCCCTACTTTTAGTGACCATAACTGGGAACACATCAGCCAAGCCGCTACAGGAGAAGCCTTCCCTGATTCTACTTACAAGGGTTGGGAAATTGCTACAGGTAACGCACCATTGGAAACATCGTATGAATTACATGACCGTACATTATTCTTCCATGTAACTAAGAATGGTAACTCTCATTCTCATCGTCATCCAAATTATTACACTCACACTACTGGTGTAGTATCTAATGAATTAACAGCAGTATCATTTAGCGGTACTACTCTTACTGTAAATACTGCACCATCTACATCTCTATACGATGAAACTGAAGATGCGGGAGTTACTTATAATTCGTCACGCAAGTTCTTGAGATTATACAACCCAACCACAGGTAAAAGCGGTGTAGCAAGTTTCTTGGTTATCAATGGAAGCACCTTTGAAAATTGTGTAGGAGATGCTAACTTCCAAGAAATAATTAAGGGTGATATATCTTCCTACAAGGTAGTCCCATCTTACTACATACCTGCTGGCTCTACTCGATTCTTTGCCGCACGAAGATTGCGTGACCACGCTGAAGTAAGTGGTAATAGTCCTGATACAGCCCACACCTTGTACTTTAGAGGCGGCGGTACAGAAGAAGTACCAAAAGCATTGTTTAGACGACCAAGATTATCTCCATTAGCAGCACCCCGTATGGGACACCATTTCGTTAATCCTACTATGGCTATGTTACCCGGTCATTGGGCACACCCTGCATACCAAGGATTATACAACAAACACCTTGCTACAAGGTCTGCTACATTAGACTTTGAAGGAAAGTCATTAATGAGAGAGCAAAGGTTAAACGATTTGAAAACTGACATTAATACTACTTTAACGAATAAACTACATGGTTATGATACCATTCAAAGGTTTGGTGCATTAAATGCAACTCCAAGTGGGCCGAGTGATATTCACGGTGGTGCATTTACTTTAATGTTTGAAACTAAAATTAAGACTGATGGTTATGGTATATTAGCCTCAGAAGGTCAAGCCGGTGTTATCAATGCAGCAGGTGGGCACACTGTAGTATTGGAGGCGGCTGGTAACTACACATTAGACAACCACTTCCCTGACCCTTCAGAAGTAGGAGCATATCAAATCATTATACAACCAAATGTTCACAAGTCACAGTTGTTAGGTTTCCATGCAAACGGCGGTGTAGATGGTAGCGGTAATCATGAATTACCCGATGGAACAGTCAACGAATTAACAAGTCAACAAGTAGCACTTGTCATAGGTATTAGAGAATCTAATAGTGCAACAGGAGGATTAGGACTTGTATTAGCAAATGCAACAATGGCAGATGTTAGAGGTTGTGAAGTTTTCATTAACGAGTTAATGATAGACCACGACCCTGACCATATGAGCCAATTTACTAATATCCCACCGCTAATGACTTACAACCCATTAGGAGTACAGGCTACTGAATCGCCAGCCTTTGCAAAAAACTCATTACCATATCAACCGCAAATGTTTGTAAAGGCTACTCCGGGTTTCACAACTAACATTCCGTGGTGGAGTTATGTACACGAAATTGGCCCTGACAGTAATCGTGCTGAAGGATTTAGGCATATTTCTCATCATAGATTTGATAACTATTATGAGTTTATACGAGCGAGTGCTGGTAGTATAGGTTGTCAAATTACTCTTGCTGGTTATCCAAGTACTTATCCTGACATATACCATGAGATTCTTGAAAATATAAGTTTGAATCCTGTATGTACATTTGTAAGTTTAACATCAAGTACAGTAATCAAAGTTGATGATGCAAGGGGATTCCCGAAGGTTCCTTACTATGGAAACAAATTAGAATATACTGATGCAGACGGTGTAAGGCGTACTCACACCTATACCGAGCGTAGTGGATATGACGCAACTAACATGAATAAACCATTACAATTTACAATAACCGCCAATTCTGCTTTCACCAGTAATTTAACTGCTGGCACAAAAATCCGTTTGACTCGTGCCTACGATTTTAGACCATCAGGTAGTATCTTTACAGATTCTAAAACAAGTATAATTACGAGAATGTTACCACAAATGTTGCAAGGTAGTAGAGATACTAACAGCCTACATATGGCTGATGCATACTTATGTATGTGGCATCCTAATCTTGGTCGCCCTCATACCTATTACAGTGACTCATCTCGCACTTGGTTATCTCCAACTGGGGATAGGGCTATATTGAAAAAGCCGCTAAACAGTATGCCTGAACACTTTGAAACAATACACTACCACGATGCTACTTACTACGCAAGTATTGGGCCATTTGCATTACAAAGAAAATCACCAATACCGCCGTTTAA
>Ga0208919_1001030_pt1 | contig 16894 bp, 22 predicted proteins | sample 4_EtaG_FD_184076 | JGI IMG/M metagenome (GOLD analysis project Ga0208919, IMG submission 184076) | Marine viral communities from the Subarctic Pacific Ocean - 4_ETSP_OMZ_AT15127 metaG (SPAdes) (version 3) | ecosystem: Environmental > Aquatic > Marine > Oceanic | place: Pacific Ocean | collected...
CAGATAGTTGTCGCAAATTCTGCACCGACACTTTATTATTATTGTTCGGTACATAGTGGGATGGGGGGAACGGCCAACACACCACCATTTGCTTCTGTTTCTATAGAATTAGAAAATACATCACTAACAGGAGTGGCTGGCGTTGGTGGTGTTGGTGATGAAATTCCTGCTGTTCATGTGACAGGAGTTTCTGCAAGCGGTGGCACAGGATCAGTCGGCGTTGAAACTCCATCAGTCATGCCAACACCAAATGGTGTATCTGGAAATGGTGATGTAGGCTCTGAAACACCAGAGATATCAATTGCTGAAACTGGCGTTGGAAGCACAGGCGGTGTTGGAAACATAACCGAAGAAGGCACTGAAGATGCGACTGGGGTCTCTGGAACAGGAGCAATCGGTGCAGAAACTCCAGAAATGTCAGAAGCTGTTTCTGGGTTGGCTGGCAATGGCGGTGTTGGAACGTCTAGCTTTGAATTAACCAAACCTCAATCTGGCGTGGCTGGAAGCGGTGGTGTTGGTGTTGAAATTCCTGTCGCACACCCAAGCGGAGTTTCTGGTGGTGGTGGCACAGGCGCGGTTGGCGTTGAAGCTCTTGAAATATCAATTAATGAAACTGGGGTTGGTGGCGCGGGTGCAATCGGCAATTCGATATATATTGCTGATTTGCAAACTGGCGTTTCTGGAGTTTCTGGTGATGGTGAAACTGGATCAGAGGCAATAGAGACGAACAAAAATTCCACTGGTCTTGCTGGCACAGGAGCGGTTGGTGCAGAAATTGTTCAACTCTTCCCAAGCCAAAATGGAGTTTCTGGCTCTGGAGGGGTCGGATCAGAAAACATTGATATATCATCAGCAGCCTTATCAGGCGTTTCTGGCACAGGTGGTGTTGGCACAATAACTGAAGAAGGAACTGAAGAAACTACTGGAGTTTCTGGAACAGGCGGCGTAGGCGCTGAAGCAATTCAGCTAGAAATCGTTGAAGTTGGTGTGTCTGGAACAGGTGGTGTTGGTAATGAAAGCATCCAAGCGGATGCGATTATAACAGAAACTGGCGTCAGTGGCACAGGAGAAGTTGGATCAGAAACACCAGAGCTATCAATCGTTGAAACTGGGGTTGGTGGCACAGGCGGCGTTGGAAGTGCCGTTCCAGAAGAAGAGTTTGGCTGGGGTGTTGGAACGTGGGGCGATGGAACTTGGGGAGACATTGCTGGCAGGCCACATCCATCTGGTGTAAACGGCACAGGCGGCGTTGGAACGACTTCTGTCTTGCTGATAACAACTTGGGGTCAAGGTGGCTATGGCGAAGGAACATGGAATTGAGGATAAATAAATGAGTTACACAACACTCAAAGCCCAAATCCAAGATTTTTTGGAAGATGACTCGACAGAGTTTGTCGCATCAATTGACACAATAATAGCGCAGGCTGAAGAAATGGTATTTCAGCGACTGCCAAATATGCCATGTTTTCGCCAAACGTCTGCTGCGGCTAATCTTGTGCAAGGCACGGCGTCATACACAATTCCCACGGCGAGAATGATCCGACAGGTATCAATTACCGACACAAATGTTGTGACGTATCTCGACCATAGGATTGATTCTTACATTCGTGACTATTGGCCCAATGCGGCGACACAAGGCACCCCACGCATGTACAGCACAGATAGCGCAGGAACGGCTGGGACAGTCATTACATTAGCGCCGACACCCTCTGCGGCATTGGCCTATAGCGTAGATTTCATCGCCCCTGAGACGGGGCTAAGTAATGCCAATCCAAATACTTGGATTGACACTAACGCCTCCACAGTTCTTCTTGCTGCGGCTCTGTACGAGGCTTCTGCGTTTTTAAAAGCGCCAGAAACTTTATCTCTGTATAAAACCCAGTTTGACGAAGCAGTCCAACTTACAGTACAAGAGATGCAACGTGACTACGCAGCAGAATACAATGGAGGCATATAATGGCTATCACACAAGCAATGAGTACGCTCTTTAAAAAAGACGTATTGTTGGGCGACCATCATCTCGACAGCGACAGTATTTATATTGCGCTGTATACTAGCAGCGCGACACTGAGCGCGGCAACGGATGGTTATATAACCAGTAATGAAGTTGCCAACGGCAATGGGTACACGACAGGCGGCAACGCATTGTCTAGCAAGGCGGTCACTGAAAACAGTACAAGTGGTGTTTTTGATGCGGCTGATCCAGAATGGACAAGCGCAACATTCACTGCCCGTGGTGCTTTGATTTACAACAAAACACTGGGCGATGCATCTTCAAACGCAAGAGGCGCAATTGCCATTCTTGATTTTGGCGGTGATTTTTCTGTTTCTGGTGGTACTTTTAAAATTGTATTCCCAGCAGCAACTGCAAACAATGCAATTGTAAGGATAGACTAAAATGGCTTCAACCTATGTAAACGACTTACGCCTCAATGAAATGGCGACTGGCGATCAGTCGGGAGCATGGGGAACAGTCACAAACCTAAACTTGGAAATGATTGCAGAGGCATTTGCTTATGGCACTGAAGCTATTGCGAATGCCTCTACACACACGATCACCGTCCCAGATGGTGCCAAGGGTGATGAACGAAGGTTCTATCTCAAATGCACAGGCGGTGGTCAGGCTTGCACAGTCACACTTGCACCCAACACCGTTTCGAAAGTTTGGATGATTGAGAATGCAACTAGCTATACTCTGACATTCACTCAAGGCTCTGGAGCCAATGTTGCAGTGCTTGCTGGTCAGGTCAAAATGATTGCCACAGATGGCGCAGGATCAGGTGCAGTAATTTATGATCTTTTGACAGATGTAAATCTGGCTGGGACAACTGTAACTGACATTATAACTGCGAACCAAGCCACTGTTGATGATATCGATCTAAACGGTAAAGTCATTACGATGACTGGATCATCAGGCGACACAGCAACGCTAACTGTCGCGGCAGATGGTGCTTTGGCAATTGCCACAACAGACGCAGCAGCAGCAGCAGCCAACATATCTATCACGGCTGATGGCACATTTACAGCCGTAGGAACAACCATCACGTTGGATAGTGCTGGTGATATCGTTCTTGATGCTGATGGTGCAGATGTAATATTTAAAGATGGCGGCACATCTATTGGTCAATTCACAAATAGTTCTAGTGATTTTGTCATCCAAGCAAATGTGCAAGACAAAGACATTTTGTTTAAAGGCGATGATGGTGGTGCTGGAATAACTGCTTTGACGCTTGATATGTCTGCGGCTGGTGCGGCTGCTTTTAACTCTAGCATTACATCTGGCGGTGCAGCGGTCAAAGTTGCTGGCAAGGAAAGTATTTATGTCCCTGCGGCGGCAATGTATCCAAGCACGACAAACCCATGCTCTGATTTAACGCAAGTTGAAACAACAGCGCTTCGACCTGATTTAAAAGTTTTGGATTTTGCTGATGGTGCAGACGATTTTGCTCAATTCACCATAGCATTCCCTAAATCTTGGAACGAAGGCACAGTTACGTTCCAGCCTTTCTGGACAGTGACAGGCACAAACACTGGAACGGTTGCTTGGCAGCTTGCGGCGGTGGCGATTACAAATGACGAAAGTATTAACACAGCTTTTGGAACACAAGTAGCTACAACTGCTTTGGCTTTTTCTGGAACATCAAATGACTTGATGGTTTCGGCAGAAAGTGGTGCTGTGACTATAGCTGGAAGTCCAGCAGCGAATGATATGTGTTTCTTTCAAATTAACCGAGACATTAGTGCTGATACACAAAGTGGAGCGGCACGGTTAATTGGCATCAAGATATTATTTACCACAGATGCGGCAAATGATGCGTAGGAGCAAAAAATGACAGGTTTTGGCTATAATGTCAGTGGTTTTGGGTCATTCCCTAGTCGTGGTTTCACTTATGATATGAGCTTTCCAGTTACTTTTAAAAATGGCGCAAGTGCAAGAGCCACTGGGCTTGACCTTAGTTCTATGCGTTCTGATCTCAATAGTTCCACCGGCGAAACTTGGGCAAATGACAGCAGGGCGCTTGATCTAGCTACTGTTAATGGTTCACAACGAAACGGTTATTATCTTTGGACAGTGCCTTACGCTGGGGATTTCACATTTCGTGCGGGGGGAGCTTCTGGCGGTGCTGGATACGGAACTGGTGGTGGTTCTGGATATGTAAGAGAGATAACAGTCTCTGCTTCCGTAGGAGAAAAATTCATTATAATAGCTGGGTCTGTGGGTGGTGCAGGTACTTATTATATTGGTGGTGGAGGTGGTTCTTTTGTTGCAAGAGAAGATGGAACCCTCCTCGTCGCGGGTGGCGGTGGCGGAGGCGGTGGAGGCTATTATAATAATACTGGTCAGCCTGTTGGTGGTATGGGAAGTGGCTATAATGCTGGGTCAGGCACCGACTCAACTGGCGGTGTTAGCAGCGGCACTAACACCAATGGGACTACACGAATAAACACCAACACAGGAAATGGCGCTCCGGGGGCTAGTAATAATATAAATACCGCTATACAGGCTGGCGCAGGAGGTTGGCTGACTGCTGGTTCTACAACTGTAACGTTGAGTGACGGTGGTGGTGGTGGCACTTTTAGCAATGGTTTTGCGGGACTCGGAACTGGTGGCTTTGGTGGAGGTGCAGGCGGACAATGGGGTTCTGGTGGTGGTGGTGGCTACACTGGTGGCTACACTGGAACTTCAAGTGGTAACCCAAATACAAAAGGTGGCGGCGGCGGTTCATATGGAGGATCAGCCGTTGGGTATCAGACAGGGTACGGAACCGTGGTCGTTTCAGTTTAGGAAAATTTAATGACAGTAACAGCAGAAGACAATGTTATAAAAAGAGATAGGCTTTTAAGTGAGCTAGTCCCACCTTTAACCAGCGCTCAAGAGCAATATAAAGTTGAACTTGAGGCTTTGTTGCCGCCTGCTCCAGAAGTAACACCGCCAGAAGTGGTGTGGCCCACGGAGCCTAGTTGATGGATAAAAGAACTGTAGCCTCTGCACACAGCAGAATTGATGATCTAAACGTCACCTTTGCGTCTCTACGCACAGAGGTGACCATACAACACAAAGAGCTATTTACGAGGGTAAAGCGTTTAGAGGCAATTATGATCGGTGCCAGTGCGGCCATAATCGTGATGCTGATGACTGTGCTAACAAAAATGGGGTAGGATTATGACACCAGAGACGTTTGATAAATTCAAAGTTTTGCCGCGAATAATGATGTTGGCTGTTACGGTGCTGACGTATCAAAGTGTTCACTGGTTTATGTCTATCCCCCCAGATCAAGTAACAAATGCCCAAGCGGGTTTGGTTAGCGTCTGTATGGGCGCACTTACTGGCTGTTTTGGCATCTTCATAAACGGTGAAAAAGCATGATGGCTCTTCTGGGGAGCCTGCTAGGCTTCGGATCATCGTTTTTGCCGTCAGTGCTTGATTACTTTAAGGCCAATCAGCAGCAAAAGCACCGCATTGAAATGATGCAAATCGAAACAGAGCTTGCACAAAAGCGGTCTGAAATGAAGCTGGTCGAGCTAGATAAAAAGGCAGACATCGAAGAAACAAGGGGCTTGTATGAGCATGATCGATCTATCGACGCTGGAGGATTTATCAACGCTCTTCGGGGTTCTGTTCGTCCTGTTATTACTTATGCCTTTTTCGGATTGTTCGTAGCCACCAAAGTGGTCATCATGGTTAAGGTCGGGCAGTCTGGTGGAGAGTGGACAGAGGCTGTTGAGCTTATGTGGGATCAAGAAACGGCTGGGCTTATGAGCGCAGTTTTAGCATTCTGGTTCGGAAATCGGGCAATCAGTAAATATGCAGGGAAATAATTATGGGCTACAAGTTAAGCAAACGAAGTCTATCTAGGCTGGACGGTGTAGACGAAAAAATGGTAGCTGTCGTGAAGTACGCCATAGGTGTTACCAAACAAGACTTTTCAGTAATTTGTGGACTGCGAACAATAGACGAGCAACGTGCTTTGGTTGCAAAAGGGGCTTCGCAAACCATGAAGTCAAAACACATTGACGGTAACGCTGTTGATCTTATGGCTTACTGCGATGGCGGCAGATGGGAATTGAACCTCTATGATGAAATTGCAGACGCCATGAAAGAAGGCGCAGAGGCTGTGGGCGTAAAGCTACGCTGGGGCGCTGCGTGGACTGTTAATGATCTAGGTGCTTGGGAGGGTAGCGCAGAGGACGCTATGAACAGCTATATAGACATAAGGCGCTCACAAGGTCGTAGGCCATTTATCGATGCTCCACATTTTGAGACCATGTTCTGATGTCACTGCAATTGCTGAAATACAACGCTGGCATCGTCAAAGACACCACAGAATATTCTGCTGGCAAAAACGGCCCATTTTATGTGGACAGTGACCTTGTTCGTTTTGTGAACGGATACCCAGAAAAAATTGGTGGATGGGAAAAAGATAAATTTTACGCATTAGATTCGGCTGGGGAAACAACATCCACTGAAGCTACGCTGACTGGCATTGGCCGAAAAATGGTTTTTTGGAGAGGTGTAGATGGTACAGATCGAATAGCTGTCGGAACACACAATCATCTTTACATAATTCAAAACAACGCAATTTATGATATTACGCCATTGCGAAAAACCACAAGCAATCTTTCTAATCCTTTGGTCGTAACCAGTGGCAGCACAACTATTACTGTAACCGACAATGCACATGGAGCTTCAGACGGTGATTGGGTTGTAATAAATTCTGCCACTGCCACAGGAGGCATATCTGCCGAAACAATTAACAGAATGGCAGGGTATCAAATAACTTATATTGATGCCAATTCCTATTCAATACAATCGCCCGATGCAGCAACAAGTGGAGCCACAGGCGGCGGCACGACAATAGATATAAAATATCTTATTGGTTTGGCAGCGGGGTTAGGCACACAAAGTTCTGCTCCTGCTCTTGGTTGGGGCGTTGGTGGTTGGGGTGAATCAACATGGAACACGCCAAGAAATTTATCTCTGTCTCAAGTAAATCTTGAAAACTCTGCATGGAGTTTAAATATTTGGGGCGAAGATTTAATTGCTAATGTCAGAGGTGGACGAATATATTACTGGGATACATCTGGCTTAATCACAGCAAGAGCCGTTCTTGTGTCCAGTCTTGCAGGGGCAGCGTCTGTCCCTGCGGAAGTTCGGGCAACTGTAATTAGTTTTCCCGACAGACATTTTATCGCGGCTGGGGCTAGTGTGTATGTCGCCGCTGATGGAAGCTCTGGAACACTAGACCCAATGTTGGTGCGCTGGTCTACGCAAGAAGATTTTACAAAATTTGCTCCAACAGCACTCAATACTGCTGGCGATCAAAGACTTGAGGTTGGAACCAAAATTGTTGCCTTGGTTAATACTAGAGAAGAAACAATTATATCCACTGACGAAGCGATCTACGGTATGACTTTTGTCGGTGACCCATTTATCTTTTCGTTTAGATTGCTTGGTACTGGCGTTAGCGCGATTGGCTTAAACTCTATGATTGCAATCGACGGCAATACATATTGGATGGGCAATAGATCGTTCTATATATACGATGGTGTAATTAACGAAATACCATGCCCATTAAAGCATTTTGTCTTTAATAGATTACAAACACAATTTTTTGATAAAACTGTGGCTGGTCATAATGTCGAATTTAACGAAGTAACGTGGTTCTATGTCTCTGACCAAAATACAGCAGGGACAACTAATCCAGAGCCAGACAGTTATGTGACCTATAATTACAACGAAAAAGTATGGTCGATTGGATCAATGGACAGAACGGCTTGGAACGATGCATTCGGCTCCCGCGAAAAACCATTTGCATTTAGCCCTCAAGGCTTTTTGTACAACCATGAGACAGGGACAAGTAACGATGGCGCAGCTATGACTGCATTTATTGAGGCAGCGCCCCGTGAAATCACAGCAGAGGGCGAAAATCTTTACATGGTGGATCGTATTATTCCTGACGCAACGATGGGCGCGAACAGCAATTTGTCGCTGTTTATGAATACGCGCAAGTATCCCAACGCCAGCGAGACCATAAAGGGGCCGTTCAACATTACGTCTACAACAGAGAAAATCAGCACTCGCGTCAAAGGTCGGCAAATTGCTTTGAAGTTTGAAAGCACAGGCACGCAAGACGAATGGCGGCTTGGTGACCTTCGGATCGACACAAAGATGGATGGATTACGATGACCCGCGCAGCACCCCTTGCAGTCTTGCGATTACCGTCACCTCCCCAGCAATATCAGCAGGGGTATATGGGAAGATTGGTAAACACTCTTGAGCTTGAAAAGCAGGCGACATATTTTGCAGCTTCACAAGGTTTGCAGACAGCCGTTGATCAGGCCGAAGCTACAGCGTGGTTTATGGGTTAATGGCTAATAATTACAAAAATGCCAAGGTCGATTTAACAACGACAGATGCCACAACGCTGTACACCGCGCCCAGCGCAACTACCACTTTGATTAAGTCAATCCTAGTGTCCGAAGACAGTGGGAATGCGGATACAATTACAGTCACAATCACAGACGCATCAGCCGCTGTATTTTCTTTGTTTAAAGTTAAGGCAATCGGTGCTAATACAACGGTAGAGCTTTTGACCCAGCCTCTTACAGTTCAAGAGGACGAAATCATTAAGGTCACGGCAGCAACGGCCAACAGGCTGCACGTTGTGGCTTCACTATTGGAGATAACCTGATGGCAGTTCAGTATGACGCAAATGGCATTGCTCTCACAGATGAGCGCGGAATTGCTCTCCCAGACCCATATGGAAATTTAGGTGTTTTGCCAGCAGCAGAAGACGGCATGGAGACAGTAGATGTTTATCAAATGCAGTCTCAGGTCGCGCCAGAACTTGCTGAAGGCTTGCGCCTGCAAGACGTTTACGGCACTGCCGCGATGCCAATGTATGAGTTTGTAACGCCAGTCAAGACAGGCACACGCACGTTCTCCACTGTGCCAGACTTTGGCGGCACAACTTTTAATGGCGAACCGATGGTGGCTTCGCCACGCACTGCAAACGCACAATCAACTGACATGGGGCCAATGAAGATCGCAGCGGCTGGCGAATTGGGCAGTATGTATGGCGGTAGAGTTGGCCGTTTGATGAGCGGTTCTAGTGGGTTGGGTTTTGGTGAAGCCATTAAGGCTGGTGGTAAATCAATGTTGCCCGGTTCTGAAATTGTGGTTCCCGGCGGAAACACAAATTATGGGTATGCTGGGGCAGGCTACGGTATAGGTCGCACGGTTGGTGGGTTGTTGGCAGGAGAAGATACAGGTGACGCTGTAAAGGGCGGCGTAAAGGCTGGGATCGGTGGCGCAATTGGTACAGCCATTGGTGGCCCAATTGGCGGTTTTATCGGCGCGTCCATTGGTGGCCGTGTGATCTGCAACGAACTACAGCGGCAGGGCGTAATGAGCAGGCAGAACGTACTGCTGGACTATCGCTTCACCAGAGATTACCTGACGCCACAACACGTCAATGGATATCACGTATGGGCCGTACACGTTGTAAAGCAAATGCGTAAAGGTAGAGGCGTCAAGCTCTGGCGTCACCTAGCCCAACACAGAGCCAACGAAATTGCCTATATCTACGGTAAGCGCGACAAGCCCGACTATCTGGGCAAGATTTATCGAAAAATTCTGGAACCAATCTGCTGGTCGGTTGGCTTCTTCTGCGAAAAAACTGACTGGTCTGTGCTATACAAAGCGAAGGAAGCGTAATGCCTAATAAAGATATGATGAAAGCAGAAATGCCAGATATGCCAGATATGCGTGGCGCAAATATGCGAGAAGAAAGACGCCCACAAAGAGACATGGGTCAAGCATCGCCAGAAATCGCGGCTGCTCTTGTATCGCGTCTGGGTGGCATGTCTGAGCAAGAACTTGCAATGCTCGACAGTGTTATCACACCAGAAATAGCCTCAGTGCTTATGAAGCTGCTGCCAGAGCTTGCAGAGCTTATTGCGGCCATAGAGGGTGGCGCAGGCGGTGGGCAAGCCCCTATGCCCCGTCAGATGGCTTCTGAAGGGCAAATGGGCGCACTGGGCGGCATGGGCTAATGATGATCAGAGTGGCGACACCTCTGGATATATCTGCATTGTACGGAATGCTGCACGTCATGCACTCCGAAACAGTTCATGATGTGTCGCCAATCAGGTCTGACAAGCTCGTCGCTGCCATTAGCAAGTGCATTCACGATGGCGTTGTTCTTGTCGCTGAAATAGACGGCAGAATTATTGGATCAATTGGTGGTGCGGAAATGACCGACTGGTGGAGCGACAAAAAGTATCTGGCTGATAAGTGGTTTTTCGTCTATCGACAGCACAGAAAGTCTACCATCGCCACTCGACTGATTAAGAAGTTTATGAAAATCGGTCAGGAGGCTGGCGTCCCAGTTAAGTTGGGCCATGTCTATTCTGGCGATATAGATCGCAAAGATAATTTTTACGAGCGGCTTGGGTTATGCAAAGTCGGTTCGTTATTCACGGAGGCTTAAATGGGCAGTTTCTGCACACCATCATATTCGGAGCTACCAAGCTCATCTGATACATATAGCGCAGATGAAGTTCCATCTTGGGTCTCCTCCGCTGGCCGATCATTATTTGAAAAAGCTGCCGAAATAGCAGCGTCCGACTATCCAACATATTCGGGTGACCGCATCGCAACATATGGCGATGATAACAGCAAGCTGACAGATCAGGAGCGCGAGGGCATGGAAATGCTTGGCACTCTTGATGATACTTTCCAGCCGTATTTGGATAAATACGAGGGCGTGGCTGACACTCTGGGCCAAGGCTATGACGCAGCAACACGCGAAGAGCTTTTGGGCGATCCGTTTAGCATGGACACAGCGCAGCCGTTTATGGACATTTACCAAGACGCCATGAACCCTGCCGTGCGTGAAATCGAAGAGCAAACCATTCGCGCTCAAAACGAGGCGAGAAGCCGCGCTGCAAGGGGCGGTGGTGCCTTCGGCTCACGTCTGGGCATTATGGAAGGCACAGCGGCAGGAGAAGGCGCAAAGGCCGCTGGAGACCTTAGAGCCACGGCAGGACGCGAAGGATTAGACTTTGCTGCTGGTCGCTTTGATACGGAACGTGCCAATCGGTTCAGCGCAGAAAATGCACTCAGAAGTGCGTATGAAACCGAAGAGGCAGCACGGGCTGGTCAGATGGATGCCTACGCAACTGCTGGCACACTGGCGGCTGACTTGCAGGCGCAAACGGCGCAGGGTCTCATTACATCTGGAGAGGCCACGCGACTACTTGATCAACGGGCGCTTGATTTGGCTTACGCTGATTATCTTGATCAGCGGGATTATCCGCAGGAGCAGCTTAACTTTGCTCTGGGGGCATTGTCCCAAACACCGTACAGCAAAGCGTCTAGGGGCTTCCAGACAGGCACACAGATGGCTGCTGATCCTTCGGTATACGGCCAGACACTTAGCGGTTTGGGCAGCTTGTTTAGCGCGTATAAACTGATGAACCAAAAACCATAGGGACTAGGGCATGGCACTGGGCGCAAGCGACACTACTGAATTTGACAAAATGATGGGTGCATTGGGAATGCTTTCTGGCAGTAAGGCTGGAGCGCAGAAAGCCTTTGACGCAGCCAGCGCCATGTACGCCCCCGTTGAAGAGGCCTCTCCTTGGGAGGCTTCCCTGCGGTTCTTTTTGGAAATGGGCAAGCAGGCATCACAACCGGGTGCCACAGTCCTTGGCTCTGCCGTAGGCGCTGGTCTTGTGCCGCTTGACTACCTGACTGCCAAAAAGAAAGAGAAGCGCGACAGAGACCAGAAAGTGGCCTCTACGGCGTTTAGCCTTGCGCCAACGCTAAAGCCGAAGGCTGTTGGCAAGGGTGGCTACACCAACGTCATGGTTGACGGTGTGGCACAAGTTCTAACATCAGCAGAAATCCAAGCGGCGAAAAAAGAAGGCAAGACTGTTTCGCCTTATGAAAAGCCGTCTGCAACAACATCCACTTTCAAAGAGCGTAAGTTTTATAAGACTGGCTTTGATCCTGCTGTGGTTAAAAACGAAAATGATGCCGCTGATTTTGAAGCTCAAGGCTGGAGTTCTGTTCCACCAGTAGATTGGACAGACAGTAAAGGTGCTACATCAGAAGATGCAGCAGAAGTTCAATCAAGTAAAATACTTGATAGCGGCGTAGTTGTTACCGTAATGAAAGACGGTACTTCTAAAGTATTAGACGGGGCTGGAAACGAGTTGACAGGAGATGCCCGTACTGACGCTATTAGAATAGCAGAAGAGCGTGGCATAGAATTGCAAGGTGATAGATCAGGCGCAAGACGTGCTGCTGTTGTTGGCGTAGATACTGCTTTAAGTGCGTTTGAAAAAGTCGGACAAATTAGAACAAATATTTCAAATCTTAATGAAGCAAAAAGATTGGTCGTTGAAGAGGGCGCAAACACTGGTGTTATTGAAAGTTTGTTACCAAGCTGGAGAGCGTCTACCATTGAGCTTCAAAATGTCAGAAGTAGTCTTGGCTTAGATGTTGTGGGGTCTGTAACATTTGGCGCTCTTAGCGCAGGCGAACTTAGCCTTGCTTTGAATACAGCACTACCCACAAATTTACAAGAAGAGGCATTGGCTGATTGGTTAGATCGTAAAATAGATGCACAGCAAAAATTGTCAGAATATCTTACAAGGCAAGCAGTATATTTGTCAGATGGAGATAAGACAGTAGGTGATTGGTTAAGATTTGAGAAAGAATACCAAGAAAAACGTGAACGCCAAGAAGCGGAGCAAAGACAGTCTGGAACAAATTATGATTTCACTAATATGTCGGCTGCGGATATGGCAGAAATTGATGTTAGCACTTTAACGGGTGATCAGTTTGATGCTTGGGAAGAACGTATGGATGAACTGGGGCTTTAATTATGACAAAAGAAGAAAGAATTAGAGCGGCCAGAATACGTCAGGCGAAAGCACGGCAAGCCGAAGCTAAAAAAGCAGAAGCCAAAGCCGTCACTGCTGACCCAATGGTTCCACGCGCTGATGATGGCGCGGTCACAGTGCAACCTAAAAAAGCCTCTGTTCCACTGCGTCAGCAAATGTCCCAAGAGGGGCGTGATCTAGCTGAACAGGCAGCAACAGGTGTAAACTTATCTGGTGAAGGCGGCATTGTTGACGTACCTGATGAAGTTTTGTTGTACGGATACAGCGATGCTCAGAAGGCCAAAGACCCGTCACTAAAAGACGGCCCCATGATTTCCATCCCCCAAGCCGTTCAATTGGCTTTGGAGCTTATTGGTGATTCAGCGTTAACCGTGGCAGGCACTGCTTCAGAAGGTGCTGGATACGTTATTGGTGGCATTGCAGACCTATTTATGAAGGCAGGCATGAGCGAGGGAAACGCAACAAGATTTGCGCGTGACATGATGGCAATGCCAGACGCTTTTATGGGTTCTCCAAGCTCTCTAATGCGTGGTCGTAAAGTGGTTAATCCAAGCGTGGGCGGCATAACAGAGGCACAGGTGGCTAGACAGTTTACGCCTGATGAGATCACCGCAATGCGTACTGTTCAAGCCCCTGCCCCCGTTGCAGCGGCTCCCACGGCACAGGCGGCAACACAGACCGCAGCACAGGCGGCACCTACCCTAACTCCAGATGCGTTGGGCGAATTAATTCGTGTGGCATCTACTGGTGGCAGAGGCTCACAGAAGGCAGCGGAAGCTCTAGCGGCAGCGGCTAAAGTAAATCCAGACGCAGCGGCAGCGGCAGAGCGCCTTGGCATTGACGTGCCAGCAGATATTTTAAGCAATGACACGCAGCTAAAAAGTGCGGCTGGTCTAAGCCGATCAATTGCAGGGTCGGAAGCCGAAGCAGATTTTAGAAATGTTGTTGTTGCTGCATCTAGACGCGCCAATGAAGTAATGGCAGAAATGGATGCCACGCCTGATATTTCGACAGTGGCTGCAAGAATTAAAACAACTGTTTTGCAAACAAGAGCAGAGTTAGAAAGAGCCGCAAAAAGGTTGTACAAAGAAGTTGACGCAGCAGTCCCAGCAAGCTCATTGGTAGAGCCACAAAATAGTGTGATGCTTTTGAATAAAATGCTTGAAGACCTTGGCGGCGTAGGTGGCTTGACAGGAAAAGAAAAAATTCTTTTCGATAAATTAACAGACCCAAACACGCCTTTGACTTACGCCGCACTGAAAAAATTTAGAACCAGCATTGGAAGAGCCGTAAATCAAGGTGAAGGCGAATATGCTGATATGGATATAGGAACCGCAAAACGTATATATGGAGCATTAACCGAAGATTATCTTGCAACGGCGCAGAAGGTTGGTGGAGATGAAGCTAGAGCCACACTGCGTTTGGCAAATCAAACAACGGCGAAACAAAAAGCTCTAGAAAAACGTATGATTAATTTCTTTGCTAAAGATGGCGAAAAAAGTATAGCCAGCGTTTTAACAGCAGCAATGTCACAGGGATCAAAAAAGGGAGATATTACAAATCTAAACAGGATTTTAAAATTAGTTCCCCAAGAAATGCAAAGAGAGGCATTGGCAACTGCACTTGGCGCAATATCTAGGTCTGATAATCAGGCATTTGATGGGCCGTTTGATTTTGCCAAATTTTCGTCAACTTTTAATGCGCTTAAAATAAACGATGACGTTTATAAACGGGTGATTAAAATTCTTGGCCCCGAAACGGAAAAGGTCTTCAACGATCTCAATGACATCTCCAAGCTCATCACGCAGGGCCGTGCGGCGGTTATTCCGACAGGTAAGGCCAATCAAGCTGTGGTGCAGGCGATTACTGCCGAAGGAGCCGTAAAAACTGTTTTCCAAAGAATTATGGGGAATAGAATTGTTCGTGCTGGCGTTGGTTATGCGGGTGGAGGCCAAGCTGGGGCTATGGCTATGGACACTCTGGGTGAGATTTTGTTGTCAAAAAAAGACAAAATTAAAATTGCTGCGGCGGGTGATTTCTTTAATAGCTCTACGTTCAAAAAACTTGCAGTCTCAGCGTCTGAACCAGAAATTGCTGCTGCGATTAAAACGCCTGCGTTTAAACGACTGGCAAATGCTCTCAATATTAGTGATGGCCGTGGGTTCTTGGAAGCTGCACTGTTGGCGTCTTCAACAAATGAAAGCAGCGTAGGGCCAGCCGAAGCGGCCACACCAGAGGCACAGGCTATGTATGACAGTGTGAAAGTGCCGACAATGCAACTTGATGCAGACGGGGCTACAGCGGCCCTCATAAGGTCTCTCAGAGGCACTGACGCAGCGGCACAGGTACAAGAGGCCGCTCAATAGCTCAGAAGCCGTCCCTCAACCCATCCAATATCTCGTTTAGCGTGGGTCTTTTGTCTTTCTTTTCATAGACGCAGGAAAAGACCTTGGGACACTCTTTGAAGCTGCGAGTTGGGTAATGATAGGCCAGACCTCCATACCCCGCTGTAAAGCGATAAACGCAAATTTTCTGACCCGTATTTTTGTCGGTAAGCCTTTTCCACAGGTGGCACTGAACGTGCGTGGGATTGGCAACGCCAGCCAGCGTTACGGACATCAATAAAACTTTAAGCATTCTGCCCTGCCCTCTGACATGAAAAACTGCCCCTCACAGGGACGCCAAAAATATGTGAAGTTTTCTCTAAAAGATGCGGCCCTTTTATCATGCCTGCGGCCCAGCACTGATCTTCTGTTTTAAATCTTTCATCATTTTCCAACACAATCGTTTCACCATTTACAAAGAATATAATAATGTACAGCACCCAAGAGCCTGTCATAGCACAAGCGTTAGCAAATAAATGCCGCCTCCCAAAACGGCCATAATGCCCACAGCCAATCCCGTTATTGCAAGATTGTTTGCCATTTGGCGCTTGCTTTCCATTGCGGCATATACTGTGCGCTCTCGCTCTGCCCTGATTTTACGTCTCATGCCAAGCATCTCGTCATAGGTTCCCAAACCGAAACGATAATCCAACATAAACTTAATTTCGGATTCAAATTCTTTTAATTTTTTGGCGCGGATTGTGATGTCCATCGCCTGCTGTTCAATTGATGCTTCGCCGTGCTGTTTTTTTTCCAGCCAAGTTGTATTTTTGCGCTGTGATTCGGCGCGAGTAATATCGGCCACTGCGCCATACCAAGACCCAAGCTGCTTTGAAACGTCTTCAATGTCCCTGCCAGCCTGCAACAGCATTTTAACGCCCTTATAGGCGGTTGTGGCGGCAGCGTAGGCGCTCACAGGATCGATCATGGGTCATCACCCCCTAAATGGAATTAGGGGCATTATAGCGGCTATTTTGGCTTGTGAACAGAAGCAAGCTGTCGAGCCTGCTCCCTGATCAATTCACGCTGCCTTTCAAGCTCAAGAAACTGCCGATCCAGATCGGACAGAGGCTCAGGAAATTTAACTACTTTCTCATCACTCATCTTCATCCTCCTCAACTTCGCCACTGCCATCACAGTAATCGCAATCGACCCATTCGCCAACAGGCTCCAGCGTCCCACCGAAACGCTGGTACAATGTTTTTTCTACTCGGCCTTTGTGGCCTGTGTAATCACATTCTGGGCAGGGGATCATCATGCTGTCTTCCTCCCTGTGCGTAAGTTGTATTCAAACCGCAAGCCACCCAAGCAATCGCGACAACGGATGTAATCAAAGTAGCCTTGCGTCTTCATTGCCTCATGTGCGGCTTTTCCCGCTTTGGGGCTGCTGACAGTATCGACCCACTCCTCTGAGCCACCATCTTTAATTCCAAATATTTTAAAACTTCTACGTGCCATTTTTCTCTCCTTGATTGGTGGGGGCCGAAGCCCCCGTTGAATTAAATTTTGGTGGCTTTTAGAATACCTGACTTGCAGGCTTCGCGGTTCCAATCGGTTGTGCCGACAACTGTCCACCACCACTCTGTTTGCACTTC
>Ga0208919_1001031_pt1 | contig 16889 bp, 13 predicted proteins | sample 4_EtaG_FD_184076 | JGI IMG/M metagenome (GOLD analysis project Ga0208919, IMG submission 184076) | Marine viral communities from the Subarctic Pacific Ocean - 4_ETSP_OMZ_AT15127 metaG (SPAdes) (version 3) | ecosystem: Environmental > Aquatic > Marine > Oceanic | place: Pacific Ocean | collected...
CCCCCGCCCGACTGGCGGCCATTACCTAGCGCCAGTAGCAACAAAGACGCACTCTCCTCTTTTTCGTCCCAATGGAGCGTGCCGCGATAGCTGCGGTGGCGCCAAGCCTTCAGCGCGCCCATCACTGAGTAAGCCCCGCCCCCGAGCAGCCGCTTAAGCGTTTTCGGTGTCGACGAGGTAACTTCAGCGCCAAACCCACCGGTGGTCATGTTGATATAGTAGCTGGTGGACGATTCGCCACCTGCACCTGCGGTCACGCGCACAACATCAATGGGATAGGCGCTTAACTCCCGTGCAGCGGCCAAAGCGGCGCCTGGCTCCAGCGGTAAACCAACGGAGGTAGCAAAATCATTGGCACTGCCTAGGGGCACAATGCCCAACGCAGGACGCCGGTCATGAGGCAAGCGCATCAGCCCGTTCATGACTTCACTGACGGTGCCATCGCCACCACAGGCAATCACGTGGGTAATGCCCATGGCGCCAGACTGCTCTGCAATATCCGCAGCGTCGCCCCCTTCCCAGGTAGCGCGAACCGTAATCAGCATCCCTGCCTGACGTTGTTCATTGACTGCTTCACGCAATGCCGGGTTACCGGCGGATTTACCATTGATAATCAGTAAATAGTGTTGCTGTGAGTCTGTCACTATTGTTATTCCTTTCCATGGTTTAACTGCGGTTGTTCACTACTGCGCTAAACGCTTATGCCAGTGCTTTCTCGACCACCTCGTATACATTTGAAGATAGCGGCTGTTGTTTGATCCGCTCAAGCTCAGACCGCATTAGTGCTTGGCGGGTTTCATCAAAGCGCTGCCAGCGGGTTAACGGGGTGATTAGCCGCGCGGCAATTTCCGGGTTAAGCCGGTTGAGCTCGATGACCACATCAGCCAGCAGTTGGTAGCCTTGACCATCCAAACGGTGGAAATTGACCCGGTTCTGAGCAAAGGCGCCGACCAATGCACGGACTCGATTGGGATTCTTGAGTGAAAAGGCGGGATGCTGCATCAGGTACTTCACCCGCTCAAGCACATCTGGCTGAGGGCGCGATACCTGGACGGTGAACCACTGATCCATCACCAACGGGTCATGCGCCCACTTCTCACCGAAGGCTTTGAGTGCTGGCGAAGCCAGGTCGTCGCGGTCGCTGTGCACCAGCAGGGTGAGCGCCTGACGCACATCGGTCATATTGTGGTCAGCAGCGAATTGGCTTTCACACAGTGCCAAGCCCTGCTCATCTTCAATCGACATAAGATAAGAGAGCGCCACGTTTTTCAGGCTACGCTGAGCTATTTGCTCCGGTGTCGGCGCGTACGCTTCTTCCGTCACATTGGCTTCATAGATAGCCAGAAACTCATCCCGCAGAGCCACGGCTAATGACTGACGAACAAATTCCCGCGCGGCATGGATAGCATCTACATCCACAATGGGCTGCTGCTCGGCGATATATGCTTCAGAGGGTAGCGTCAGCATCTCTGCCAATACCGCCTTATCGCTCATTGGCCCGCCCAGCAGCGCTCTAAAGGCATCGACAACGCGGCTATCCATGACCTTTTCGACGCCATTCCTATGGGCAGCAATCAAGTCATCCAAGGCCAAAAGCGCTAGGCGTTGACCCGCATCCCAGCGGTTGAAACCATCGCTGTCATGGGTCAATAAGAAGGCGAGATCTTCCCTTGAATAGGGATAATGCAGCTTCACCGGGGCGGAAAATTCGCGTAGCAAAGAGGGCACCGGCGCTTCGGCAACATCGGTGAATACAAACGTTTGCTCATCGTCACGTAGATGAATAACCGCGTCTTTGCCGAGCTTTTCGCCATTGAGCGTCAGGATGAGATCCTGCCCCGACTTGGTACCTACCAGCCCCATACGCACCGGGATATGCAACGGCAGCTTATCTGGCTGGCCGGGTGTTGCAGGCGTACGCTGACGCAGCGTCAAGTGGTACTCGCCCTGAACATAATCATACTCACCGTGGGCATCAATATCCGGCGTTCCCGCCTGGGAGTACCAGCGCATAAACTGGCTGAAGTCTTCACCGGAGGCTTCAGCCATACAGCCGACAAAGTCTTCAATGGTCACCGCTTGACCGTCGAACCGCTCGAAGTAAAGGTCTGAACCGCGACGAAAGCTCTCCTCCCCTACTAAATTACGCAACATGCGTACGACTTCGGCCCCTTTCTCATAAATCGTCAGGGTGTAGAAGTTGGTAATTTCGATAAAGTGGTCGGGACGAATCGGATGCGCCGTGGGGCCAGCATCTTCGGCAAACTGGGCCGTGCGGAAAAAGGAGACATCCTGAATGCGCTTAACCGGCGCTGAATTGGTATCCGCCGAAAAGCACTGGTCACGAAAGACCGTAAAGCCCTCTTTCAGCGAGAGCTGGAACCAGTCGCGGCAGGTGACGCGATTACCCGACCAGTTGTGAAAGTATTCGTGGGCGACTATGCCTTCCACGTTTTGGAACGCTGCATCGGTGGCGGTCTGGGGGTGGGTCAAGACCGCGGCGGAGTTAAAGATATTGAGGCCTTTGTTCTCCATCGCTCCCATATTGAAATCATTGACGGCCACGATCATAAACAGATCCAGGTCGTACTCGCGCCCATACGCCTGCTCGTCCCACTCCATGGCACGCTTTAACGAGGCCATGGCATGCTCGGTCTTATCCAGGTTCTCTTTTTCTACCCAAATCTGCAGCGTGACATCCCTTCCGCTCATGGTGGTGAAGTGATCTTCTACGCTATGCAGGTTGCCTGCCACCAAAGCAAACAGGTAACAGGGCTTGGGGTGCGGGTCTTCCCAAGTAACAAAGTGGCGACCGCCCTTCAGCTCGCCGCGCTCAATCGGGTTACCGTTAGCCAGCAAAATCGGCTCTTGCTGCTGATCGCCGATCACAGTGACCTTAAAGGTCGCCATGACGTCTGGGCGGTCAGGGTAAAAGGTAATCCGCCGGAAGCCTTCGGCCTCGCACTGGGTGCAGTACATACCGTTGGATTGGTACAGCCCCTCTAACGCCGTATTCTCCTGCGGGGCGATCTCCACCTCGCTCTCCAACACAAAACGCTCGGGCACCTGAGCAATGCGCAGGACTTCATCATCTAGTTCATAAGCAGCGACATCCAGCGGCGTTGCATCAATCGCCAGGGAGATAAGCTTTAGGTGCTCGCCATTTAAGACGAGCGGTGCCTTAGCGTCAGCTTCTGGATGTCGCTCAATCAACAGTCGCGCTTTCACACGGGTCGCGGCGGGGTCAAGATCAAACGTCAGCTCGGTATGAGTTACCCGGTAGGCGGGTGGCTGGTAGTCGCTTAAATAAACCGGCTGCGGATCAGACATAGTGCGTGACTCCTGTATAAAACGAATATTACATAGTTCAAAATGTTCGACAGCTTAACACCGCTACCTAGTCGCGGAAGTTATCGAATTGGAGCGGTAAATCCGGCCCCTCTTCGCCGCGCAGCAATGCCATAACAGCTTGTAAATCGTCGCGCTTTTTACCCGTTACACGCACTTTCTCACCTTGAATTTGCGCCTGCACTTTGAGCTTGCTGGCCTTGATGCGCTTGACCACATCTTTGGCTTCCGCCGCGTCGAGCCCCTCCTTAAGAGCGACTTCCTGGCGTGCTTTCACGCCGGAGAGCACCGGGTCTTGAACATCCATACAGCGGGCATCGATACCCCGGGCGATTAAACGGGCTCGCAGCACATCGAGCATCTGCTTGAGCTGGAAATCGACTTCCGCCTCTAGCTGCACTTTGTCACCTTCAAGGGTGAAGCTGGCATCGACCCCCTTAAAATCGAACCGTGACTGCACTTCCCGGTTAGCTTGGTCTACGGCGTTAGCGCCTTCGTGTTTATCGAACTCTGAAACAATATCAAATGAGGGCATGATGTAATTCCTGAAAAGACATGACCACCTATTCTAGAGCAGCCAGCCCCCTAGGGGCCAATCCTGTTCTTTTTTGTTGGATTTTAGGGTGCATTATTGAGACAAATATTCACAAAACACCGAAAATACCTGTACAAAAATTATCTTCAAGTACCTCCATAAAGATGTTCAACCCTGTGCTGATAGCTTAGGCTAGCGGATTATGAATATTGGCTATTTTTCAGCTTTCCATTTTATCAGGAGATACCATGAGTGACCGCGACACCCGCCACAAAGCCTCTATGGAGAAGCTTAAAGCGCGCGTAGAGGAGAAAGTCGCCAGTGCTAACGAGCAGCGCGGCCTAATCATCGTTAACACCGGTAACGGTAAAGGCAAAACAACCGCTGCCTGGGGCACGGTCACCCGCGCTTTGGGTTATGGCTATAAAGTGGGCGTAGTGCAGTTTATCAAGGGGTTGTGGGAGTGCGGCGAACGCAATCGATTGGAGGAGGATGCCAATCTAGAGGTGGCGATAATGGCTACCGGTTTCACCTGGGATACGCAAAATCGCCAAGCGGACACCGACGCCTGCCAAGCAGTGTGGAAAGAGGCTGAGCGTATGCTCGCAGACCCAGAGACCTATCTGGTGGTGCTCGACGAAATCACCTATATGCTCAAGTTTGGCTACCTGGAGATCGAAGCCGTTAAACAAGCACTGGAGAATCGTCCTAAAGAACAGACAGTGATTATTACCGGCCGCAACGCTCACCGCGAACTCGTCGCCATGGCCGATACAGTGACCGAGATGCAGGAAGTGCGTCATGCCTTCAACAATGGCCTGCAGGCGCGCCGGGGTATCGACTTTTAATCCTGACCATCAATGCAAAAGGGGCAACTAAGTTGCCCCTTTTGCTCATCTGCTCACTAATGGCCCGCTTAAAGCGTGCTTAGCTATCGAACGGGTTACGTAGCACGATGGTTTCCATGCGGTCTGGACCGGTGGAAATAATATCGATACTGGTGCCTACCTGCTCTTCAAGGTAGCTGATATAAGCGCGGGCATTGGCAGGTAAATCCTCTACCTTTTTAGCCCCTAGAGTCGACTCTTTCCAGCCTGGCAGGTCTTCGTAGAGGGGTTCAACAGCTTCATAGCCTTCTGAATCCACTGGCGTTTCCAGCACGTCACCATCTTTACTGCGATAGCCAACGCACACGCGGATATTTTCCAGCCCGTCCAGTACGTCCAGCTTGGTCAGGCAGATACCGGTGACCGAGTTGATTTGCACCGCGTGACGCAGTGCCACAGCGTCAAACCAGCCACAGCGGCGGGCACGGCCAGTGGTAGCACCAAACTCGTGGCCACGCTCGGCAAGGTGGCGACCATCGACATCGAACAGCTCAGTGGGGAACGGGCCTGAACCAACACGGGTGGTATACGCCTTGGTGATACCCAGCACGTAGTCCAAATAGAGCGGGCCGACGCCAGAGCCGGTGGCTGTGCCGCCTGCGGTGGTGTTAGAGCTGGTTACATAGGGGTAGGTACCGTGATCGATATCCAACAGCGAGCCCTGAGCCCCTTCAAACAGGATATTCTCACCGGCTTTTCGCAGGTCGTGCACCATACTGACGGTATCGCACACCATGGGACGCAGCTCTTCGGCCATCTGCATCGCCGTGTCCAGCACTTCCTGGAAGTCGACCGCCGGTTCACCGTGGTAATTCACCAACACGAAGTTGTGGTAGTCGAGCACTTCGCCCAACTTGGAAGCGAAACGTTCGCGATGCAGCATATCTCCTAAGCGCAGGCCACGACGGGCGACTTTGTCTTCGTAGGCAGGACCAATGCCCCGGCCAGTGGTGCCAATTTTGGCAATGCCACGGGCTTTTTCACGAGCCTGATCCAGGCGCACATGGTAAGGCAAGATCAGAGGACAAGCTGGTGACAGACGCAGGCGTTCGCGTACTGGCACACCTTTGGCTTCCAGCTCACGGATCTCTTTGATCAGCGCTTCCGGCGAAAGCACCACACCATTACCAATCACGCAGGTTTTGCCTGGGCGCAAAACGCCGGATGGAATCAGGTGGAGAACGGTCTTTTCACCGTCGATGACCAGCGTATGACCCGCGTTATGGCCACCTTGAAAACGCACCACGGCGGATGCGGACTCAGTCAGCAGGTCAACGATTTTACCCTTGCCTTCGTCACCCCATTGGGTGCCCAGCACTACGACATTCTTACCCATTATGATGCACTCGTCTCTTGTGTCAGGGCCGTTGGCTGCCAACGACCATCGATAAGCTCAAGACGGCGGTCACACTCATGCTCCGCCGGCCCAGTACGCTGCCCTGGCAGCGCTTGAATCACGCGTTCCCCCTGCTCACGCAGCGCGACAATGGCAGCGTTGAGCGACTCATCCTGCACAGCGGGCGACCAAATAGCCCCGCGACTCGGGGATGCCAGCGCCAGCGACGCCAGCTGTTTCAGATCCATCGAGAAGCCGGTGGCCGGGCGCGCACGACCAAAAGCCCGCCCGGTATCGTCATAACGTCCGCCTTTAGCCAACGCATGTCCGTAGCCCGGCACATAAGCGGCAAACATCATACCCGTGTGGTATTGATAGCCGCGCAGTTCCGCCAAGTCAAAGTAGAGCGACACATCAAAGCGTGCCAGCACCCCTTGATAGAGCGCATCCAACTGATCCAGTGCCGCCGTGACCGAGGCCGGCGCACCGGCAAAACGCTCCCGCGCCTGGCGTAAAACATCCGCACCGCCGTGCAGATCACCCAGAGCTAACAGCATGTCCGCTAAGGCCGGGTCGCTGACGCTGGCATCTACATGCTGCGCCAGTTGACTGGGTGATTTTAGCGCTAACGCCTCAAATAACGCACGCTCCTGCTCGTCACTGAGCGCTGCCGCTTCTGCAAGGCTTCGATAGATGCCGATATGCCCTAACGCCAAGTGAATCTCCTCAGCGCCCGCGGCCTTCATACTGGCCAGCGCCAAGTGAATTATCTCACTGTCCGCTTCTAGCCCGGCATGACCAAACAGCTCAGCACCCACCTGCACCGGGCTACGCCCTCCCTGATGCTGGTCTGCCTTAGCACGCAGTACATTAGTGCAGTAGCAAAGGCGCACCGGCCCCTGACGCTTTAGCGAATGGGCATCCATACGCGCAACCTGCGGCGTAACGTCCGCCGAGGCGCCCATCATACGGCCGGTCAACTGATCAGTCAGTTTGAAGGTCTGAAGATCCAGATCCGTACCGGTGCCGGTTAACAGCGAATCCAGAAACTCCACTGGAGGCGGCATAACTTGGTCGTAGCCCCAGCAGTGGTAAAGATCGAGCAGCGCGCGGCGCAGCTCTTCCATACGGCTTGCCTGAGGCGGGAGCACCTCATCCATGCCGTCGGGCAGTAGCCAGCGGTCAGCGATGGTCATGACGATTGCCTTGAACTTGAAGAAATAGGAGCCACAAAAAAACCGGGCGACGCCCGGTCAACAAATTCTATCACGTTTATTGGCCGGGTGAACCCCGCTTGGCTATCAACAAACCAAGACGAGGAGCACCGGCCAACGGCGGTTTACTCGCCGCTGTCTTCACCGCTTTCTGGTTCAGCGCTGCGCAAATAGCGGAAGAAGTCGCTACTCGGCTCCAGCACCATCAGATTGCCATCGTCGGCAAAGCTTTCGCTATAGGCATTAAGGCTACGCCAGAAAGAGTAGAACTCCTGATCCTGACCATACGCTTCAGAGAAAATCGCAGCGGCTTGGGCATCACCTTCACCGCGCAGCGTCTCGGAGCGCTCATTGGCCTGGGCAAGCAGTACTTGGCGACGACGATCCGCATTGGCGCGAATACGCTCAGCCTCTTCCTGACCCTGAGCACGCCATTCACGAGCTTCACGCTCACGCTCGGAGCGCATCCGCTCAAAAACAGCGGCTGATACGTCTTCGGGCAAATCGATGCGCTTGATACGAATATCGCGAATTGCCACCCCGAGCTCTTCACGCATCAGCTCGTCGAGTTCTGCGGTGGGGCCCGTCATCAGGTCATCACGACGCTCGGCGATAATTTCCTGAAGATTCAAGCGACCAAATTCATTACGCAGGCTCTCATCCACCCGCGGCTGAATCAGGCGAATGGCCATCAACTCATCGCCGGCAGTCGCCTCGTAGTAGCGAGTAGGATTAACCACCTGCCACTTAACATAGGAGTCAACGATAACCGCTTTCTGCTCAAGGGTCAGATAGCGGCTGGTATCGGTGTCCAGCGTCAACAAGCGCGTATCAAACTTACGAATCGTTTGCGCGATCGGCACTTTGGCATGCAAGCCAGGCTGAATATTCTCTTCAATGACTTCACCAAAGCGCAGTTTAACGGCACGCTCGGTTTCGTCTACCACGTACAGAGTGTTGCTTGCCAGCCACGCCACGGCAGCCAGACCACCAACAATCAGCAGGGATCGATTATTAATCATTTACCGGCCCTCCCTGCGGATGGAGCTACTATTGGTATTCGATGAAGAGCTGGAACTGCCCTGGGTGTTGCGTAACCGCTCAAGCACACTCGGGTCTAGCTGTTCATCGCTATTGGCGCTTCCGCTCGAAGAGTTATTTCGATTACTGCTCCCACCGCTAAGCTGATCGAGGGGCAGATACATCAGCGGCGCGTTTTCGCTTACATCCAACAGCACCTTCGGCGAATTACTAAACACTTCTTCCATTGTGTCCAGGTACATACGTTCACGCATGATATCCGGGGCATTTGTGTACTCGGAGAGTAGCGAGTTAAAGCGGTTGGCTTGACCCTGCGCTTCAGCGACTACTGACTCACGGTAACCCTGCCCCTGCTCAACAATACGCTGCGCCTGACCTTGCGCTTCCGGAATAATCGCGTTGGCGTAAGCAATACCCTGGTTGATCGTACGCTGACGATCTTCACGGGCCCGGATAACGTCATCGAAGGCGTCAATCACTGGCGCGGGCGCCGAAGTGGACTCGATGTTAATGGTTTGCAGGCGAATACCGGCACCGTAGTTGTCGAGATAGGACTGTAGACGACTAGCAACCGAGCTACCCAGAATCTCACGGCCAGAGGTTAAGATATCGATCATATCGGTACCGCCGACGACGTGACGTAGTGCCGAATCCAGCGCATTCTCAATCGAGATAGCAGGATCGCGTACGTTAAGCACAAAATCGCGTGGATTAGCTACTTGGTACTGAGCAGAAATTTCCACTTCGACAATGTTTTCGTCGCGGGTCAGCATCGACTGGGTCTGCGACAGAGAGCGCACACGGGTCACATTGACCATACGTACATCGTCAATCAGCGGCGGATTCCACTGCAGGCCTGGATCTACGATGCCCTGAAACTCACCAAACCGCAGCACAACGCCGCGCTCGGATTGATCCACGAGGTAGAAGCCCATTGCAGCCCAAATAGCCAGCGCAACAATAATCAGCAGGCCTGGCAGCGCGAAAGGGTTGCGGTTCTTATCACTACCGCCACCACCGGTTTTCTTGCCGCCGCCTTTTTTGCCGCCACCCAACATGCTGTTGAGCTTGTCCTGAAACTTTTTCAGCGCTTCATCCAGGTCAGGTGGACCTTGGTTGTTGCCCCCTTTATTGCCATTGTTGCCGCCGCCATTATTACTGCCACGGTTTCCATCGCCGTCGTTTCCACCGCGTCGGCCGCCACTACTCCAAGGGTCGTGCTGGTTGCCACCACCAGGCTCATTCCAGGCCATACTTCGTCTCCACTAAGGTATTCGCTAACGCTAATGGCATCACACTTAGGCGGCACCACCGCGTTTTGATATTATTGCTCTATAAACCTTGTACCATTTTTATACAAAACTGCATACATGCAGCGTACTAGGATGGGTAATTAAGTCGCTTACCACTCATTGGTTTCACGCAGCGCTTCAGGTAAATAGGTGTTGGCTCGCTCGCCCAGTTGGGCCATCAACTGATTAAAGTCACGCCGCGGCAAACGCACATCAAGCACTGAATGCCCCTGCTCATCAAAGGCTTCCTCGCGAACGGCATTGAGCTCGTGCAACCCTGCCCGCAGCTTACCCTGCTCGGGAGTCAGTGTCAGCGAAAAGCCAATGACATCATTTGCCAAGCGCTCGGTCAGCGCCTCATGGAGCAGCTCAAGCCCCTGGCCCTGCTGGGCCGAAAGCCAAACCACTTCGGGCACACCATGCCCATCACGCTCTATACGTGGGGCACTATCGAGCTTATCAATTTTATTCATGACTTTGAGTACCGGCACATCATCGGCGCCGATCTCTTTGAGCACTAGCTCCACCTGCTCCACGTTTAACTCGCGGTCAGGATCTGCGGCATCGATCACGTGTACCAACAACGACGCTTCAGAGGCTTCCTGGAGCGTCGCTTGAAACGCCTCAACCAACTTGTGCGGCAAGTGGCGAATAAAGCCCACGGTATCGGCCATCACTACCGGACCAACGTCTTCAATCTCAAGCCGCCGCAAAGTAGGGTCAAGTGTCGCAAACAGCTGGTCGGCTGCATACACCTCAGAATTGGTTAAGGCGTTAAATAGCGTTGACTTACCGGCGTTGGTGTACCCCACCAGCGATACGCTATGAATTTCCGCGCGCGCACGCGCTCGGCGATTCTGGTCGCGCTGGCTGCGCACTTTATCGAGCCGTTTGTGAATCGATTTGATCCGACCACGCAACAGACGACGGTCAGTTTCTAACTGCGTCTCGCCTGGGCCGCGCAGGCCAATCCCACCTTTTTGCCGCTCTAGGTGTGTCCAACCACGCACGAGGCGAGTCGACATATATTCAAGCTGAGCAAGCTCTACCTGCAGCTTACCTTCATGGGTTCTTGCCCGTTGCGCAAAGATATCGAGGATCAAACCAGTACGGTCGAGCACTCGGCACTTGAGCTCTTGCTCTACATTGCGCTCTTGAGAGGGACTTAAGCTATGGTTGAAGATCACCAACTCTGCCTCATGAGCCGCGAGCAGTGCCCGCAGCTCTTCCAACTTACCTGACCCAATAAAGGTGCGCGAGTCAGGTCGGTGGCGGCTAGCAGTGAGAAGAGTCGCAGGCTCTGCACCAGCAGAGCGTACGAGCTCTAAAAACTCACCCGGGTCTTCACGTTTTTGTTCATCATGAAAATCGACGTGAACAAGAACTGCCGTTTCACCGGCGTCTGGGCGTTCGAAAAACAATCAATACCTCGTGGACTCTCTTGCTTCTCCAGCGGTGTTAAATCTCCGCATCCTGCTCTGCCGGGTCTTGCGCAGGCAAGCGTACGTTGCGAGATGGAACAACCGTGGAAATAGCGTGTTTATAAACCATCTGACTAACGGTATTGCGCAGCAGGATAACAAACTGGTCAAACGATTCGATCTGGCCCTGCAGCTTAATGCCGTTGACCAAAAAGATAGAGACCGGAATGCGCTCCTTGCGCAGAATGTTCAAGTACGGGTCTTGAAGGGACTGCCCTTTGGACATGTTGCTCTCCCTAAAACTGTCGTTGGGGTTAATTATCAAATGGCGTGCCCTACTGGTGCTACGCCGCACTATTTTATTACTGCCCGAAAGGCCGAATGATGCCCGAAGAGCCTAGTGATATTCGAAAGGCTCAAACACCCAGCCAATCGAAAACACACTACCTAAATTACCAGCTTAGCGAACTATCTTACGCTAAGCACTGCTGTCACGCACGAGTTTCAACACCTGATCCAGTGCATCTGAGCGCTGTGAATCTACCCAGTTAAGTTCTGGCCAGCTTCTTAACCAGGTTAATTGTCGCTTGGCTAACTGACGAGTTGCGATCACGCCTCGCTCAACGAGGGAGGCATAGTCATACTCACCTTCCAGGTACTCCCACACTTGGCGATAACCAACACTCTTCATCGCCGGTAGGCCTAAATGTAAGTCATTACGCTTTTTGAGGGCGGCGACTTCATTTATCAAGCCCTCACCCAACATTACTTCGAAACGCTGGGCAATGCGTTGATGCAGCAAGCTGCGATCACTGGGCGCCAAAGCTATCGACAACACGCGCCAGGGAAAGGTTTCCGGCTGTTGCTCCGCCCACAGCTCACTCATTGGCCGCCCACTGGCGTAGTACACCTCCAGCGCGCGCATGACGCGCTGCGGGTCATTGGGGTGAATGCGCTGGGCGGATAGCGCATCCACCTCTGCCAGGCGTTGATGTAGCGACAATAGTCCTTCGTTTTGCCACTGTGCTTCAAGCCGCTGGCGAATAGCCGGGTCGGCAGAAGGCAAGTTTGCCACCCCTTCGACCAGCCGCTTGTAGTAAAGCATAGTACCGCCGACCAGCAGGGGGACTTTGCCTGCCGCGCTGATTTGTCGCATAAGAGAAAGCGCATCTACACGAAAATCGGCCGCCGAATAGGGCTCTGCTGGATCGCGAATATCAATCAAGTGGTGAGGCGCACGGGCAAGCTCACTCGCGCAGGGCTTGGCACTGCCAATATCCATACCGCGGTACACCATGGCCGAGTCAACGCTAATCAGCTCATGCCCCAGGTGCTCGTGTAGCGCCATCGCAGCATCGGTTTTCCCAGCGGCCGTGGGGCCCATTAAAAAAATCGCCCAGGGGCGGGTATCAGCCATGCGCGGTTCCGTTAGCTAAGAAAAAGGTGATTACTGATCGCGCAGCTGTTGTTCAAGCATCTATTGGCCGCGCAAGAAGAGCCGATCAAGCGCTTTGAGCCCCATCTGCGTCCAGGTGGGACGACCGTGATTACATTGGTCGCTGCGCTCGGTGCGCTCCATGTCGCGCAGTAGCGCGTTCATCTCGTCGATAGTAAGCCGACGGTTGGCACGCACGCTGCCATGACAGGCCATAGTAGAGAGTAGTTCATGCACCCTAGCCTCGACTTGATGGGTACGCCCATAGCGCGCCAGCTCTTCCAGCATCTGACGCACCAGCGCCTCAGGATCAGCCTGGGCAAGTAACGCCGGCAGTTGACGTACCAGCAGCGTCTCTGGCCCGGCGATATCCAGCTCAATACCCAGCTTGGCAATTGACTCTTGCTCGCTCTCTGCCGTGGCCACTTCGGCCCGGCTAGCGGCAATGGAGACGGGCACTAGCAGCGGCTGCGCATCCAACCCTTTGGCAGCGGCCAGCTGTGTCTTCATGCGCTCATAGACGATTCGCTCATGGGCGGCATGCATATCCACCAGCACCAATCCCTCAGCGTTCTGGGCCAGAATATAAATGCCGTGCAACTGCCCTAGCGCAAACCCTAGTGGTGGTGGCGCAGTGGGGTCGTTATCAGGCATCGCCAGGGGCGCTTCACGCACCTCACTACCTCGCTCACTGGGAGGGCTCGGCTGAGGCGTTAACAGCGTTTCTTCGTGATTGGGGTGTAGCGCCTGATAACCCTGCATAAAGCGGCGCACGCGCTCAGCACCGGGGTGGCGATCCGGCGAGTGGGTCAGCGCAATCCCCTGCTGCTGCCAGCGGGGTTGTTCAGCCCCCATTTCTGAAGCTTCGCCCTGTGGCGATGCGCCTGACGTATCAGCCACCTCGGCATCATGCTCCTCTGCACTCTCAGCGGGTTTAGCCGATGCCAGGGAGTGATGGAGGCTCGAATAGAGAAAGTCGTGAACCATACGACCATCACGAAAGCGCACTTCATGCTTGGTGGGGTGGACGTTGACGTCCACAACGTCTGGATCAAGCTCCAGATAGAGCACAAAGACCGGATGACGGCCGTTAAACAGCACATCACGATAGGCCTGACGCACCGCGTGGGCGACCAAACGATCACGCACCACGCGTCCATTGACAAAAAAGTACTGTTGGTCAGCCTGTGAGCGCGAGTGGGTGGGCAAGCCAACCCAGCCGCTTAGCCGTATACCGCCCGCTTCGCGCTCGATATAGCGAGCATGCTCGATAAAATTCTTGCCCAACAGCGAGGCAATACGCCGCTCCCGGGCCGCCGCAGAGTGACCGGCGGGCAACTGGTGAATGACTTTTTGGTTATGGCGCAATACCCAAGCGATGTCGTAGCGGGATAGCGCCTGACGGCGAAATGCCTCTTCTACATGGGCAAATTCGGTCTTTTCTGTGCGCAGAAACTTGCGCCGGGCGGGGGTATTAAAAAACAGATCGCGCACGCCAACGCTGGTACCACGGGGGTGTGGCGCAGGTGTCACCCGTGCTTCCATGCCCCGCCCTTCCGCAACCACCCGCCAGCCATGGCGGGGGTCGTCTTCGGCATTGGAGATCAGCTCCAGCCGCGAGACGGAGCTAATCGATGCCAGCGCTTCACCGCGAAAGCCTAGCGAACTAACGCCCTCTAAGTCTTCCAGGCTGCCAATCTTACTGGTGGCATGGCGGGCCAGGGCCAGCGGTAAATCCTCTTCGCCAATGCCAATCCCGTCATCGCGCACTTTGATCAGCCGCGCGCCCCCTTGCTCGATCTCTACTTCGATACGCTGGCTGCCAGCATCAATAGCGTTCTCTATCAACTCTTTGGTGACCGATGAGGGGCGCTCAACCACCTCCCCGGCGGCAATCTGGTTGGCCAACCGCGGGTCGAGTACCTGTATACGCGGTGCGGTAGCGGTCATATCAGTCAACACGGCACCTCATGAACGGGGAATCTGTAACACTTGGCCAACACGAATCACGTCACCATTCAGGTCATTGGCCTGCCTCAACTGATTAACCGGCACGCCATGACGCACAGCAATCGCTGACAGGGTGTCTCCCGACTGAATACGGTACTCGTTACCCGAAGGGCGATGCTGATTATCACGCTGCCAGGCAAGCAGGCTGGCCGGCGGTGGGAAGCGCTCGAAATGCTCGCGCAAACCGCTGAAGATAGCCTGAGAAAGCCCTGATTGGTGTACTGGGTCGCGTAGCCGACGCTCTTCGTCAGGGTTAGAGATAAAGCCAACCTCGATCAACAGCGAGGGGATATCGGGAGACTTCAGTACCATAAACCCAGCCTGCTCGACCCGCGACTTATGCAGCCGGTTAATGCGGCCTAACTGCTCCAATACCTGACCACCGATCGAGAGCGAGTCATTCAGCGTGGCAGTCATAGTCAAATCCAACAACACGCCGCGCAGCACCTGGTCTTTATCACGCAAGGAGAGACTGCCATCGACACCGCCGATAAGGTCGGAGCGGTTCTCACTATCCGCCAGCCACTGGGCGGTTTCCGAGGTGGCGCCGCGCTGAGAAAGCGCATAGACCGAGCTCCCTTGAGGTCTTGGGCTGGTGAAAGCATCGGCGTGTATCGAAACAAAAAAGTCGGCTTTCTGCTCACGTGCCAGTGCGGTACGCTGACGCAACCCTATATAGTAGTCACCATCCCGCACCAGCACGGCTTTAAAGCCCTCAGTACCGTTCACTTCAGCGGCTAGGCGACGGGCAATTTCCAGCACTACGTCCTTTTCCCGTGTGCCTGAAGGACCAATCGCCCCTGGGTCTTCACCACCATGACCGGCGTCGACGGCAATAATAATATCGCGCCTTGGGTGCGGCTTGGCTTCCTGCACTTCTGTCGGCGCTGCCTCGCTAGGCGGCGCCACGCTGTCCGACAGCTGGCCTTGAGCAGATTCCCGCTGGGCCTGAATTTCCTGGTCCCGAATCATCGCCTCAATGGGGTCAATCGGATTCTCGACGGCACTCTCACCAGGATATTCGAGATCAACGACCAGTCGGTGGCCGTACTGGTCGTTAGGTGTCAGGGTAAAATGGCGTGGCTCAATTTCTCGATTGAGTTCAAGCACTACCCGCAGGCCCCCACCCTCCCGCACGCCGGTACGCACCGAGGTAATTGCACTGTCGTGCAAAGGCAGCGTACTGGGGTCGGTATCCATTTGGGTATCATCTAAATCAATCACCAACCGCGCCGGGTTCTCCAGCGAAAATACGTTGGCATTAGTCGCAGCGGAGAGATCAAACACCAGCCGGGCATGATCTGGCGCCGCCCAAAGCCGCATGCTCTCTACGCTGGACGCTTGTACATCAACCGCCGCCAGGGCAAAAAAACCGGCGGCTAATAAGCGATATACACCTGCCGCTATGCCCTTCATTTCCATTGAATCACACCGTTCTCCAACTGGTCAGAACCTTCTTTACTGACTGCACTTACCTTGCTACTTACCTTACTCGCAATAATTCAAGCATACGCTGACCGTTATCACTACCCGCAGCTAATGAGACTAAACGCCCTTGCGCCACTACTTCCAAGGTTAGGCGCAGGTCAGGCGCTGGCAACCACCCTTCACCGCGGCTGGGCCACTCAATAATGGTGACTGCATCGTCGGCCAGCACGTCTCGACCACCAATAAACTCAAGCTCTTCTGGATCCGCTAAGCGGTATAAATCCAGATGATAAACCCGCTGATCGTTCAACTCATAAGGCTCTACCAAGGTGTAAGTGGGGCTTTTAACCGCCCCTTGATGGCCGTAAGCCCGCAGGATGCCACGCGTTAACGTGGTTTTACCGGCACCTAGCTCACCCTCTAGATAGACGAGCCCGCGTCCTTGCAATACGTGCCCGAGAGTTTCGCCAAAAGCGACCTGGGCCTCTTCGTTGTCTAATTGCACCTGCATGTGGGCTGCCTTCACGGATTAATCAATTTTCGCGCATAGGATGCCAGATCGCTGGCCAGCAGGCCACGCTCGCCTTCTTCCGCTGCCGCGCGATCGGCCGCTAACGCATGCACCATGGCACCTAGCCAGACACTAAACTCCACCTCGCCCCGCTGAGCAACCAACGCCCCCAGCATGCCGCTGAGCACATCGCCCATGCCGCCGCTGGCCATACCGGGGTTCCCGTAAGGGCACACCACCAAACCGCTAGGCCCAGCAATTAAACTGCCCGCGCCTTTTAAAATCACCACACCACCCCGAGCGCGTTGCAATGCCTGGGCAGCAGCGGGCCGGTCGGATTGGATATCGGCAACGGAACAGTTCAATAGTCGCGCGGCCTCACCGGGGTGTGGAGTCAAAATCCAGTTATCACGGCGAACCTCCGGCCACTG
>Ga0208919_1001032_pt1 | contig 16876 bp, 9 predicted proteins | sample 4_EtaG_FD_184076 | JGI IMG/M metagenome (GOLD analysis project Ga0208919, IMG submission 184076) | Marine viral communities from the Subarctic Pacific Ocean - 4_ETSP_OMZ_AT15127 metaG (SPAdes) (version 3) | ecosystem: Environmental > Aquatic > Marine > Oceanic | place: Pacific Ocean | collected...
AACCAGAGCCGGAACCCGAAATAAGTGTTGAAGTAGCACCTGAGCCAGAACCAGAGCCGGAGATGGAAGATGTCGCAGAAGCGGAAGAAGTCGAAGAGCAAGAAGAACCCACTGAGCAAGAAGCAAATGGAGACTCTGAAGAAGGAAGCTCAAGCACAGACAGCGCAGAAAGCTCTGATGAATCAGGAGAAGAAGAAACAGAGACAGCAGAAACAGAGGAGGCTGAAGAAGCCGAAGAACCTGATGCAAAGCCTAAAGTTGTGGTTAAGAAATCTGTTAAAGAAAAAATAGCAAAGAGAATCCTGAAGAAGATGGGATCTTCAGGGCGTTATGACTCAACGAATCAAATAAAAACTCTTGTAGTTATGCAAATCCTTGGTGACTCAAAAACATTTTTTGAAGCTTAGTAGAAAAATGGGTGTAGAAGTAAAACTTTAATTACAGGAGATTAGATATTATGTCAGATTTAACTTTAACGGATGTAAACGATTTTAGTGCCCTACAAGAAGCTATGGGTATGTCACAAGACTTAGAAACTAAAGCTAAGTCAAGCACTTTAGCAAGGTTAAAAATATTGCATGAGGGTGTAAAAGGCGAAACTGTTATCAAAGGAAAGAAAACAGAATACACAGCTATAGATGCAGGTGTATATGAGCTAACCTTATCTAACGGGGCAAAGCTGTATCAAAAAAACCCCAAGGTAAGATTGTTCCTTCAACGGTTTATGTATCAAAGATATATTTTAAACGACAACCGATATGTAAAAACTACATTGGCTACTGATTTAAAAAGTAATTTGCCAGATATGGATGGTGGATTTAATTGTGGTCGTCAAGCAGGATATGTTGAAGACTATGCTTCTTTACCTCAAGAACAAAAAGATGTTGATAGGGTACGCACTATCTTGGGGGAAGTGTATTTTGATAAGGCTTTAGATGAATCTGGGGAAGAATTAGACTGCTCTAAGTCTACAGGCATACCTTTTGTAGCAGACTTTAAGAAAGAAGCTTTTAAAATATTTGAGCCTGTTATAAAAGAGATTGCTACTAGTAAGCTTCTTCCGCCACAATGTATTTTAGAATTTAATACTGATGCAAAAGCGGGTAAAAGCGGGTTGACTTATTTTATACCTAAAGTATCTATTACTAAAAAAGATGTAAGTATGACTGAAGCAGACCAAAAAACCTTTAGAGATTTTGTAGCTTGGGCTGATAGCTTTAATCAAAATGTAATGGAGCAGCATAACAAAAACACTGATACTGTTGTTGCTTCTAAAATTGAAGAAGTTGAAGAGCCAGTTGTTATAGAGCCAAAAAAGAAAGAAACTAAAAAGGTTACGCATAACTCAGATGGTAATCCTAAAAGCGGGAAAGACCTAGAGTCTGTAATGAACGCTTGGACAGAAAACGACTGATGCGCTTTTTAGAATATGTCCTAGGGGACAAAGGGTGGCTATGGGTAGGCGGTTTCAAAGGGGAGAGGGACACTACGCAGAAATGTGTAGAAACCTTTGAGGCTGCTTATCAGCTCATAGAAAAATGGAGGTCTGAAGAACGCAATATTTATTTTGGTTGTAGTAGATACAATACAGATAGACGTTCTCAGGCCACCGCAGAATACTGTAAGATTTTTTACTTAGATGTAGACTGTGGACCTCTCAAAGAATATAAAAATCAGGGAGAGGGGGCCGCAGCTCTACGTCAATTCTGCGATACGATAGGACTTCCAAAACCAACAATAATTAGCTCTGGAAATGGGATACATGCTTATTGGGTTCTTGAGAATGTTATACATCCAAAAGATTGGAAACCAGTAGCTAGGTCTTTAAAGGCATTATGTGATACACATAAATTTTATGCCGACCCTGCAGTAACAGAAGATGAGGGGAGGATACTTAGGTTTCCCGGTTCTTTTAATTATAAAACCGACCCGCCAAAAGAATGTAAGTTAATTGGTGAGTATGCAAAGCCAGTAAACTTTTTCTTTTTTAAAGGGCTTGTTGGTGAAATACAATCAACACCTAAGAAAGAAAAGGTAAGTGCTTTAACTTTAGCTCTTGCAGAAAATAAACAAAGTGTTTTTGAAAACATAAAAACATGTAACCAAATAAACTTTATACGAGAGAATCAAGAAGCTGTAGAGTACCCACTTTGGAGGGCAGGCATATCCATAGCTGCTAACTGCGCCGACAGTGCAGAGGCAATACATGCTATGTCAAGAGATTCTTCTAAGTACAGTTATAACGATACCGAAGATGCAGCTAGTAAAATAAAAGGTCCGTATAGATGTGAAACTTTTGAAGGGTTGAACCCAAAAGGTTGTGAAGAGTGTGCACATAAAAATAAAATAACTTCGCCTATACAGTTAGGGGATAAAGTATTAGCAGAAATAGAAAATACAGAACAACCCGAAAGTGGTAGCCCACAACTTCCAGAACTACCTTGGCCTTATATGTTTGCAAAAAACGGGGGTATATATTCTCAGATTGAGGAAGAAGAACCACAACTAATATACGAACATCAATTGTATTTAGATAAGAGAATGATAGACCCAGTTGACGGAGAGGTAGCAGTTATAAAACACACGCTTCCTCTAGATGGGGAAAAAGGTTTAGTTATATCAGCTCAAGATGTTTTGTCGGCTGAGGAAGCAAAAAAGAAGTTAGCACACAGTGGTGTGATTGGTGGTAAAAAGCAAATGGGTGAAATTATAAACTACATAATTAGATCCTTTAAACACTTACAAGTAACTAAAAAGGCAGAGATTATGAGATCACAGTTTGGATGGGTAGATAACGACACTAAGTTTATTTTAGGTAAACAAGAGTTAGATGGAGAGACTATAATGTTTAGCCCGCCATCGTCAAGAGTAAAAGAGTTAGTAGATTTTGTAGAATCGAAAGGTAGTTTAGAAGCATGGAAAAACATTGCGGCTATATATGGTGAACGTGACATGCACGTCCAAGCCTTTGGGTTCTTTACAGGGTTTGGCGCACCACTTCTTAAATTCTTGAACTACAAAGGCGGTATTATAAACCTAGTCAACAACACATCAGGTACAGGAAAGACAACATCTTTGCGTATGGCACAGAGCGTGTGGGGCGACCCCAACGGATTAGTTATGATTCCTAGAGATACTCTTGCTACTAAGATTCACAGAATGGGTATATTGAATAATATGTCGGTAGCTATGGATGAAGTAACTGCTATGCCAGGGGAGCAGTTTTCTGATTTAGTATTTTCTATAACGCAAGGTAGAGGTGCGGGTAGAATGAAAGCCTCATCTAATGAAGAAAGAGCAAACTTTACAAAGTGGGCAACTATAGCAATTACAACTTCTAATGCTTCAATGGTAGATAAATTACGTGCTACTAAGAAAACACCTGATGGCGAATTAATGAGGTTTTTAGAGTTTGATGTACCACAAGAAAGTAAAATGCCAAAAGCTTTTGCTCAAGCAATGTTTGACGATGCGTTGTCAGAGAACTACGGTTTAGCAGGACCCATATACGCACAACACATTGTTAAGAATAAAAAAGATGTTGTAGAAGAAATAAAAAAAGTTCAGGCATACATAGATAAAAGGGTAGGTTTTACCAGTCGAGAAAGGTTTTGGTCTGCAATTATTGCATGTAACATCGGCGGCGCAAGGATAGCCAAACGTCTTGGTTTGATACCGAAAGAAATAGATATAGGTAAGGTATTAAAGTGGGTTGTAGAAAACATGGATATTATGCGTTCAGAAATAAAAGCCCCGTCTGCGGATCATGCTGCAACTATTGGTGAGTTTATAAATGAAAATAGAACAAGCATTTTAGTTGTTAATAATGATTTAGACAGAAGGTCTGGAGCCGAGCATTTACCTATACTGGTACCAAGAAGCTCAAAATTATGTATCCGCATAGAGCCAGACACTCGCAAGATGTATATAGCAGCAAAACATTTTAAGAAATATTGTGCTGACAACCAAATAACTTTACGAGATGTATTGAACTCTTTGAAAAACGACGGAGTATACTTATCTTCTTTGAACAAGAGAATAGATAAAGGTTTGGAAACTACCACTCCTGCTGTAGCTTGCTATGAGTTTGATTGCACTATATCAGGATTTATTGACATAACAGAATACATAGAAGAACTAAAGAATGAAGATACAGGGAGTGACGTACAAGATTAACTGGAATACGGTAAAGGTAGGGTGGTCCTTCTTTTTACCTTGTACCGACACTAAAGATGCAGAGTCGGTGGTTAAAACAGAGGCAAAAAGGTTTAAATACAAGGTCGTTTGTAGGTCTGTAATAGAAAACAAGCTGAGGGGCTTGCGTTTTTGGAGGATTGAGTAGTATAATGATCTTGACATGTACTTTCCTTTCTTGCCCCACGCAACGTGGGGCTTTTTTTATGCTCTTCATAATGCAACTTTCTATGACAATTAGCGCATAGCACTACACATTTTTTTATTTCTTCATATGCTTTTTTAAACCGACCGTCTTTTACTAGACTATGTAGTTTAATATTGTTTTTGTTTTTTACTACATGATGAAAATCTAAGGCTGCAGGGTGGTCTTCTCCACACTGAGTACATGACAAGGTAGCTTTAAATGCTACCCATTTTTGTTTTTCTATTGCTTTGTTTTTCTTGGCTTTTTCAATGTAGGCTTTTTTGTTCTTTTCATAGTGGGCTTTGCCGTACTTTTCGTACTGTCCTTTACTATTTCTTTTTCGGGCCATATCTCTTCTACTTTCTCAATCATGTTTTTTGGTATTACAAGTGTCTGTGCATGATTATCCACCGTCCAGGTTTGACATATTTTGACACCGTGTTTGTTAGAATATATAAACCAACCAATGCTATAAACTAACGGAAGGTTTATGGGTTCTATGTTTGTGTTGCCGTCTTTCCATCCAAATTCATGTTCTGCATCACGCCAAGTAACTAGAACCAAAGGCGGCCTAGTTTTTTCTTTCATACCAGATACTATGGGGTATTTATTCATCTTCATCCGTGTAAAAAGCAGGGTAATCTTCTTCTATTCTGTCTAGTAATTTTCTGTTTATAGTGACACCGTTGTTTGACTCTCTTTCTATTAGTGCTTTCATTCTTTTATTTACAGAATCGTTTATGTCTGCGCCTGTTATAGGAAACTCTGGATATTTATCGTTAAACTCATCTATTTTATCCATTATGTCGTCATACATATTATCGTCATCAAAGTGAGTAGCGTTAAACAATGCACCTAAAAGACGAGTTCTTAAACCTGTAATTTTAAGCTCACCTGCTTTCATTCTTATTGCAGACTTTTGCTTACGTAGTACACTCTCTGGTGCAAAACCAAGTGCTCTGTACAATACATCTACAGCGTCTAAATCACCTTGTATTTCAGTCCCTTTTGTGAGAGATACTGCAGCTTTATCTGCTAGGTAACGTTCTGCTTTTGAAATGTTTGTTGCAAGTATAGGTGCGGCAGCTTCAAATGCAGCTCTTGGATTGTATTCATTTACGTATAAGTTTGCAGCTTTAGCAAAGTTAGCTCCTATTGATACGGTAGGACCTAATAGATTTATTAGTGTAGCCTTGTAAGCATCTTCATAGTTAAGTTGAAGACCACTATCTCGCATCCATAAATTTGCTAAATCTAAACTAACTCTTTCTGATATACCTATATTTGCTAACTCTCCCGGAACGCCTCTTAATAGCATAGCTGCTCCTTTACCGCCTATTATTTGAGACGCTAAACCATTTACGAAAGCTTCTCCGTCTTCTATTCTGTCTTCTTCATCATCAAACGCAGCAGAAAATGCTTCTATTGCAAGCATACTAAACGTGTATATAGGTAAGCCCGCTGCACCAGCCATTAAAAATGTTATACCTAACATACCAACTAGCCTTTTTCTTGCCTCTGCTTTTTCAGCTTTGAGTTGCGGATCATCTCCATCTTTGAACATTGTCATAACATAAGCGTTACGTATCATGTTGTATGTTTGAATTAAAGAGTATTGCTTAAATTGGAAGATGTTTTTAATAAAAGGTTGAGCCAAAACGGGAGGCTTTCCAGCACTTGTAAAATCACCTATAGACATACCTGTTAGATCTTTTGCCTGTTGTATGGCATCCTCAAAAGCATCTTTCTTACCATCTTTTACGTTTTTTTCGTATGCTAATTGGAACGAAGTCATTAACATTATCTCTCTTTGGAATCTCTCAGTGTGGTGAAAGAAAGCAGAAATAAAGTCGATTGAAGTTCTGTAACCACCTACAATACCTCTTGCAACACCCGGCACATCTTGATCTCTTCCAGCACCTGTAAAGTCATGTGTTAGAGATGCGTTAACATCGTTGTCGTGCATAAATCTTTTATACGCAGTTTTTAGTACAGGTTGCAGTTTAGGATCTACGTCTAATTCATCTATCTTTTTCTCTAGCGTTGGCGCAGTAGTAGAATACTGTACATTTACTGTATTACCTTGTGCATCTTTAGCTTGTTTACTGGACGAGAACCATCTAGACGTTAAGTATTTTGTAGAATACTGCATCATAAGTTTATTGGTTTTACCGAAGCCGAATCTAGCTCCTATATAGGGCATACCTATTGCTGCCATACCTGCAATGTTTATTAAACCAGAGGCAGGAGCAGTTAGTAACCACAAAAAAGTAAACTGAGTTAGTCCGTTAGATATGTTATCTGCTGTTGTAGTTGGTTTTATACCTAATATGTGTGTTGCTCTAGCATCAAGCTCTCTAACTAAGTCTATTTTTAACGTAGATCTGTCTACATTTCTGTCTTGCTTTGCTGCTATATACGCATTGTCTATTTGTGTAAAGAAAGAGTCGGTGTATTTTAATCTTGATCTCTGATACGCAAAACTAATTGCTTGTCCTGAAAATATTCTAGCTACATCTGTACCAGCCCCAACTATATTTCTTCTCTGTAAGAACGCTTTTCTAATGTTGTTTTCTGGCAGCGTCATAAAAGTTAACTGTGTTACAGCGTCTTCTATGTCGCTCTGTAGTTTATTTAAACTCACACCTTTTATAGGTTTGTCATCGTCGGAAGTACGAGTCTGTTTATCTCTTTCGTTTTGAATATCTGCTATTTGATCTTCTGTTAAATTAGAGTTTTCAAAGTCTTTTTTTCTATTTTGAACTATGCCATCTACTATGTCTTTTATATTCTTAGCGACAGACGAAGAAACATCGAAAGAGTTTAAAGCTGTTAACAGCCTGTTTCCCGCATCTGGAGAGTCGCCGTCTATTGATTCTATTTCACCTCTTTCATTAAACCTAGCATTTATACTTAAATTAGGGTCCCCTGCTTCTTGTAACTCTTTTAATCTAGTCTCTAATGCCGCATCTCTATCTGCAGCAGATTCAAAAGTATAAAATTCAACAGGTTGTTTTTTACCTGCTCGTTTAACTTGAAACCAATACTCTCCAAATCTTTTTAATGGGAAATACGGAGCTATTCTCCTAGACTTTTTGCTTTTTAATTTAATAATATTTTTTTCAAGGTCTCTTATATCAGCTAAAGTATCCGCTGCTCTTTGCGCTGACATAATACTTAAATTCTTTTCTCTAAGATCTTTTTCTTTTTGTAAGTTGTTTTCTTTTATTTTTATATACTCATCCACATAGTTTACAGTTTCTTCATTTGTTTTATCAAAGTAGGTCTTCTTTATTTGCTCTTCAGATCCAAATTGTATCAATGCTTCTGCTATTTTTATACGTCTATTTTGTGCGTATTCTGGATCATCAGGGTTGTTTACAGTGACCATAGTCCTTTGATATTTTTCTACGAGGTCAAAAACAAAACCATCTGTCTGTTTTTTATAAAACTCTTGTAGTTTCTTATATATGTTTTTAGCTTTAGGGGGTAGCTTTTCATACGCTTTTCTTAATTCATCATCCTTAGGTAAAGACATAGGATCTTTTTGCCTCATAGTTGCAGAGTTCATTATGATTCCTAAATCTTTTAATATATTGTTGTTGTCTCTACCTTTTGTTTTTTCTTTTCGGAAGTTTTGAATGTCACGCATTATTACGGCAGCTTCATTTATTATTGAGTTCCTATCTGCAACATTAGCCTCACTTATTTTTAAAGCTTGTAGATACTGAACCATTTTAGAACCGCCAAGCAAGTTGTTCGTATCGTTTAACATACGAAGGGTGTATATTCTAAACAGTTTTGCTCTTGCTGCACCTGCCATTTGCATTAAAGCTTTTGGAGTGTACTTACCTATTACCTGCTTCCATTTAGGCCTAGCGTTTTGGTTTATGTTACCGACGTTGTTGGGTGTCGTTTGGTCAGCGTTGGGTGTTTCAGAATTTTTTATTGCGTTATCAGTAAATTTCTCGTTTGGTGAATACGTCTCCTCTTCTTTTTTAGCTTCAGGGCCTTTTTTAGCACTTAATCTTTCACCTTCTTTTACAGTTTCAGGATCTTTTGTAGCATCTTCTTTTACCTCTGCTGTCGGCGCTGTTGGTTGTTTTTGTTGCTCTTCTAACCGAGCTAATTTAGCCTCAAGATCTGTTACAGTTTTTTTAGCTTCTTTTCCACCTCTAAACCTAAGTCTTTGTTTAGCCTGTGATAATACTTTTTTAGTATTATTTATTTGTCTTTGTAGTTTTTGTTTCGGGGTAAGGTTGTCTTCTTTTATTAAATTTGGAAACGACTCTGATAACTCAATCTGAGCTTTATTATTTGTTGTTATAATATTTGTTGGGTCATCTCCTATTGCGGCTCTATATACTCTACCTAACTCTGATATAGCTTTAACTGCTTCTTGATATTCTTTACGTGTATCACTAAAAGCATCTGGTCTTTTTTCTTTGTAGGTATCTTCATATACTGATTCTAATTTTTTAGATGCTCTTAAAGATTGTTTTCTAAGTTCTGATACTTGCGGAGCTTTAATTCTACCCACACTTTCCAACCGTTCCTGTAACATAGTATTTTTTATGATGGCATCTTGCAGTTTTATCGGAACTTTATTGTTTTGAAGTGGTTCTACTTCGGATAAATACTTCTTAAAGACCCCTCTAAAATTATTTACATCAGTTGCTGTCACCCCTACTTTAGTTTTTTCTTTTCCAAACACACGAGGAAATATTTTCTTTAAAGGTTCTGCATCAATAAGTTCTCTTACAAATGAGCCTTCTCTTTGCTGTTCTGGTCCAACCTCTGTTGGTGCTTCTTCTGTTACTTCCGGTTTTACTTCTGGTTTCTTCTGCGCTTCTAAATTAGATAGTTTAAATTCATTTGTTTTTATGGCCTCAATTAGATTATTTTTTACTTCAGTTATTTCTTCATTAGTAGGGCGTTCTTTATTATATTTTAATATAGCTAAACGTTGAACTCCGGTGGTGGGGCTGTTCGGCTCTTCTAAAGTGGTTTTTTGTTTGTTTAATAAATTTCTGGTTTTATCTATTTCTGCCTGAAGTTCTACTGGATCGTCGATTCGTCCTTCTGTATCTCCAGGCTTGTCAGGAGTAACCCCAACAGGTCCCACTCCTCCTCCGACAGGTTCTCCAACTTCTTCGGCACCTTCATCGGTTTTTCCGATGTCAGCACTAGGAACGCTAGGCTCAGCTCTTTCGCTGTCAACTTCATCAAGTTCTGTGGCTGCATCATCTTTTTTCTGTGCCTCCTCTAATCTTTGTTGAGTACGCTGTGACTCCTCATCCAGAGTATCAGCTTCAGTATCTTCTTTTGGTGTTGCAAACTCTACACCAGTAGCAAGCGCACCTGCAACTATTCCTTCAAGTGTTGTAGCACCTGCAACCCCTCTAAATGTTGGGACATCGAACCCCTCTCTTTGTAACGCTATATTCTCAGAAAGTTTTTCTTGAGCCGCTTGAGCACCTTCCGGCCCTGCCTCTTTTAGTATTGCTGATGTGTAATCTTTTAAACCACCCTTGCTTCCAGATTTTATTAAAGAATCACCTAATATTTTTTTAGCTATAGGTCCAGCCAACGCTTTGTCAACACCTGTTATGGCAGCAAGTCCACCAAAAGCACCACCTCCCAATATTAAATCTAAATTCTGACCGCCATATTCTTGCGCTAACCTTGCTCTTTCTTCGGCTTGTCGTTCGGTTGCACCCGCATCTAATAATGCTTGTTTTGTTCCATCATAAATAGTGTCTTTTACTATACCTAAACCTTGGGTCGTACCGACGGCTCCAAGAATTCCGATTGTGGCAGCAGCAGGTGCCCCTGCAACAGAAGAACCAATAGCAGCAACAATACCGGGAGCTGCAGTACCGAGAGCGTTCGTGACTAAATCTATAGGAGCAACTGTAAAAGCTTTTAGAGCAGCTACGACTTGATCACTTACACCTTTATCTTCAGCATCTTTCATTATTCTAGATACTTCCGCACTATCTTGTTTAGACTGTGCCGACATGAGAGAGGCTAAGTATTCTTCTACACCCCCTGCTGCTTGAGAAAATTCATTGTCTGCACCTAGCGAATCAGATATAAACTTAATACCAGAAACCACACCTCGACCAAAACTAAGAGGAACGTCTGCAACAGATCTAAGAAAGCTTTGATCTTCGGGATCGGGTATCGGCTCAGTAGGTTGTGTTAAATCTGGTTCGGTTGTCGGAGGTGCCTCTACTTCGTTGGCTATGTATTTAATAGCGTCTTCTTGAGTGGCTCCTTCTGGTGCGTCAACCCTATATTTTTTACCGGCTGGTGAAGTTACTTCGTAAGTAGGCATTTTAAATTAATTCTTAATTTCAGTTACTTTATACCCTTCATACCTATCAGAAGTAATCGGGTCTTGGAGAGGAGGTAAACCTAATTGTTCTAAACGTTTATTTTCAAGATCAATGAGTTCTTTTCTAGCTGCGTTTCTATCCTCTCCGGTTTTCGCCTTTCGTATTTTTCTCTCTATGTCTCGATACTCTCTTGTATTTTTTAAACTTTCTAATGCTTTAATTGTGTTCATTGTATCACTTCTTCTTTTTGTTCCTAGTGCAGTAGCCGCTGATGCATCTGCTCTTAGTTGAGAACTTTTTATGGTTGCTCCTGCTGATATTTTCACACGCTGTAGAGCAGAATTATCAGTTAATACTCTATTTGCAATTTGTGCTCTAGTTGTATTGTAATTCCTGAGATTTGCATCATATGACTTTCTAGCATCGTTAAGACGTTCTTGAGAAAACTTAGCAATACCCATATCTTGTTGAGACTGCATACGTGCTAACTGATTTTCTTCTTTTCTTAAACTATTGTGTTGGTCTTTGAGTCTAGTTAATTCTTTTCTCAAAGGTGCTATTGCTTTACCAGCCCCAGCTCCAATATTAACCAAAGCGTTTGGATCTTTACCAGCTAGTATGTTAAGCCCTGCTTCTAAACCAAAGAACGCAAGTGCTTCTTTTTTATCTTCCTTTAGTTTTAATCTTTCATCACCTAATTTTCTAGCTTGATCACTTAATAAATCTAAATTAACTCCTGCATCTGTGAATAAGCTACGAGTATTCTCTACAGAAAAATCATCTGGCTTAAAGTCTTTTGGTTTTTGTAACCCTATGATATCCATTATAGCTTGCGTTTTATCTGCCATATCTGCCACGACATCACCCAAACCTTCTACTTCACCTTCAGGCCTACCTAATAGATCTTCATCAGTCGGACCAGATTTAGGTATTTCTCTGGCAGCACGTTGTTCTGCAAAGTATTCTGCGGCTCTACTTTCTTGCTCTGCGGTTGGTTTTTCACCTTCTTCAGGTAAAAAATCTTGTCTTTTTCCTTCTGCTAAATAATCTCTTACAGCCGCTCTTTCTGAAGGTTCTCCTTCTTTTATGTCCGTATAACCTTCTGGGTATATAACCTTGCCTGTTTTTTCATCATATATAGGTTCAGCTTTTACTTCAGCAGAGGCACCTAGCAATCTTGCATTAGCTAGTGGGTTATTATCTTCTCCTCGGCCTACTGGATTAATAGCGTCATCCATAAAGCCAACATTGGGGTCAGCAGGTAAAGTCTTTGCTTCCCTAATCATATCTTGCTCTCTCATCCTCATAAATTCACCAAAGGTTACAGGTTTGCCATCAGGCGCTCTTCTTACATCTCCAGCCAAATAACGTTTACGAAGTTTTTCTACCACATCTCCAGCGGATTCAATTCTTGGCGTTTCCATTGTGTCAAAGTCAAACTTAGGCAGTTTAGAATATTCTTCTAACAACCCACCATTACCAAACGCAACAATACCACCACCTGCCATACCTCTTCTGTACATATCTGGTCTCATTGGAGCTGAGGCAACACCGACGTTTGATCTATTCATAGGGGGAGCAGTCTCTTGAGCTGCGTTTTGTGCAATAACTTTCTCTATTACCGTGCTTGGAGGAGGACCTCCCATTTGTTGTTGCTGTGCCATTTGTTGCGCTACTGCTTTAATTTGAGCAGCCGCTTGTGCGTTCTCTGCTTTTTTTGCAAGAACAGCAGGCACCATTGTTTTAGAAATCTGTCCTTTTTGTGCCATCTGCATAATCAACGCTTGAGGTAAACTAGCTAACCTATCTATTGGGGGCACTACAGAATTGTCATCGGGTCTAGCATTACCCTCTATTGCTTCAAGTGCACCTATTATACCTATTGCCATTTTTTAACTCCCTGATAGTAATTTAGCTAAACTTAGACCTGTAATACCAAGACCTGTTAATTGTGATGCAAAGCTTGGTGGAGGCACTGCAGTTGTTTGTGTTTGTCCACCCATAGGTATGCCTCTTAGTAAATTAGATAACTGACCTAGTTGCCGTTGTCCAAACTCGTCCTGCTCTCTTTGGTATGCAGCCTCGGCGCTTAACCCCTCTTGTGTCAACGCTCTTTCTAAATCTCCATACGCACCGAGTGTCTTGAGTCGGTCTAGTTCTGCTGCTTGTTGCTGAACTCCTAATCCACCTAGCTGTTGTCCTAATGTGCCTAATCCTTGAGCTGCTGTCATCTGTGCAGCACGGTCTGCCCCAAACTGTTGTTGAGCATTTAAGAAAGCATCTTGTAAACCTTTTGTTTGTATATCACCAAGTTGAGTTCTAAGTCCTGATTCCCTAGCTCCTGTTAAAAGAGCTTGTCTTGCACCACCATATGTACCTTGTCTAGCTGATGCTAAATTAGCATCTAACTGAGCTTTTTTTGCAGCATCAATTGCTTTTCTCTGCTGTATATCTACTACACCTTGTTGGTACGGTGACATATAAGCTTGAGCTGCTGCAGAATCAAATCTCCCAGGCGCTGCCAATAATCCCTGAACCCCTGCTTCTTGAGCTTGCTGTGCTGTGGTAAATGCCCCTGGTGCTGCTAGGTTTTGTATTTGCGTACCTAGTTGTTGTTGTGCGTCCGTCATTCCTGCAATACTACCAAGACCCATAAGGGACCTAGACCCGGGGCTATACACATCTTCAAAGCCTTTAGAAAATAGCTCATAACCTTTTGGTATAATCCCTTCATAACCCGGAGCACCCGTATAAAACGGTTCTAGTTGTTCAGGTATTGTTGGGTCTATTTGTTGTACTGATTGAACCTGTGCCATATTTATTCCTCTACGCTGGTAACGTTTTATTTACATTTACTTCAGGGGGTTGTTTCGTTGTTCCATGACGTGCCTGTCTAATTCTATCCATCATGGAGTATAGTCTTTCGGCTCCTGCATTTGAGGAACCATTACCAAGGTCTGCCACTACATCGGCAGGTACAACGAACTCTCCATCAGCTAACCTTGCTTCTTGCATACCACCTATATTAGCTTTTATTGAATCACTCATACCATCACCTGCACCATCTAAATATCTAGCAGGAAGTGAAGATACACCACCTTCGTTGTAGCCAAATGGGAACTGTTGTCCTAACTCAGAAGCTAAATTACGATATTTTTTTCTATCTTCTTCTCTTGCAAATAATATATTTTCTTGCTCTTGTTTTCTTTTAGCCATTTCTTCTATACCTTTTTCTGCACCAGTAAGTGCTACAAATGCAGTAGCAGGACCACTTGTGCCTTTAAACCCAGAAAAATCACCATCAAGTGCTTCAATCCCCCTATCCCTTATTCCTCTTCCAATTCTCCCAAGCCTATCCATAGTAGAACCTGTAAGCTTTTGTATCCCTGATTGACCTATATTAGAAGGAGCAGTTGATTGGGGATTAAAGTAAGAAGAAGTTGGTCCATCTGGCGTAGTGCTTGAAGGTGATCCCATAGCCTCTCCTATTTTGTTAGCAGCAATTACTTTTCCGGCGGCTACTGCAGCTTTTTTAAAATCAAACTTACCATCTGTAAATCCAGCATCTGCTGCCGCAAGAGGCACTCCAATGACAGGAGGTAGCATATAAGGTATATAAGGTTTAATAGTTCTATATATTGGTTTTACTATTCTTTTTACGCCTCTATATAATTTTCTTATCTCTCCACCAAGACCGTAACGCATTACACCATCTTCCATTACGCCACCACCACGTCTATACCCTAAACTAGCAATCCCACCAGTTCTCATACGAGATTCTTCTGGTATACCATACGCATCTTCCACTTCTGTTTTTACTTCATCTCGTATGTCTTGTTTAAATTGCTCACCAAATAAACTACCAAAGTCTGAAAAAGTATCAGGCATTTGTGCGCCAAACTTACTATAATCGGGAGCTGGTTGTTGAGGATTTGCGAAAGCACTTGCCATAGTGCCACCTACTAATCTCTCTACACCATCAACAGTTTCTTTAGGTTTTAATCTCTCTATTCCTGCTGTTGCTGTTGGTCCAGTAGTTACAGGAGCTTTATTAAAATTTGAAAAATCTAATGTCGGTATACCTAAACCAGAACGTATGCCAGATTGAACTTTAGCCATAGTTTCAGGATCTCTAATAAACCTATTTACCTCATCAGGAGTAATTAAAGCTCCAAACCTTTCCCTCCCTTCTGCTATATCTTGATCAGTAGGTGATGTTCTAAATAAATCTTCATATAAAGGTTTAAAAGCTCTATCAAACCCACTCCTGTATGCAACTGCCTCTGGAGTAGATGCAAACTGCCTGATTTCTCTAGGGTCTATAGTATCCCCATATTCTTTTTGGTAAAAAGCTATTTCTCCAGGGGTAACGTCTCTATCTGGCCCCATGTATGTTTTATATAAGTCTATTATTTGAGAGGGTGGTATTAGGTTTGCTTCAGCTTCTATTCTTTTGTCTAATTCATTGAACGTACCCGTTTCCTCTACTATAGCTCGCCGTTCAGGAGAAGCAGAATCATATAGTCTTTTCTCTAAAGATTCCTCTTCCCCTGCATCATATATGCCATCGCCACCAAATTCTTTAACATAAAAATTTATTTCGTCTTGATTCGGATCTCTCCCAAATATATCTTTATATGATTGTGTTATACCCTCTTCTAATTGCGCCATATGTTATCTCCAAAGACCTGCCAACCCCCAAGGCAGAGAGGTAGGGTGGTGATTCCACCGAGGAGGTTGTTATCGCAGGTTAAACCTATATTCATGTTATTGTCACCGTTACTGATCCTAAACCTGTTGTTGCTAAACTCCCTGCCACCACCGCATCACCGGGTAATAATATTTTTACGTTGTTCCCATCTCTATACAAACTAAAATTAGGAAGTCCAATAGGGCTATCTGTTAAATCTGTTAATACTAAACCGTCTAAGTGCAACGGATTTTGAGAATCTAATTGTGCAAAATAAACTTGAAGAACTTTTATAAGCTGATTAAAGTATTGTGCATCATAATCTAACGGTGGTAAAGGTAAAGGCGGAGACCTAAAAGACCGCATCCCCATTATCTTCTCCCGTCCGGTCTACCATCTAATCTAGGAGACCCTAACTTCCAAGTTGTACCTAAAGTGTCAGATGTTATTTTGAAACCTATCTGTCTTGCCCTTGCTCTTAAAAATATTTGATTACTGTAGACACCTACAGATGTTTCTATAACATTTTTATCGTCTTCAACTCTATACGTACTACCCGTAAAATCTCTAGGTTTGACTGTCATTTTAACTTGTGGTTCGTCGGCATTAGAACCTGTAAAATCTACATCAGGAAGTATTCTTTTAACTAGAGTAAATTTTTCGCCATCGGATATATCAAAATCTGAAGAAGTTATAAACGAAGTCATAGCTGAACCATCAGCATCTACACCTCTCTCTTGATCATATAATACACTACCTTCTATGGCTTGTGGGAACTGTCTTAAATTACCGTCTAGCCAAGCCGATCTGTTTATACTTCCGTAGTACCATAAGTTGTCTTTGTAATTATATACTACATAAGAATCATTTATTTCGCTATCTGCAGATGGGTAAAACCACCATATTTCATTATGAGATTCCACAGTTCCAGAATATACGTAAGATAGTGCTGCAAAGTTAATATTATCAAACACATGGTCTCTTAATGTAGAGGGTAAAGTATCTACACGACCATTATATAAATAAAACTTATCCGACCCCATCCAAAACAAAGTGTTACTTGCTGCTGATATTGCACGAGGGCTGGCTATAGATACGTTAGTTTCTAGTTCTTGTAAACCAAATACATCTGATGTACCTAAAAATTGCAAGGAATGTACCGACATATCGGTAAATACTAAAGTTTCTTGTCTTGTTCTAGCTACCGCAACAATTCTTGAACCGCTACTAACTCTTAAAAATCCTGCACTATTTGTGGTAGTTGGTTTAAAATCTTGAGGGGTATCTTGAGCTGCAAAACGTATTAGTAAAGGATCAAATGTGCCTGTATCTTCTGTTGTGGTCAACCCTGAAAACGGAGTTGCTCCAAAAGCTAATAAATGTCTGTCTGTTTGAGATACCATAATCTGACCTACTTCTGCAGGAACATTTTTAGCGCCTATTAACGAAGAAAGTTTTACTGCT
>Ga0208919_1001033_pt1 | contig 16868 bp, 31 predicted proteins | sample 4_EtaG_FD_184076 | JGI IMG/M metagenome (GOLD analysis project Ga0208919, IMG submission 184076) | Marine viral communities from the Subarctic Pacific Ocean - 4_ETSP_OMZ_AT15127 metaG (SPAdes) (version 3) | ecosystem: Environmental > Aquatic > Marine > Oceanic | place: Pacific Ocean | collected...
ATGTGCTCCAGTATCTGTTGGGTGTTGCACTCACCGTTGGCTGCTAGGTATTTCTTAATGTTCTCTCTTAGGCGTGTAGTTCTCATTCTTCTTCCTCTCCTTTTCTTCTTACACACATGAGTCCTCTCATGTGCAGGGGGACGGGTTTGCCGTCCCACTCGCTACCAAGAGGCTGAGCATATAGGTCTTCCCAATACCCTTTATCTACTGCTTCCACGATTTGCTCAGGTTGGATGGGGAACCAACCTCTCCAAGTGTAGAATAGGTCTTGGCCCGCGATTAGGTAGTAGTCATCAGGGGTGAGGTATATCGCCTCTCCACATTCACAAGTGAGCCCTATTACCCATCTGTCGGTGATAGTTTCCTGCCCACTCTCGTCCACGAACTGGTTATTCCCTAAGATGTCCCATTCAGCATTCTCTAAGTCCATGTTAACCACTGGGGCCTCCTCACAATGAGGGCACAGCCAAGATTGAGCCTCTTGTTGCATCATCTCGGCGGCTAGCATTGGGTCATCGGGGATTATTCTGGCTTGCTCCATTTCTAGATGCCAGCCTATCATTTGCAACACAACCTCTACCCTACGCATTGCAGTCTCTGCTCTCTCAGTTCTGGTGAGGAGGGTGAGAGTGGCGTCCCCTGTCTTACGAAACGCCATCTCCCCCTCCATCCAGTCTTGCCCCATCTCTAATGCTTCAACTACTCCCTTAGTCCACTCTAGGTCTTCCTCGGTTGGACTCCACTCTTCAGTCATTTGAACACCTCAAAATTGTGTAGAGTTAAATTTTCACATTTGAAACACGGAACCAAGATTTCTCTCAAACCCTCGGGGTAGTCCTCGGTAGGTTTATTCCAAAGGAGCATACACAAGGACTTCCTGTCGAAAGTGGAATCGCATACCATACATCTCTGCCATTTGAACAAGAATTCAGGACAATTATAAATGTGCATATAGGAATCTACTCTTTTCAATTCACCATCCAGTCTCATCCCCGTGGGAATCTCTAAATCTTCATTGAAATCGAATACGCTGAGACTCATTCACTCGTCCTCCTCTGGAATGAGGGTAGTCAAGGGAATATCTGAGGGTGTGTTGATTGCTATTCCACTACTATTTACATTGGCTGGATGTAGATGTCCTATAGCATACATGGCATAGCACCCACACCTTTGGCAGTGTATTTCTATCGTCTGCACATATCTAAGGTTGGCAACTACCCCTTCTAGTGACCATTTATGGTCATGAATCTCGCACTCTAGAAGCCCTTCATAGGCCCTCTTGCTCGTCTCTAGTTCCCTTGCTTGTTGTGCTATTTCTTTCGTCTGTTCTTCTATCTCGTTTAACTTCTCTGTTATTGTCATATTTCTTCTCCTTTCTCTAAATAGTCAACATGGTCCTCAGGAAGATACTTCCTAAGTTTCTCTTGTTTTCTTTCGAGTTCTTTTCTAAGTTTCTTACAGGCCTTAGTCACCCTGTTATAGGCTACTTTGTCCCCTTTTGGACCTAGCCTATCAAAGATACCAACGAATGGCATCTCTAGTAGTATGTATTCAACTATCTCATATTCAGCATGTTTTTGGCTCTTTGCTCTCATCTTTCTCTTCTCCTAGTTTGAATCTATTCCTAATACGCCCATCTAACGCCATTCCCTTCTTAGGTTTCGGTGTTTCAGGTGCTAGGTGGGCGCAGTCCTTGCACCAGTATTGGCTCCCTACACCTATGTGGATAGGGGCTCTGTTGCCGCATTCTGAGCATTTCTTGACTTCTTTCATATCAGCGTTCTCCCAGCCATCAGGGAGTCTGCGACCGCCTGCGCGACTATCATCTTATCGCTCTCAGAGCCGTCCAAAGCGGCCTTTACGATGGCCTCCTTCTCGCTGACGACCTTGTCGAAGTGGGTGTCGACCGTGTTGGCCGCGCTGAGAATGACCTGATGGCACACATCGCTCTCTTGTGTTATGCGCCTCACACGCGAGGCTGCTTGCCTCTCATGGGCCGGAACCCACTCTCTCTCTACGAATAGCGTGGTATCTGCAGCGTCCAGATTGACTCCTTCTTTCATGGCTAGTGTGCTGCAGATTAGAAACGGAAGGTGGCCTTCTTGGAATGCTGTTATGAGTTTCTGCCTTTTCCCATCAGGCGTTGAACCTGTGATTATTGCACTCTGACCCTGAAGTGTCACTTCCATCAACAGACCATCTACTACATCCTTGTGATGCGCGAACACCACTAGAGGCTTACCAGTGGTAGCCCAGTAGTCTACCATCCATTTACCTGCTGTCTTGATTTTAGCCTTCCCAGCAGCGTGTCTGAGGTCTGTGAGAATGTTGAGTAGGAGACCGGGGGGTATGCTTCCGCTACCCGTTGTCCTGTAATGCTCTAACTCATCCATCAGGGTGTTGTAGACTATATCATACTGTGTGCGTGAGATGTCCACCTCTATGATGGTCTGCAACAGGTCAGGCATTTGGTCTGACAGTCTTGGGTCATCCATCGTTCTCCTTAGCATGATGTCTTTGAGTAGGTGGTTAAGGGGTGGAGTTATCCCATCGTCGCTAGTCTCTATATTACTAGCCCCTCCGAAGTCCCAGCCATATCCGTTGTGGATTGCTCCACAATATTTCTTCCCGAACAAGTAGTAGTTCGTGAAGGTGGCTGGCTTGAGCATGTTGAGAACTGTGAATATCTCTGAAGGTCTGTTCAGAATGGGTGTGCCACTCATGGCTATCATCCCTTTGACTGTAGGCCAAGTCGCCAATCTCTTGGCGGCTTTCGTTCTCTGGGCCTTTTGATTCTTGAGTGTGTGACACTCATCGAAGATGATACAGTCGTAATCATCTGCTAGAAGTTCTTCTACTCTAGCGTGTAGCAAATCATAATTGATAATTGTGATGTCGGATACTTCGTACTCCTTCGTCTGACCGTATATCAATGATGGATTCATGTCTGTCCATTTCTCCACCTCGTTAGCCCAGTTCACCTTGACCACAGAGGGACAGACGATGAGCACTCTCTGATACTGGCCGGAGAGAATACACAGGAGAGCCTGGAGGGACTTGCCCAAACCCATGTCATCTGCTATGAGCAATCTGTTATGTCCACCAGCAGAGAACATGTGTGGTGCTACCCACTGGTAAGGCCTCACTAGTTCTCCGTGCTTGAGACCAGCGAGCCAAATCGGCTCAGCCTCTATCGCACTACTGAGAAGCACTCTCTCTGCTGCTACTGAGTTAGCCGTGACTATCTCCGGTATCTCTAGGATGGCCTCGGAGAGTTCAGGGTAGTGGGGCTTGATGGCCTTAGCCACCTGCACTCCTGCGCTGGCTGGTATTGACCACTCCTTTCTCTGACCGTTGAACTTGGCCTGACCACAGGACTTCACAGCAGCGTTGATGTCTGTATAGTTTGGTTTGTATGGCCACTTCATCGCTAATCGGTCAGGTGGTTTGTAACTAACTGTAATCACTCTAGTCATTCTTCATCATCTCCAATGTATTTTGCGAAGTCTTGCATTCCTCCATCGGGGAACTGATAGTCCACCCAATCGTATGCAAGTTTGAATTGCTCACGCAACCGCTTGACTTCTGCGAGCAGGTCATTCAATCCCTTTTTCTGTTCGCTCCAATCATCACCGTATTGCTCATTATCTTCTAAGAACTCTATTACTGCCCCGACATTCCAATCGAGAAACTTATCGTGGCCGTCTGTGCTCATTTCCTTCTCCCCCTTTTGATGTCGTCTCGGTATTCCATTATGGCTGCAAGCCCTGCTGCTGCCCAGAACGCATCTGAATTGATGGCCCACCAACCTAACACATTGCCTATCGAGCCGATGAAGATGAATAGCCCACCTATGAGCATCCAATGATGGCCCACAGCCATTATGCTGAGGTCATCCACCGTTAGTTCTCCATCTGCGTTCACATCGAACCAGCCAGTTAGTTTCTTCTTGAGGCTTGGTTGCTTGTCGCAATTGCAGGCTCTCCCCCACATTATTCTCCCGCAATACTCGCAATGAGGTGCTACTTGTGGCATTTTCATCATATCCACCCGAACAATTTCGCCACTACTATGACGCTCAATGCCACATTGAGGAACCCTACTACGGTTCTCGTCAATGCTAGGCTACCTACATGCTTCTCTGACCATTTGTCTATACTCTCTCCATTTACCAACTGCTACACCTCCCACATTTGCGTCGCCTGTCGTGACCTGGATTAACTTTCCTTTCGCACCACCTGCATTTTGTCCTGTCCATCATTCTCTCACCTCTACAAGGAACTTCTTTTCGTCGATGTTCTCATACCCACAGTCACAGGAGAAGGTCTCAAAGGACAACTCATCGTAGTGTAGGTCGTCATACTGTAACTCGTCATACTCCTCATGATAGTAGACACTAAAACCATTTGAACCGTTCCTCCACATCGTTATGTGTGACTCATCTCCACCGCATTCTGGGCATCTAATCTTCTTCTTCATTCTTCTTCCTCCAACATCTTCTGTACATTCTGCCCTGCCTTAATCAATACCCCAATGATATCGTGTTGCTTCAGGACTAATTCTTCAAGCGCATCAATCCTCTTTGTGAGGTGTTCCACACAAGGTTTCCAATGATTGCCTGGTGTGGTCATTCGTCATCACTCCAATCAAAAACGAGAGCCGCTACTGCTTTCGCTATCTTAGAAGGGCTCATCCATGAGCCTCCCACATAGCACCCTCTCTCATTTGTCCAAGCGGAGTGTAAGTCCGTACCACAGGCCGAATAACACGCCCAGTTTGCTTGTCCTATCTTGTCCCTTTGTAAGAACCACTCTCGTCTAAAACCTTCATCAAACGCATTCATTCGTCATCACCACAACCGCACTCATCATCTATTTCAGTACCACAGGTTTTGCACCAATAACAATAACAATTGTCACTGGCCTCCGACTCACCACAATTATCGCAGACATAGGGGTTGCCTGTGCTAGAGTCACAAATTGCATACTCCCTGACCCATATGGCCATTTGGCAGAGTTCACATTCCATTCTAAGGTCTAAGTTGCCTAAGCGTTGGGGTGATAGTTTACGCTTTTGGTTGATTTCCATATCAACATAGTTCATCCCACTTGAACCATCAACTATCCATTCATGTTCACATTCGGTCTGAGCATCACACCTAAACTCCTTGATAAATCCGTCTCTATAACTCATTCTTCCTCATCTCCTTCGGGGACAAAGATTCCACGGACTATCATGTCCGAAAGCCAATTATCTTGATGCTTCAAATGCTCTTGGTAGTAAATGATGTTGCAGATGGTTTGTATCTCTGCCTCATAGTCTATGTCGCTAGCGTTCATTCTTCTTCCTCCTCTGCTGCAATCAATGCGTTGTAATACAACTGATACATGCTATCGTATTGTTCTATGGAGAACACTTCAGCGGCCACAAAGGTATTGATAGCCATAATGTGTGCTAGGTTCTCTCTGTTGACCTTCTTGAAGTCCTCTACTATCTCTCTTATCTTGAAGTATAGCACTATCACTAGTCCTAAGCAACAGCCTAGAATGAACAGTTCAAAGTTCTCGTGCTCGATTATATCATTTATATTCATTATCTCCCCTCCGTTTGGTCGGAGCCGGAGGGCGAACCCTCCGACCCCGAGTCGGTTTGTGTTGTGTTTACGCTCAAAGGAATCCGTCCTGCTTCCTCTTCTCGTCAATCTCTCTCTGCCACTCGGCAAAGACGGGTAGGTCTTCTACGGTTATGTCTGACCCACTTATTGGGATTCGCCTATCGCTAGCGATTAAATCCCAAAGCCTGTTCCAGTATGCCATCTTGGAATCCCCTTCTGTGCCATCATAACCTTGGTCTTTAGCCTCTCTAATCTGCTGTAGGCAACCACAGGTTCCGACACGAGTGCTGCTATCTTCGGCTGCAGCGTTGCTGTCTGTCCAGTCAGGTGCTACGAACCCAAAGAGTTCGCCGCCCTTACCTTCCCATGTACCCGGACTACCCCATGCCTCGTAGATGTCCTCAGGGTGTGCTATCAGATAGTCAATAGCGTGGTCATACTTGTCCTTTGGTAGTACGATACCGCACTCCATTCCGCTTTCGTTCTTAGTTATCTCTTCATTTGCAATGTTAATTGTCATTTTCTTTTCTCCTTGTTTTGGTTTTGTTTGTGGGCGCTGGGCCGAGGAGTTTCCTTCTCCCCGACCCAGTTTTGTATCAGTCTTTCTCCTTTCGGAGGTAGATATTCATGACAGGACCTGCCCTCCACGAGTCCTGTCTTACTGTCATTATCAGTCCAGCATCAGTTAATCTCTCGATGAACTCAGCCTCTAAGGAACTAGCCATCTCAGTTAGCCACTCCCTAAATACCAATCTGTCATGCGTTTCCATCTTGCCATCCTCCTTTGAATTGCTCATGTTTCTTTTCGGAGGTGGTAATACCACTATCCCCTTTCTGTAAGTCCTTTTCGGTGTCTTTGAATATCCCCATGAAGCCTTTGATGGACTCAATACTCATTCCAGGTGGTGGTGGAGGTAGGAATATACCATCCTCCGCATCCCACTCCATCAACTCCTCAGGAAACATTTCACACACTTTCACATCGTAGCGTCCGCTGTGCATGTTTCCTGCTAGGTCTTGGATGCTTCCCCATATCCATCCGAAACCATTCTTACAGACAGTCCCACCACAAGGGCAAGGCCCTTCGGTCTCCGCCATCTTCACGATTATTCCTCCAAGAGTTCTAAGTCTCCAAGGATAAGAACCGCTTGGTTCTTAATTTCAGCCAAGGCATTCAGCCCAGCCTCTCCAGCGAGCAGTGCATCACATAGTGTAGCGATGTTCAATGCTCTCTGGCCTGTCACAGACCTAGCCACTAGCCAAGGGTTCTGTAGTTCCTCCTCAACCTGAGGAATATCGGACACTTCCTCAATGACAGCAGCCATTTCAGGGTCATTATCCGATGAACCATCCATATCATACTGTGCTAGTGTATAGTAGGCCTTCCTTGTGGTCCCATGCATCACAATAAACCCTCTATCACGCATTTCCTTGAGGAATCTAACAGCCTGTCCAGCCGCCATACCCTTCCAAGGCCCAGCACGCAAGTCCCTCTTCGTAAACGACTCTTTACCAGCCGCCCACTTCAAGGCTTGTCTCATCTTCTTTTCTTTCAGTTTTCTTTTCTTACTCCAAGTTTTCTCACTCATTTTTCATCATTCTCCTCTACTCCCACAGGGTGGGACGAGGGAGCCGAAATTGTGCCTTAGTCAGGCAATACAACACAAACCAATATGTTTCTCGCACATCGTTGGTTTATACTCCCTCGCCCCGTTCCAACGGGTGCGAGTATCATAGTGCACTTATGCCGTGCACCTCTGTATATCCTGGAATGCCATCCAGGTATGCCTCTACTAGGTTCTCTTTCCTAATGAGGTCTCTGAAACTCTCTTTATCTTCAATCGACATGTCAGCCCCCTCATATTCACTAGTGACCCAGTTGAACATCTTCATGAACTCATCATTGACTCTCTTGAGTCTCCCATCTAGGGTGTCCATACCCAATGCTGTCCCATCGAGTTTCCTCTTGTCATCAAACACAGTAGGCTTGTGAGTTATGGCTCCTGTGAAGCATTGTAGCGCATGATACGCTGTATTCTTCTCATCAGCCGCCTTCACATAGTATAGGTTAGGGTCTTTCCAACCCTGTGCCAGAGCCAAATCCATGTGGCTCCTATTGACATTCTTGACCTCTTGTGTCTCCTTATCCTTAGTGATTCTAGGTGGGGACAGGCCTATGTTGTTCTCTGACATTACATACATCAGTTTGTCCATCAGTTGGATGTCCATTGGAACCCAAGAGAGCAGTTCGGTGTTGACCAACCACTCATTGAGTTCTGCTGTAGCATTCACTAGGTCTAGACCCAGTTCATCCCAGTCAATATCAGCCATGACTCCCTTGGTATGTCTAAGGCTCAGGGCTGTCTTGATACCTCCAGCGACTGCAAGGTTGCTGCAATAGGTTCTCAGGGCTCCACCATGAACGCTGAAGGAACCTCTCCCATCTAGACTGTTGTTAATCGTAAATCCAAACTTGTAGAGTCCATCCAGGTTCTGGGCAGCCTCGCTGAAAGCGTCTGTGCTTAGGAAACTGTGCCCCTTCTCCTTCAACTGGGCTGCTGCTGCTTTCCTTGTTTGTGCCGCTTGGGTCACATCTAAGTCCACTCTACAACGAGCACCATCATTCCATGCTACAACTGACGAATTGATGTTAGACATCTCTGCGTATCTTAGCATCGGCTCCACCCATTGAGGGTGTGGAAGCACATGGTATCTATCGCTGACTGAGCCCAGTAGGGCTCCAGCAGGTCGGTTCTCTGTCTTGAGGGCAGGGTTGAATATACTCCAAGTGGCTGCGCTGCCATTGGGCTTGTTCACCCTTACGAACTCCTCTCCACTAAACACGAAGTTAGGTAGGAACTCTGGTGTGAAGTTCCAAGGAGCCGTCTTCTTGGCTCTCCCTCCCTTCAACAGGGCTCCATCCCATACATCTGCGGAAGAATCTACTTCTTCGGCTTCCCATATCTTAGCGAACTCTACCCCTTCCGTCAGTTCTGGCGTTGGGGTATCATTGATGCGTGCTATGAGATTCTGCTCTGCTGCACCTTGTTCTACCATGTCTATCAGGTCTATGTGCAATTCGCTACTTGGTTGCACTGGTTCTCTTTCTCCCTTGAAGACCATCTCGGGTCTGAATACTCCTCCGGGTGTCTCAAACTCGGACACCTTACAGAGCCATTCTCCCTCTTTAATCTTGAAGGTGGTCAAAGAATTAAATGGGACTAGGGTGACTGTATTGTCTCCCCCTATAGCCGAGTAGTGTAGCGATACTACTGTCCCAGAGTCATTCTTCTTGACCTTGCTTGCTATCATTATTACTTGCTGTTTTGTCATTTTCTTCTTCTCCTTGTTTTCGGTAATCCCCTACGGGGACTTGACTCTTATGTACTTTGCCTTGTTGCAAAGGATAAATTGAGGGGCTGGGGGTGGAATCTATATCCCACTCCTCAAACATCCACTCTTGTGTTATCAGTCGGATTCTCATGAAGTCAGTCATCTGACTCCATTCTCCTCTTCTTCATTAGTTCTGTATGTTTCTTCATGTTATCTCCTCTAGCATAATATTTGACCATGTAGGACTTCATGTAGTTCCTCTCACGCTTTTGGACTGAGGTCATACATCTTTCATGCCTCTGCCTTGGTCTCCCTCTCCCCTGATAGGGGACTTCCTTTCCACATTCTACACAGTTTGCTGTTATTTTCTTACTCATTGTCTCTTGTCTCCTTCATGAAAAATATCACATAGCCAAAGAACCAGATGAGCAAAGCCCCTGTGACCCCTACTATCAGGTCTCCAAATGGACTCATTCCCCACATGGTATCACCTTAGCCCCTTTTGACAGGTTATCGAAGGCTGGAATCAGCCTCAGGTTCTCTAAGGCGAATGCCTCTATGATACCTTCCATAGTCTCCAATTTCCCTTCTAGTTTATAGTGATTGATAGGGATAATGTGGTCAATGTGGTAATTCTCCATGTCTTTGGGGAATCCATCAGGCCAATCTTCAGCCAGATTGTCTATGAACTCTACCGGAGTATAGGGTAGGTGCTTGAAGCACCCATATACCCTAATCTCCCCTTCAGCCAGATATCTTCTCACTACACCCCTGACTGCAGTTCTCAATCTTCTTACTAACGCTTCGCCCGGTGGTAATGCTGCCACACGGTATTTCTCTTCTTTGTGCTTGTGATAATTTCTTCTCCCATACATTCTCTCTCTCTCCTTTACTATTTCTGGGTCTGTAGCACATGGGTCACAATATTTGTTTCTTCCATGACCAATTTTATTGACTCCACAATCTTTACAAACACCTTTCTCTTGGTTTCTCGGATTGCATTTGATATGATAATTACGCTGATAGAGTTCATCTATTTTTTCTCCGCAAACCAAACAATCAGATTTTTGAGCCAATCTCTTTACTTTCAATCTTTTGTTTTGCAACCTATTGCGCCTTTCTACGACTTCCGGTCTGGCTCTGTATTCTCTGTAGTATTGCTTTCTTATAATCAGAAGATTGCCTTCTTTATCACAATGTTTGTCGTGGCACTCGTCACAATATCTGTTTCTATGTTCTCCCTTCGGTTTAATTCTGCAATTATGGCATAGATGGAAACTAGTCATCTTGTAAATCATTAAACTTGTTTCCCCAATCTCTTCCCACATTATGGGGCCGACATGTTCCGTTATGAGAATGGTATAGAAACATTGGTTGTCCTCAGTTAATACATCAAGAACTGAGTCGTGATTAGGAACCAATAGATGTTCAATCATAAGTCCCCTCTGCTCTTTAGATTCAAACTGTATTCTCAATGACTTACCTAGGGCAAACTTCTCTCTCTCTCTGTCTCTCCGAACCCTCTCACCATCAGCACATTCTTGACGACAATATTTTCTCCCTAGAAAGGGAGGGACAGGTCTTTTCTCGCAATAGGCACATATCTTGGTCATTCTTTCCTCCCCTTGTGGTCTCCCATGTCAGCAATTTGAACATGCTCTGGAAGTTTTAGTTGCTTCCTTGTTGGATATTTCTTCTTAGCATCCTCCATCCATACGGAAGCACAGGTGATACATATCTCCAAGTCCAGTTCCAAGAGTAGTGTTGCATCCAGATTGTCGATAGTAGTCATCTTGCTGCAGTTCTCACATTCGATACAGTAGTTTGGACACCCATCACTATCAATGTATAGTGCCTTACACCCTGGACATATGAGAACTTCGTGGTATTTCCCGGCTTCTTCATATTTCATGCTTACCAACTCGATTGGTATGTATACCAATGGAAGAAATGGCCTTTGTCACCCTCTATTATAGGTTTGAGCATATCTATCGTTGGTTTGATTTGCCACTCGAAGTAGTCCTTATCGTATTCCTGATTACCGAAGAAGAAACCCTCAATATTAGGTAGTATCTCCTCTGCAAACTCCTTAGCCTTTTCATTAGGCTGACCATGATTATTGGAGTTCTTCTGGTAGACTCTCCATATGTCCTCACAGATTTTGAGTAATTCTTTCAAATGCTCTGTTGACAATTCGTATTCTTTGCAGTCGTCCTCCCCACCTTGGATATTCTCCACGAACCAATTGTGAATTGCAGGGCACTTTCTCCAACTACCTACACTTTCCACGATTGCGCTTATCTGGTCTACCTCTATTCCCGGAAAGTCCTCCAAGATTATCTTGGGTTTGAGTCCGGCCTCGAGGGCATCAGCGAGCATCCAACCGTTAACAGATGTTCTTTTGGTGAGATATTGGTCTAATCCCATTATCTTCCCCCCATCCTTATCTTCTCGCCACAGTTTGTGCAATAATTCTTAACATATGCTCCAAACTTCACACCACAGTTATGACAAAAGTTCACTTTTCTATCAGGGATTTCATGGTGGCCTTCGATAGCCCAAATACCTCGTCTACTCCCTTTACCAAATTCAGGACGAGTTATCTTCAATATGCGTTGAATGTTCGCACTCTTTTTGATTCCAGCCTCTGTGTCTATATCTGCGGCTATACAAATCTCCTGCCATCGTAGTTCATGCTCGCTATCGTACAAGGCTTGATACATCTGTTCAGCGATTTCTTCATCGGTCACAAGTTCAATTCCTTCAACATAATATCTTCTCCCCTTCTTTGTCCCATGAACCTTGATAGGGTCTTGATATGACTCAATTTGCTTTCTTATTACTTCCCAGTCATTACGGTCAATGTCAAAGCGTTCACAGATGTCCTTTCTCCTTACAGGTTCATTTACAGCACCTATCCATTCTGCAATAAGTTGTAAGCACATCTTTGGGTTTTCTATACTCATTCTTCTTCCTCCTTTGTTGCACCTAATACTGGTTGTTTGCCTCTGATTCTTCTCCAAAATAGTTTCAATGACCTAATCATTCTTCTTCCTCCTTCTCATAATTATCTGGGTTATTCTCTGCACATGATGGACACTCGTAATCGAGCCACTCCACCTTGATATCGTTCCAAGGTTTGGTGCTAACCATGTGATGGACAACATTGACAGTTCTCTCTCCGGCACATATCCATAGACAACCACATTCTCCAGACTCTACTACTGACCAAATGCGGTGATAATCTTTACCAGAATACATGTTGTTCGGCATTTTGGTGACAACAGACAACTGCCATCTCTCCCAACCATAGTAGCCTCCGTCTTGGTCTTCTTTCTCGTGGATTATGAAGTCCCACTCGTCAAAGAATCTCTCTGTCGCTTCACCTGTTAGTGGATAATTAACTGTCACTCTACTTCTCCTCCTTTAGTAGTCGGTGTAGTGATGGTGTTGGGCTCCTCAATACAGCCTTGCTCAGTCTGAATCTCTTGTCAATAGCCTTGATTATCTTCTCCATAGCCTTGAGGTCTTTACTAGGCATATCACCCTCTCTAACCTTATCAATGAACATATCCCTACACAACAGCGTGACGCTGGGTGGGAAGTCGCCACATACCTGCCTTAGAGGAGGTAGTTTCGCATCCCCTTTAGCGGCTTGAAACATGATGTTAGCAATCACATTTGGTGTCATATCAGGCTTCTCCATCGGTATCAACTCCTGTGAACTCATCTATCAATAGACCCAGAAGGCATTCCTGCCTCACACAAGGATAGTTTTCATTACTGGTCTTTCTCAAGACATCAAGATGACTGAAGGCTACGAACAGTTGCTCTCCATCCCCTAACTCGAACTCCATCATCTTTACATCTTCTTCTCGGTTATCCTTACCATCAACTACTCCAACGAACTTCATCGTCACATAGTCCTTGGCTGGGCTGGCGAAACTAGTCACCATGAATTCACCATCCATCAATCTGTGCCCAAGTTCTTGCATCTCGTGTTGGTCTATCGAACCATTAGCCGAGAGTATGTTGAAGGCTGCTCCGTATGCTCTGAGCACTCTGTCCGAATTGGTCTGAGAGAATGGAGTCCCCAGTTTCTTCTCCATAAACTTCCAGACCTTCTCAGGTTCAGGGTGGCCTAACTGTATGTGTAGACTCCCATTACTCTTCAAGGTAGCGGCTTTTACCCTGAACTCAGGGTTCTCTATGTCAGGTGGCCCCTTCTCTCCCTCTATATTCTCTTGGAATATGCTCGCATTCGGGTTATCAGCATCAATCTTGGTTATTTTCTTCATGTTCTTCTCTATTTCACTCATTTTCTTCATTCTCCTCTTTATTGGAGTCGTTATATGCATTGTTGATGCACTCTTTCGCTGTATCACGGAGATATAAGCCTCTCATAGTGTAGCCTTTCCTTTGTTCATCAGTTAGAACAGGATTCTTACTCTGCGCAATAGCGTGTAGCATCTCGTTCACTATGTATGCGGTTTCCCTCACCCAGTAGTTCTCCTCAATAGCCCTACTAAGAATTATTGTTGTCTCAGATTTCATACTCATCTTCATTCACTCCTTTGCTGTTAGTTGGTTGCGGTTCAGGTGTTTCATCGGCATCGCTCTCCTCATCCTTCTCGTCCTTCTCGAGATTCTTGACACCTCCAGCCTTCAACGCATTGAACACATCTATGTGGGTCAGTCTGAGCCACCTTTGTGGGCTGATACCATCAATTCTCACACCATCTTCCTCAGTCATATTGTCGTGGAAGTAGAAGTGACTCTTACTAGAGTTAATGCACTCAGGGCAAGCCCTGCATTTCGTATTAGTCTTGACATCCAGAGCCATAGTTAGTATGTGAGGACTGCAGTTCTTGTAGCAGTAGTCACAGTTCACATGGTGAACAAAGCCTTTGTCTCCCTTCTCGTAGTCGGGAGCATCCTTCTGACTTTTCATGTTGAAGTTGCATAGAATGCAAGAATCAACCACTACCAAATCCTCTGGCATGTTTTCGTCCAAGAGGGTGTTAGCAATGTTTCTCAGTAGTTTACCCTTGAGCATTCCAGCGCTGTTCAGTTTGATTTGACTCGCCAACAGTTTATCCCATTCCTCACCGTGTAGCACCTCCATTAGGTTCCCGTTAAGGTGATTCAAACTCATTATCTGAACATCGCTAACTGGTTGTAGGCAGTTCAGACACAGACAAGCGTCCATCTCGACACCAGCCTTACTCCTATCAATGCAATACTCATGCACATCAGTTAGTTTCCCTTGACATGCAAAGTCAAAGCACCAGTCATCCTTCACCAAATCTTGCTCTGGGTTCTCCCAAGTAGCAAAGTCACAAGTTGTGCACTCTACCAATTTGGTGTTGAAATTAGTCTTCTTCACAGAGGACTTACCATAAGTAGTCGTCGTACCCCCATACTGAGCCTTGTGAAAACTTAGTGCTTCCCCAGCAGGTATGCCACACATGTCAGCAACATATTGCTGCTGCTTTGTGGCTTCTACCGCCTTGTCGCAGTAAGGGCCTCTGATGGCCTTCACTACATCGTAGGCAGACTTCCAGTCTTCTCTCTCTTTCTCAGTAGCAAAGAGGTATCTTAGGATAGCCAGTTGCACACCAGTTCTCCCGTGTCCTCCCATGCACATGCAATGGATAGTCTTCACCTTGTTCTTTCTGATGTCTACTACCAATTGCTCCCAGAACTCTTTACCTAAGTCCTCAGGGACATTGAAATCAGGGAAGTCTATCGCCAAGATGTTCTTTGGTGGTATGACTACCTCTATCTCTTCCATGCAAGGCCAAGAGGCTGTTTCTAAGCCCCGAGTTCCGTTCTTGCTGGGCATGCCCTTCAAGACCTCGCTGTCTGGCCCCATCGCCAAATCAGGTGGGTTCTCCATTAGCCACCAACCACCACTACGGCTGCTGCCTCCGGCATATACCTCTATGCCGTCGTGGGTGGTGAACACAAGATTAACACCTTTGTGGCATTCTTTCCATGTTGTTCCTGTCGTCGTTGTTGTTGTTGTATGTCTTCCATATGTCATTTTATCTCTCCTTCATTTAATTTGCCTGCTTCGTGTAACGCTTGAAGCAAGGAATGTGTGTTGTATTCGTATCTCCCGTCATGTCCTACAATCATCGCCTTGATAATTTTGGTAGGGGTATCGAACTCCGAGTGGGTGGTAGCCCACATGTTTGAGTGGAATTTGAGTGGAGTCTCCATGTGTATTGAATTCAATATCTGTTCCAGTTGAATTGCACTACCCATGGTGTCTGGAATCCATCGCTCCGGCTCTCTCCAAGCATAGTATTGAGCGACTGAATCTTCTTCTCCTATTTCCTCCACTATCTCCGATATCTCACCCCACCACTCTTTCAGAACATAGTCTATGTAGCAGTAGCAGATACTACTGTTGTTGGGCTGTATCAGGTAGGCCTCAAAGCCATCAATCTTAGTGACTGTCACCTCAGGTGTTTCCACCTTCCTCGTAGTCTTGGTAAATGCTGTCTGACTCACCGCCCTACTGCCATGTGCAGTCAATTCATCGGTGACCATTTCAAGTGGCTGTGGTTCGTAAGGGAACGACATAGATGTTTGTCCCATGTATATGTTCAATGCTTCCATTAGTTGGTTGAGTGTGTCCAAGTCAATACCCATCTTCACCAATGATGCCATTCTCTGACAGTCTGCTGAGGTGCACTCGTCATATCCACATAGTCCACTCTTATGCATTCTATAGTCTGCTTTCAGTTGGTCAACGAAGAAGTGCTCGTGATGTTTCAAACCTCTCTTCTTGATATCGTCCTTAAGTGTGTCATCCCAATCAGCGAACGACAAGAACTTCGGCATCTCCTCAACCATCTCCTCATTGACTCTCTTCTTACTGTATGTCATCAAGTGCTTGATGAGTTTGTCGTGGCCCTTAGCCACCCTGTGTGGTTCGTCCACATAGTTAGTGTAGAACATGGCATAGAATGGTGCTGTGACCAACCAGTGCTCGGAGGCTGATGTGAAGTCATGGTGACCAGTTGTCCCTACATCGAATGCATTCTTATCTCCGAGGAACTTGTTGAAGAAGAAGCCTGTATTGTGGACAGCGTTCTCCAATTTGTTGACTGCGTTAATCATACTCTTGATGTTTACATCCCCTCCCTGAAGAAGTGAGAGTATCATTCCACTTGCATCTCTGGTTGGATATGTTGAGTTGTAATATTTCTGCCCACCGAACGAACCATCCATCCACTCTACTACACTACTATCGTAAGCATCTGAGTAGAACTTAGCCATTGAGTGTATCAGGTCGTATCCCAGTTCATTGTAGTTCAATCTCTGGTAGTATTCACTCCTTTGGAACAGATTATCCACACCAGATTCTCCAGCGATGCACTGCTGTATCAGTATGTGACTGAATGCTCTCTGAGCACTAATCTCTGCTCTGCTACTACCTATACCGTGTCTGAACTCAGCCATTGATACACCGAGTGCAGCCTTGATTATCCATGTGGTGAATACGCCAGCAAGGTAAGCCTCCAAGCGAGGGTCATTGACTGGCCCTGAGATGAAGTTGTGGAAGAATTGTGATAGTGGAGCAAGGTTGTATGTCCAGAACCTGTCTCCATCTCTCAATCCTATCTTGTAGTAGTCCATGAATGGTTCAGGGCTGTATGGTTGAGCCTCTGCTCCCGGTTGGTCTGTGACCCACCCTACTATCTCTGTCCAGACAGTCCCATTCTTCTTGGGTTTGATACCATAGATGACAGGGAAGTTGAAGTCCAGACCGACTCCTGCTACATGGGCTGAATTAGTCCCTGATGGTGCATAGACCACGAATCCCTTAGGTAGTTCTCCCTTCTTGGCCATTTGTTCCAATTCGATGCACTCATCGAGTGAGCCCTTACCCACATCCATGCTCTCTAAT
>Ga0208919_1001034_pt1 | contig 16865 bp, 20 predicted proteins | sample 4_EtaG_FD_184076 | JGI IMG/M metagenome (GOLD analysis project Ga0208919, IMG submission 184076) | Marine viral communities from the Subarctic Pacific Ocean - 4_ETSP_OMZ_AT15127 metaG (SPAdes) (version 3) | ecosystem: Environmental > Aquatic > Marine > Oceanic | place: Pacific Ocean | collected...
ATACTACTCACTTCTGTGAGCATATCTATCCGTTTCTTCACAGCAGTACCTTTCGACCGTAACCGCTGTGCCATCTTTCCTGCGTCACGCATCCCTGCCCGTGTCGTTACCGCTGTCCACGTTCCGATGAAGACCGCAGCTTTCGCCAGATCCTGGACGGTGCCCTGAAGAAAGGGTCTGTCACTGTTTCAAAGACGCGAACGACCACCAATGCAGCCGCCATGCTTCCAAGTGTATAACTAACTAGCCAGCCCATCAGTCGCCCTTCTTCCGCTTGTTACCCTTACCCTCAAGTGCGCTCAGTAGACCGTCTACCGCGTCAAGCGTTTGGTTTACGTACGACTGCACCATATTGCGTAACGGCTTCAACCCAGCACTCTTGGCGCGGGTGCCTATCTCGTCAATCTCCGCTCGCAGGTTTTCAGCCGAGAGTGGCTTGTCCTCGGACTCCTCTTCAGAAACAGCCTCCTCTACGGGCGTTCCTTCCTCGTCAGACACTTGGTCTTCCTGTGGGTCGTCACTCATAAGGCACACACTTTATCACGTTCCTTGCCTGCGTACATTTTACCTACCTACTTTCCTCAGAGCCTTCTTGTGAGCTTTACTAAACGAGTCCCCCGCACGCATGGACTTACGCATGTCAGCCATATGCTTTGCTGAATGGTGCTGCTTATGCTTGTCCATCGTAGCTGATTGACGCTTAGATAGTTTCATAGGAGGCATGACTAATACCTTTTTGCCGTCTTCTTAGATTCTTTGAATGCCTTAGCAGATGGAGAGCCTTTGGCCCCAGGCTTACGCATCTTCTCACCAGACCCACCCTTGATCCGCTTACGCTTTGCTTGGATGTTGGAGTACAAACCTTTCCCTGGCATCGTTACGCCTTCTTCCCTTTGTTCCGTTGACTTATCGCGGCTGCCTTCTTCTTCGCATCAGCTGAAGAACTAGCCCCCCATGCCTGAAGTGATAGCAGCTTCCTGGTTGGCTTGCCTTTTGCATCACGATCTGGTCCTTTGGATCCGCCCATACGAGCAAGGAAACTAGCACGCCTGGGGTTATCACCAGACTTGACTGGTGCCTTTAGCGTGCCGCCCTTGTAGGACGCTCGACCCTTTGCGTTCAGACCGCCTTTAGGGTTCTTGCCCTCTTTGCGTTGCCATGCAGGACTCTTAGCCATTTGTATTAGGCTCTGCGCTTCCGAGCAACACCCATCCTGCGTTTAAAGGCTGCGGCGGGAAGATTTTTCTTAGGCATTGGAGCAGCACGTCGCTCTCCAGCCGCACCCGGTCGTGGCACATTTCTTGGTTTAGGCTTTGATGGCATAGGAACAGCACGTCTCTCGCCAGCGGCACCCGGTCGGGGCGTGGCAGGTCTTTTACGTCCTGGGATTGGCGGTGTACCCCGTCGTCCAGGCATAGCAGCAAAGGGACTTTTGCCCCCAGGTCTTATCGGCATAGGTGCTGCTCTTGTACGTCCTGGTTTAGGCCTTGGAAACTGTTCATCAAATAATTGATTAGGATTTTTACGACTTGGAGGGGTGTTCTTCATTGTCATCGGAATCTCCTATTACTTTAGCTTGCCTATCATACTACCTCGCTATCGGACGGGTGTACCGACTCGATCCCATGTCTGGAACCTTTACTCGTGGGTTCGGGAAGGAGATACGTCGTCGAGTTATCGTTGCTTCAGACCGGTTACGGTAGAACCCTGCTTGTCCAAGCCAGAAGTCCTGCTCCTTACCTGAATAGATCCCTACGTTTGCTGCCTCGTGGCATAACTCTGATCGAACTGCGTCATACACCGGCTCCAGCAGCTCGCCGTCTACTTCAAAGGTGTCGGTGTCTGCGGACACACTGGAAAGCATGTCCCTTGCCAGCACACGTAGCACCTGATGGCTAGGTAGATCGTAGGGAAACTCGATAAACCCATTGTTCGATCCCCCACCAACAGGAGGAATCCAATCGTAATTAGATAGAGGCTCCCAGTAAGGCACGATGCCCTGTGTCTGGCCCACTATAAAGATTGCCTCATCAATGAACGTAGAGAAAGCGGTTGCCGTACCAATAGCAACCCCCACGTCAGCAGTGGTTACCTCTCCCAGTGTGGCGTCTACGGTAAGAATCTCCCACCCAGTACCACCATGCACTGCGCTGTTCGTTGAAGCGATGCGAGCTGTAACACTGGTAGAAGAGGTGTTATACACCGCTACTCCCAAGTGTGCCTTCATGCGTTGTGTTGCTACCTTGGGTGTAACCGTCTGGAGCAGGGTAGTCTCATCGGATGCATTGTTCAGCACCCGTGCTGAGTTATCGTCCCTGAACACACCGTAGTTGGCAGGCCCAGTGGTCTGTTGTTCCTGGTTCACCGTGCTGCCAGAACCAGCAAGAGTCCATGAAGTCGCACTAGTTGTACTACCCCATGTTTCAAACCCAGGATTGAGTATCTCGTTTTCTGCTAATGAACTGGCACTGGGCCATTCACCCATCAGCACCTGAAGTGGCTTTGATCGTAAGGTTGTAGGTAGTTCAAACCTACGCTGTATCTGACCAGTTACCAGTGGCTGGTGATCACGCATGATCGCTATCTGTGGAAACAGGTTCTGTCGGACCCGATTGAACCATGACTTCACATGATCTGGGTTCCATCTGGTCAAGATAAAGTTAGATGACTCATCTTCAGCAGTAAGGTTTGCACCGGCCACGGTAATCGTGCCTGTGCTAGCGGTGTAATCCGTTACTCTACGAACCTTACCATTGTTGGTTGCTGTTGACCCATCCACGTCGTTGAGCAACATAGCGTACCAACCGATGAATGTGTCATCTACCGGATAGTCATCAGCAAGATTGGTAGATATCACGCTTGTATTGGTTGTAATGTTGGTTGTGGTTGCAGCCTCGATCACACCCAGTGGGCGCAAGATATCTACTCGTGCAGTGGACCATGTAGTTGTTGGCATTCTTACCCCTTCTACAGCTTCTGAAACTTAGCCTTGACAGCAGCAATAGCATCTTTCCATGTAGTAGTGCCATTTACTGCATCCCAGTACTGCATGTCCAACTGGTCACCGATACTGGGGTACGCCTCCTGCCTGAATTTAGCATAGCTTGCTGAAGATCCCCCGTTCTTGCGAATACCATCTTCAATTTCACTGGCACGTGAGTTTTTCGCCCATTCGTCTATCTGGGCATTGTACTCATTAGTTGTCAGTGTGATGCGGACGCCATCAACTATCTTGGATATTGATGAGTTAGCCGCTTTTAGATTTTTCTTCCACTCTTGTAATGTTGCCATCACACCACTCCATATAAATATATATTTCCAGAATCCATAGTGGTACTGCCGCCCGCTCGTGCTGCAAACTTAACACCTGTAATAGCTGCCGTTGTTTCAATTATTCCTGACGAGTTGATAGCAAGCATTCCATGGTTGTAGTTATATGTTTCTATATGGGAATGGTATTTCTTGTGGAATGTGGTATCAGCAGGCGTATATAGCCTCAGGATTCCACTCTGCGAAGCATAATTCTCAGCACCAGAAGCCTCACCAATAACCTGTTGAGCAGCACCTTCACCACTGTTCTGGCTATTGCTATCCTGAATATTTACAGCAGCCCAAACCCCATTTTCATAACCGCCTATGTAGTAATTAGCACTTGTGACTAGCTGGTCATATCCATCATCAGCAGCCGTTCTAAAAGTACACGTCACTGAACTGTAGTTAGTTGCACTAAAGTGTATGTTTTCAATGTGGAACTCATAAAGGTCGTAGGTTGCATCTATGTTAGCTTCAATGGTGACTGAAGCAACTGAACTACTTATTGGCGTGGTGCTGATATATACAAGCCCCATTACAACACCCCGTACATTTTGATAGTACCGCTATCAATATTTCCCGCACTAAACTTGAACTGTATCTCGTCAATAGCAGTTGCAGTATTTATATATCCGCCAACGGTCAGAGTTGATACCGAATTACCCTGAAAGCAATTTACTACCACGGCTTCAAATAGCGTAGCGTGCGTTCCATCACTTGGGTCGAATAGACGAAGACTGCCAGAGCAGGAATCAGTAGCACCGTTTCCAGTATCTTCAGCTAAAATTTGAAAAGCTGTGCCTTGTGCTTGGTCAAGGTCAGCATCTGCGGTCTTAGTAGCTGCGCCAGCGGCTTCAGTGTTGTAAAGATTCAGTACTGAGGAGGTAATGGTTTCGTTATAACCGGATTCTCCAGCAGCATTTACCTGAAACATAAAATCCACATTGCTGTTGGACGGGTGCATGTTGAAGAACTCAAAAACGTACTCTTTATGCACGCTAGTGATACCACTAGTAAAGCTAATAGTTGAGTCAGCAGATGCGATTGCTCTGTCTAATAATCTAATAGCCATTAGCTTGTCTTGATCCCATACATTTTGATAACGCCACTGTCGATATTTCCACTTGAGAATCTGAACCCTACCTTATCCACAGCAGCGGTAATGTGTACGTAACCACCGGCCTCTGTGAAGCGATGCTCTGCATCACCATGTTGCTGTGACCACCCCGTAAATAGCTTATAAAATGTGGTACTGGAAGGATTCCATATCCGTAGTATTCCAGACACAGAAGCATCAGCAGCGTTGCTAGATTCTCCTGATAGATTCACATATGCAGAGCCGCCTTCCTCTTGGGAAAGGCCAGCAATATCCGAACCCTCACCAGCCCAAGAATTAAATGCATGTGCTGGAGTACTGTCGGCTTCTGTGTGTTCTAACGTGGCTACCCCGTTATGTATTGACGAGTTGTAATTTGTATTAACCTGAAATTGTATCTTTGCGTTATCAGTTGCTGGGTGCAGATTGTAGTAACGAAACTCATAGACACTATAAGTAGAATCAATATTACTTTCAAACGCTAGAGTGGCTGATGAAGAAGCAGTAACGGTCGCTATTAGAGTGTGTTCTTCCTCATGAGCAGCTAATTCAACATCACTCAAGTCTTTCAAAAGCGCATCAGGTATACCATTCACCTTGAAGATATTTGCGACAGCTACGCCGTTTACTGATGTAACTTCGTTAGCCATTACGCATGCTCAATAAGCGTAAGGCTGGGATTCAGGAAGACACTACGTGCCCCTATGGCGACACCCATAACCTGGATAAAGTCACCAGAGTCACTGGGTCTGGTTCCCGTTAGAGTTCCATCTGACTCCGGTGCATACACCTCGTTACCAATCGTAAGGTTCCCACCAAAGCCACCGTCATCACGATATACCCCGTGCGTCAGGACCCTGACTGAACTACCAGCACTGCCTTGTGCTTCGATAGCGATCCCAATAGCAGGCATCGTTCCTGCTGCCGTAGCATTGGCTCGACCCACTCGTCCAGTCGTGGTGCTTACATACACTGCATCAAAGGCAGTGATTGCTTCCGAGGCCAAAAACTCGATAACGATTCCTTGCACCTTATTATCTGTTGTGGGGGTTCCTGCTGCTGAAGCAAACCCAATAAATTTACTATCAGATATATCCATGCCAGAGGCGGTGACCTTGGCTATCTCAGCGTTGTCAGCATCAAAGTGAATTTCGTTGGCAGTCTCAAAGTCGATCTGAGTCTGTGCATCCTCACCGATAACAATGTCCGTTGCATAGATAGAAGTTATAGTTGTCTGAGCAGGAGTTATTGCCACGTCATTAGCGTTTGCCGTGATGCCGTCCCCGCCAATTACATTGACAGTAGCCGCCCCTGTCGTAGCTCCACCCGTCATTCCAGTCCCTGCTACAACCGAGGTTATGTCACCACTACTGCTTGGCGTGGCCCACGAAGGAAGGCCAGACGCGAGTGTAAGTACATCGCCGTCAGTAGCCTTAGTAAGAACTGCGGGGTTACCACTTGCATCCCCATAGATAATTTTCCCTGAAGCAATACCTGCTAGTTTATCTAGCGTAATTGCGTTGTCCGCTATGTAAGCAGTAGCGATAGCCGTGCCTTGCCACTCTCCTGTAGCAATGGTCCCTACAGACGTGATCTGTGTCTGTGCTGCATCGACGCCGATCACAGAAGCAGAAGCAGTAAGACCTGTACCAGCTAGCAATGTAGCCAACGCAGTAGTAGTAGTCTTTTGCTCGGTAGAACCATCCGAATCCAATGTGGCAAAGAAATCGCCGTTGGCAGGGGTAACCGTACTCAGCTCAGAAATATCGAATGTTACGGTTACGTCGCCACTAGTGTTACCACCTGACAGGCCAACGCCTGCGGTAACAGAGGTTATATCTCCACTAGATGCAGCGGGAGTGTATTTGATACCCATATTTATTCCTTAGTATGTTGCGTAAAAATCCACGCCGTCATCATTAGTACCGACATCGATGTAGATGTCTCCTAGGTCTATTACATGGCCTCTGCTTGGACTGATCTCAATCGCAGCCCCAGCAGCTAACCCTTCGTTTGTGCTACTAGCAACATCAGATCCACCAACAAAGACCTTACCGGTGTTGCCCGTTTTTGCAATGATTGTTATTGCTCCGTAGATGCCTGTTCCCAATGCAACAGCAGTACCGTTGCTAGGTACTGTCTGCGATCCAGAAAGAAAAACACCCTTAGATGCGGTTGAATTAGCCATGTTGCAGCCTCCTAACAGGAAGATACCACTCCTGCTGGCGTGGTATAGTGCACATGTGCAACGTGTAGTGGCATATGTTGAGGAACAGGAATACCAGAAGCTGAAGGTAGCACTGGTGCTGGATGAGTTGTCATTCAGCGCATGGTTGCGGCAGCAGATGGATCGATATGTTCAGTCACGTCTACGAGGGACGCTAACTCTGCTACCGGTTAGTGAGGAACCCTGGCCCTAATGGGTTAGGAGTAGCCCCGACATCTCTGGGGCTAGGCATATCCAGATTCTGGAGTGCTGGGTAGATAGAAGCAGAACCCGTTTCAGGATTCTTTACGATTGCATCCCACTTATCTGGATCACTCTGGCTAGGGGTAAATACCACATCCGGTGCATGTCCACCCCACTTGATGTAGTGGCGCATATTCCGACGCAACTCTTGATATGCCTTGATATCGTCATTGCCTAGCATCTGACCAATAGCATCGAAGTACGCCTCATTAGCAGATGCTTCTGAGTGCTTACGACCACGGCCATTGTGACGATCTTCATTGCAATCGTGGATAGCGTAGGCAAGCCCCTCAGCAACAGACTCTAGACTCTCGTCAGTAGCAGCAAAGAAGTTGTGACCATGGGTCCACTCTTTGTGCCAGAACTGTGCCATACGAAAGGGAGGTACTTCAGGTGTAGAGTCCAGCCATTGCTGCATCTGGATCAACTGTTTTGCATCAGCCAAAGTAAAACTCCACTATCGAGGGCGTGAGGATCGACGGTTACGATGCTTCTTCGGTGGCTCTATCGGTATTGTTTTATCTGTATAGAAAGAAAACACAAGGCCACCCGTAAGTAGCACAAGCCAAACCACCATAAAGATATCTATCATCTATAACCCTTGGATAGGGGCGGGAGTTACCCCGCCCCCATCTAAAACTAGGGGGAAATCCTCAGCTGAACGAATCCGTAGTCAGTGCTAACAGGAGCAATAAGCGCCGAAACACCGATCTCTTCCTCGTTCTCGTGAGTCCCGTCACGGTCCAGTGGCTCCGCAGACCCTGCTGTGCCGTCTGAAACACGGACGTGCTGTCCAACAACAAAGGCTACGTCACAAAGAACCTTTGCAAGTCCCCAAGTCTGGAACCAGCCGTAAGAACTGGCTGCAATCTCAGAAGCTGCAACACCTACACAGAAACCAGTGGACGTGGTTGGGTAGATGATGACATCCTTGTAAGGGTTTAGGTGAAGAGCCGCAAGGCTAGCGGTCGTGATGGCCTCTGAAATCGTGTCACCGTCTTCCAGGTTGATGGTTCCTGAACCACCGCTACCGATTGCGTCGTGTTGACGAATCTTGTAGACGTGACCTTCACCAGCACCATCGTTGATACCAACGTAACCCTCAGCGTACAAGTCTTCAGCGGCAGCGGTAGCACCAAGTGTGAGGCTGATTGCCTTAGCACCTACAGCAGCAGCAGCGGTGATTACCAAGTCCATGTCGTGGTTAGCTTCAGTTGCTGCGGTCTGGCAAACCTGGCCGGCACCAATAGCAGCGGCAGAGGACATTGCACCGTACTTGAAGATCCGGCCATCAGGCAAGATCAATCGTGTGCCGTACGGGTGTAGCTTTGTCGTACCCGAAACCTTTTCGTCACCGTAATTACCGAATATAGAACCATAGTTAAAAGCCATCTTACAAATCCTTTTGAGTAAAGTATCTAAACAATACTCAGCTTCCCGACTTTTTTACCAACATGTCATCGATCGTCGGGTGGTACTGTCCACCCGGCTTCCTGCTTTCCCCACGGTAGTGCCTTCTCACTAAACTAGATTTCATAAATCCAATGTTGTGAACAGGACAATACCATGTGAATTGAGCAGCATGCTCAAGTATCTCATGAGGTGGAGCCTCAGTGGGCTTTTCAGCATACTTATCACAGTGTCTTAGATATGCTTCCCACGTTTCAAATCCTATACGCCCCTTCTCAAAATGTCTAAAGCAAAAGAACTTATTACCTGTTGGAGGATTTTCACTAGAAACCTCTAGCAGATCGGCGGACTCACGAATGTATTCGCTCTCAACCCCATCTTGAGGTGGGCGTAATCGAAATCCCTTGTTCAGGTAATGTGCAACTTGGCTAGCATTATCTGCTGGCAAAGCACTGGTGGGTTTCCATCCAGTAGAACGATCAGTCCTCTCCCAGTGGCCTTGGTCGATGTTAGAAGAGGAGTGGACTATCTCTTTGCCGGAGATATTGTCTACAAATCTTTTGTCTAACACGATCTGCTCCTGCCAATAAGCAGCTTTCCCAGGACTAAGCCAGTGTGGCTCAAGACCATCAGGAATAACCCACTTATATTCTTTGAGCAGATGACGCACTATCTCGCCCCATTCATTGGAGCGCCATACCGCAATCATTTCGACTGCTGTAGTTGAGAGATTACTTTCCTTATTGAGAAAGTAATCCCATGGGAGACGCAGGTCTTTATCCTGCTCTATGACTGTAGTCATGCACTACCACCTTTATGATGCCTATGACGACGTCGACGTCGTCTAGGTGCATTCCGGTCATTCCCTGATCCTGAGGAAGATAGATCCTTCTCTTCAGTAAAGGTTGCAATCTTTACAATCGGAGATGGATCGATCACCAGAGGATCTAGTGAAAATCTACGTATAACAAGAACCCTGGCATCTCGATGGGAGACTTCAGATTCTTTTACCTTAGAGATGTGGTCGTACACATTGTGCGGCCTTGAGATAAAGATAGCATCACATGCCGAACAACGATTCCCAACACCATTGGCAGTAACTAACTCAATTACTTCAGCCGTTTGATGCCGTATAGCATTTTCTTTCGTTGCCCGGATGTGATTCTTGATATCTGAATCCAAAGGCGATGGATGCCTACATACTGAACACATAGACACAACCTTCTTGAGGTGTAGTTGCATAGCCATACTGCGTTCAACAGATAGCGATGTTCCATCAACCTGGTCGTACAGCGTCATCATATTAGAGGTGTCACTCTCGGTCCTAAAGGCACGACCAGCGTTCTCTACTTGGAGAGCGTACTGATCTTGAGTGACTTCTCGTTCTGAATCAGCCTGAGTACCAGACTGCACCATCGAGATATTGCGCCTACTCTTCAGCATGATTAGATGGTTGCCTCTGCGTCAGAGAAGATCTCAACACCGTGAACGTCAGCACGCTCACCGGTAGCCCACTCTTGGAAGATACCGTACTCAACTGCACGCAGTGAGTTGTCGTCCTCTTCTGTAGATTCGGCGTTGTTCGCCATCACCACAACGAGGGCTTCCTTTGCAAAGATCGCACCCTTGGCATCATTACCGCTGTCAAGAGCGATGTTACCCGAGTGGTAAACCTGAACACCGTAGAGACGGTCGGAGGTCTTCCACCAGCGGGAAATCATGTCATCCGTGATACCAGTGGTCGTACCCCGAGGAGCCGTGTCAGTGATGTCCAAGATGATGTCGCTGATCTGCTCGATGTGCAAAGCAGCGTGGAACGGAGGTTGAGCCGGGCCGTAGCCAGAGTCATTGTCCGTCATGAGGTAGGACGTGGCACCACGGAAGTGCGTGATGTCTAGGGCGTTAGTCGCACCAGGAGTGGACTTCGAGAAGCCGTCATAGAGCGATATAACATCCTTTGCCTGCTTGCGTCGGAGTGAGTTTGCAATCATTGTTCCCGCTGAACCAATGACGTTTGCATCTCCCTGGCGGCGCATGAGCCTCTTGCTGAGAGTAGCAATGATGCCATTCTCCGCAGGAGTTACGGACAAAGAAGCAGCAACAAGCTGCTGGGACGAAGTCAGGTCAACACCTTCAGTGAGTGACGCAGCGTCGCTGAGTCGTGCATACGTAAGGATGTCCCACTGTTTGTGTCCATCAGGAATACGAACGCTTTCAACCAGATCCGGGTCCGGCGCTGATGGCTCGTAAGCCATTTTTGCGCTAGCAACGAGGATCTTTTGACCGCTCGAAAGATTACTTGTGCTGGAAATAGATAGTCCAGTTGCCATGATTTCTGCTTTCTAGAGAGGTATCCCAAACTTGGGAGCCAACTCCCTGTATTTATTAGCGTCTACTGTTCCACTAATAAAAGCAGACATCAGATCTTCTGAATTACGGAATCCATTACCTACCGGGCCTGCCGACCTCTGAGGTGTTTGAGCCTGAGCCGCAGGTTGTACCGCAGCAGGGGCAGGAGTACCAGAAGATGCAACGCTGCCTAGATTAGCTAGGAATTGTTTCTGGCGTTCCGCAGCCGTAATGCTCTCATTTACCAGTATCGTGTAGTCGATCCGTTTATCAGCAGGGTCTACCCCCATCTGACTAACGAAATTCTGCACCTCTGCCCATTGGTCTACCTGCTGTTGTGGGGCTGGCTGATATGCCGGCTCCTCTTGAGTAAAAGACTGCTGTGCTACAGGTGCTGAGTTTTGAGTTTCAAAATACTGCTGCCAAAGAACACGCTGGTCGGGATCGTCAAAGTTTTCCAGGATGCGGTTCTGAAGGTCCTGAGCCTGTCTGCGTGCTGCAGCCTCTGATTGGTTCTGCATCTCTGTGCGGAACGCATTGGCTTGCTTGTCGATACGACTTTCTAAACCACTAAGGTGATTTCTCAGCCTTTGGTTTTCGGTAGCCACCTGCTGGTGATTACTCATCATCTGATCGAACTGATCGCGCGTTACATACTGTTGCTCTGGCGCTTCTTCCACTATTCCCTGATCTAAGACCTGCTGGTCGAGATCCAGAATATCCTGTCCAACTACTTCTTGGCTTTCGCCTTCTTGCATAACCATTCCGGTTCTGCCTCCCTGCCGGGTTTAGATGAAAGTTTCATACATTGATACAGATAGTGTCAAGTTTGCTAGCTTACGGGCAATGTAAAAGGATCGAATGATGTTTTTTCAATCATTGCTTCGCCATACTCTTGTGTCGTTGTATTTTGCAATGAAGAGATATAACCAAACTTTAGCAACCAAGCTTCTAATGCCGGGGATTGTCTTCGCATTTCTTTACGTATATTCCCTACAAGAGAAACCAACCTACCTACTGCTGGGTTGGCGGCTTTTATCTCATCTCCTTTAGCACGATTTTCATTTTCTTTGAACTCTTTCCATTGAGAAGAAAGTCCTTGCTGATTTGCTAAGTTATCGCCTACCTGCCAGTAATTACTAAAGAGATCCAACCCTTGCTGCCACTCAGAAAGAATAGGATCTAGTCCTTGGTTCATAGAAAGTCTTACGTTTACCGCATTGACGACTTGCTCTCCCCATCGTTCATTAAATGCCTGTTCCCGCTGACGCCTACGGTCGTAATCCACATTACCAAAGTCATCCATAAGCTCTTCTGGGTCACCATCCATCGCAGCACCAATAATGATGTTTTGGATGTAATCTTGGTAGGCAATGTCGGCTATGTCTCCTGACCCATTACGTTCAAAATACTCACGGCGTTCACTAAGTGCTGGAGCATACTTAGAACCAGGATCATTGAGATCTCTCATCAAAGTACGGCGATCACGACCAATACCCTTGATAATGTCACGCCATTGCTTCCCGCCAATTTCTCCGTTTTCCCATTTTTTACTGGCAAGGCTAACGTCACCTTGATACTCCTCACGTATACCATCTGATTTTTCGTCATATTCAGCTTGTAACTTACGCATATCATCAGTGCTATCTAGCTGGTAAGTTCTTACTTGCTGATCCATAATCTTCAATTGCTCATCTTGATCATTCAAGGCTTTTCGTTGTGTGTTATTCAACTGGTCCCACGACTTGTCATACACAACCTGAGCTAAGGCATCTCTTCGTGTTTTTCTTTGAGCAAAAAAGCTTGATGGGAATGCACGTAGACCACCGAACTCAGATCCTAGTAAGGCAGCTTTGCCACCGAAGGTAGAATCCGGGTTCATTTCTACCCCTCCAAACAATTCATCAGGAATTAATGATTGCAACCAGATGGGCAACATAGTGGATGACCCTGCATCCAATAAGAAATCAACTGGCTGATCTAATGGCCCTGGAACAGGCTGCCCCATCATGTCACGGCCCTTCAAAGTATCCCATCCAAGACCTATAACCGGGGATGATTTTGTTCTAAGGTATCGAGCAAGTATTCCATCTTGAGGATCGAGGGATATGAGTTTTTCATTAGGATCTCCTACGCCCTCGATGTCTTCTTGTACTTGCGTAAGCACCTTGCCGGTTTGACGAGCCATAGCTACCCATGTCGAACCAAAGCCAACATTTGTACCATTGACATTTATTGTCAGGAAATCGCCCTTAGTAGGGTCAAGCTTTGGCTCTTGCCCAACAGCTAAAGCCATGCCGTAGTACATCAATGTACCGCCAGCAAGCATCTTAGCCATTGAATCACGGGCTAATGTTCCACGCATTCCACCTTGGAAAACATCGCCAACTAACCCGGTAGTCGCTCGTAGATACCTAGGTGCAAAAAGAAACGCTCGTTCCCATTCAGATCGTGCTGAGTTGATGCCTAATCGTGCCTGGTTAGAAACACCAGTCATCTTACTTACATGCTCAACTAAATCTTGAAGAGCTGCATCATACAAAGTAATAGAACTATCGATCATGTTTTTTGGGTTATTAGGATCTGTTATTTTCTTTTGAACCATGCGGAGCCTATCAATAGGAACTCCAGCCTTCTTTGATGCGGCACGTAAAACCATCGGGCGCATTGATTCATACAACTCTATGCGAGCTGCCAAACTGAAAGCACTAAACGCCTTGGCTGCTCTTCGGCTACCCGAATCAATAATCTCACCCGGCTTCCCAAACTTACTTAGCGTTTTAGTTGCCAAGTTGTCATTTTGTGCATATGCCTCTACAAACTCATCCACATTGAGGGAACCGCCATTGTCTGCCATTTCCCTGATCGTGTCGTAATGCTTACGGATATATTGAGAATAAGCCTCTGGATTTAGAAGTGTTTCAAGTGCTTGTTTTTGAGATCGAACCCAGCCTCTAGGGTTTTTCACAAGAAGAGGTAGCCCTTGAATCATTCCAGCGCCAAAGTCAAAACCAGTAAGACCAAGACGAGCAACTAAGTTGGCTTGAGACATGCCACGGATAAAGGCATTTGCCTTTTGTGGGTCTAAAGACTTACCAAGATCTTTGCGCGTTTTAGCATCAAAGAAAAACCCTGGTATAAGGTTTTTCTCATTTCTAAGAAGAGGTCCAAGATCTTCATCATTTAAAAGATCCTTAAATTCTTTTTCAAAAGCGTTTTTGCTTTTTGCAACAGAGGCACTGGCACGCCCTTCTAAGTGTGTGGCCTTAGCATTTTTCTTTTTAGCAGTATTGACGGTAAGTCTTGTAACAAGATCGTTCACAACTTTTGCACTTTTAGGCAAAACCTTATTAGTTGTTTTCCCTATTTGACCTTGAATCTCGTCTACATGACGAAGAAGCTCGTTTTTTAAATCAACGTCATCTATACGGGTATTAATTGCGCCACGAATCTCTGCTATTTCTTTAGGTAAAACTTTTTCACCCGATTGCAATTTCTTTGCTAGCGCAACAACAGCCTTGCTAGTAGACACTCTATACCTGCTAGCTCTTTCCGCAGTTCTTCTAGCCGCCTTTAGTGAGACACTACCTTTGGTAGTAACGAGTTTTGTTTTTTTTATACCTAATCCAAGATCATCTACAACGTGATTTAGAAGACGTTTATCCGCAACCGTGTAATAAACACCTCTAAGGTGCTGAAGCATAACTGCTTCGGGGCTAAAATAATCTACCCCATTATCAAGCCCCTCTTGCATCGTGTCGTAATACCGCTTGTAGTTCCACGGTTTTTTAGAAAAAAAACCGGAGTTACCTTTACCATTTCTAACAAAGTCCTCTACATCTTTACGGCTACGAACAATGCGTGGAATATATTGAGTTAAGTCTTCGGCATCGATAAGACCATCAAGTCCTTCCTCTTTTAGAAGTATGTTTACTTCATCTAATATATCTATGTACTTCTTAATATATTCAGCCTGATCGGAAGTTAGCGTTGCATTTTCCCCTTTAGATCGTTTTAGTATTGCATTTGGGCCTTCAGAGAATAAGTCGGCCCAAGCCATTTCAGTATTATCTTGCAGTCTTACCATGTGTTTATTTATTTGGAATGGATTTGCTTTATCCATAAGTTGTGCACCGACTGCGGAGGCAAAGTTATCGCCGTATACCCGTGCTTGAGCATGAGCAATAACTGCACGGCCTTGAGCATTTTGAGCAAGTACTTCTGGACTCATTGCACCAATAACCTGTTTAGCTACAGGTATCTTTGATAATTTAATAGCTACTTGACGAACTTTGCTTTCTGTTAAATCTTGAGCCAAGATGTTTTTCATCGATGGAAGAACACCGATCTTGGTTTTTGGAGTTGGTATCTCCCCCTTGCCAGCAGCAGGTCCTACTTCAGGAAAGACAGTACTACCCTTAGTTATCTTGCCTACAACTTTTTGGGCACCAGTTAGTTCTTTACCTGTTCTTAGTGTTTCATCAACCTTAGTAAGAGCACGAGCACCTTTGCCAAGATACCCAAGAGGAACGTAGTTCAGTGGGTCTAGTGCCAGCTCCATTGCGGTGTAGACACCGAATGGCAGTTCCGTTTCTTCTAATGCACCACGTAACCGTTCACGGCGTTCTGAACTGAAGAATCCTAGCGGGTTGATTCCAGCGGCCTTACGCAACTCAGCTTCACCCGCTTGTTCACCCGGTAATACCCTGAACACATTTGCCAAGGTGCCGGCCATAAGAGGTCGTGCTACATGTTTAGCTGGAGCATCTAGGATCGAAGTGATCCTATCCATCAATGACTTAGAAGCAACCTCATCTACATTCGCTGCTTCCAAAACCTGAGCGGCAGCACGTTTACGCTGAACACTCTCAATTTCTTTTCCTGGGATATCAGCAAGTTGCTGAGTAGCAAGCTGACTAAGCTCCTTAGCTTCCCTTCGTTCCTTAGCCTGTTTGATTAGGCGTTGAAGGTCACTATTTGTTCCTGTTCTTCCAGAAGAACTATCAGCTCCATATGTCGGACTGTAGAAGTTAGCCATTTATGCAAACCTTACGACTGGTTGGGCCATCCTTTGACTCTGCTTACTTGCTCTAAGTTGAGCCATCTGTATCAATGCAGGGATCAATGAAGGGTCAAGTTCGCCACCAAACGAAGATAGATCCAACCCGAGATCGGGGAACAACTTAGGAATCAGCGCAAACGCCTGCTGGCGACCTAACTTTTCTTGCTCTAATGCTGCTGCCCTACGCTGTTGCTGATCTTGGTACTGGCGCATTTCCATCGCGTACTGTCGATCAGCTTCTGATTGCTCAAAAGGTTGGCTAAATAATTGGGGGAGCATTTGTAGCAAGAGATCATTACTAAACTGTCCCTTGGCACCTTTTGCCTCCATAGCCTCTTTCTGTTTATATAGATTGTTTAGTCTGGTTTTTTGCTCTTCATCGAGTTCTTCCTCAGGATTTTCTAGTGCAGCTATCTCATTAAGAATAGCCCCCATAGATATACCTTCAAGTGATGGGGAAACTGGTGGTGTAGGGAGTATCCCTGCCCCAGTAGGGTCTATTTCTACGTTTGGATCTATTCCTCCAAAAAGCCTAGCAATTGTGGAGGGAACAACCCCTTCTGTAACTGAAGTTACTGAAGTTCCTGGAGTTACTGGAGTTACTGAGCCTAAAGGACCACCGACCATTGGGCCAGCTGGAAGCGGCGGAGGTGTTGTTGGAGAGGAATAATCAATACCTCGGCGACCTCCTGGCCCTGCGGGGATTCCATAGAATAGGCGCTCCCATGGAATAGTGGGCCAGGTCGTGTCAGTAGATTTAGTTTCTTTATCCCCATTTGCCATTACTATCCTCCACCAAACTGATAGGCCAATGCCTGTGGGCCAATACGTGGCTGTTGCATTCCCAACTGATAGGCCAACGTCTGTGGGCCAATACGTGGCTGTTGCGTTCCCGTAAATCCTTGAATAATAGCGAAGATATCTTCAAGTTCTTTGCGTCTCTCTGCGGTAGGAGCGTTTTCAAATAGTTTCGTAAAAGTTTCTAACATAGGATCTGGCGCTCCGACCCCTAGTCCAGCAAGGCCCTGTGGTCGTTCTCCGGCAAACTGTTTGCCTGCCTCAGTTTCAAAGAATGATTTACCACTGTGAATGATTTTTCCTTCTTCATCCACCTCTTTATCGTATACACGCCCCCCAGGCCCAAACATAATAGATAACATATTTTG
>Ga0208919_1001035_pt1 | contig 16860 bp, 27 predicted proteins | sample 4_EtaG_FD_184076 | JGI IMG/M metagenome (GOLD analysis project Ga0208919, IMG submission 184076) | Marine viral communities from the Subarctic Pacific Ocean - 4_ETSP_OMZ_AT15127 metaG (SPAdes) (version 3) | ecosystem: Environmental > Aquatic > Marine > Oceanic | place: Pacific Ocean | collected...
TGTATTCATTAAGTCTAACCATTCTTGGTGAAAGAGGGTAAATTCAAAACCTAAAACCTCTGTAAAGAAATAAGGAAAAGAGTTTTTAGATAACTCTAAATCCATATTTCTACTAAAGTCTAAATTTTCTATACTAATCTTAATTCCTCCATCCAAGATTTATTTATTTTTGGACCCATCAAAGTCCATCTTTTACCATAGGTTTCTTTAAAAAATCTAATAACATCATCAGGAATAACATCATGAGTATCAACTTTAATATTATTTCTCTTACTTCCCATTCTGCTCCAACCTTCTGCGGAATAACCTGCTATTTGGTTATGTGGTTTATCAACAGTCATTGCCCCAGTTCTAGCACCTAATACTAATTTGGAGGCTTTTGCACCATTAATTCTAATAGTCCCACCTTTATACTCTTCGGAAACTTTAGTTCCACCGAGGTAAGCAAACTGTTTACCTTCTTTTCCATCTCTTTCTGCAAACCCACTTATGGCGACTAATCTATCTTTATCTCCTTCTTTAGTTACTAAACCAAACCACCTATCTATAGGATATTTAGTAGTTCTAGGGTTACTATCTCTTGTATATTTATCTCTAGGGTTACTAGCATTCCATAAAACTTTAACTTTATCTTCATCATTACCGAAATCTTTGATAAAAAAAGTTTTACCTTGAGCCTCTTTGTCCATAATTCTATTCAACTCTGGGTGGAACTTTAAAGCATTAAACCAATCCAAATTAATCACCACAACTTCTTACATGCTAAACATTTAGGAGTTGTGATTTTACCTTTACATTGGTCGCAGTTATGCCTTGCTCTAAAATTCGCTCTACGTTTACTACTTCTATGAGTTCCGCCGCCACGATTTTTACCTTTACGTTTATAATTACCATAGCCCTTTGCACCAGCATGAATCTTTTTACCTTCATGTGTTAACATCATAATTTTTTTACCTGCTCTATCACTAGGATAAACTCGACCTACTCTCATATCCTTTTTATCTTTTTTAAGTAAGTCAAACCAATCCACAATATCACAGTCCGTCCATTAAAATAATATCTCCATCTTTATGTGTTTTTACATTATCCATTGAATCAAGCACTGCTTTACATTCTTTTTTAGATAATCCAGTGGCTTTACATAAAACATCTAATCCAGCGGCCCCGCCTTCTTTCTTTAGAGTTCTAATGATAATTGGTTTTGGGTCAGCCTTTTTCTCTCTTAGTTGTCTAAAGTCTTCTCCAGTTATTTTACCATCACCATCAGCATCTATTCTTTTTTGGTTGCCGACCAATGCTTTCGTTTCTTCCTCGTCTTCATTATCTACCTTGTGTGTTCCACAGTGTATCTTCAATACATCTTCCCATGTCATTTATTGTTCACCTCTTTTTTGATTTTCCTTTGAACGCTTATCGTCTGTAATTGGCCCACCCTTAGCCCACGTATAACATGTTCTAGCGGAATGGCATTTGAAATGATGCATCCAGCAATAACCTAGACGACCATCATCATCTAACTCTAATGGCATACATTTTTCCATTCTAGGAGAAATATCAAATGCAACACAGTTACTACAGTTAGATTTCTTTGCTACTTCAGCAGTAGTATTCCACCTTGCCGCATACCTTTCCCAGTATTCTTCATCATCTAAGTTTAAAGGACCATATTGAATATGTTCGGCTTTAACTGCACTATCTCTATTTTTAGTGTTTAACTCTAAATCTTGAGTTGCTCTAGGACAAGTCATTTCTTTTAGAATGATTTGCCAACTCATTTCTTATCCCTCTCTTTTTCCATTTCAGGATGAAATTTCATTGTTACGCAGATAGCATCTTTTTTAATAGATACTCCATCAACTAACACTTCAACTGGATAAGGTTCATGTTTACCCGCCCAATAAGCCATTTCGTATCCTCCGTTTTTTAAAAGTTTAACAAGAAGCCCTCTATCATAATCCTTGTCTTCGGCTTTGAGAACCTTTCGTTTACCTCTAGGTAAAACTAAATCGGGCTTTTTCTTTAGAATATTTTCCCAATTCATGTTTTCATCCTCTGTGTTTTTCTCTTGCTAGACTCCTTTCGGGATAGAGCAACCTTGTGGGCCGCATTTAATCTCTTTTTCGCTTCAGGGTCTTTAGCCCTTTTGGCCGCAACTCTCGCTCTTTGCTCTACTAAATTAATAATTTGTGATTGTCTTTTATGCGGTTTATTCTTAAACGCAGAACTAGAAAATGTTTCTCTAACATCTTGCGCTGTTCTAAATTTTACAGGTACAGTATCTTTTGGATTTTCATCAGTGTATAACCTTCTAGTAGAACCTTGGGGTTTTTTACCAGTACCTTTTCTTGGTTCTTTTTTTAAAATATCTTGCCAACTTTTCTTTACATAACCACTAGCATAGGCCGCTTGAGCAACTTGTTGTGCCTTTTTCTTAGTTTTGAATGGACCCTTAGAACCCCAATAGTATCCATTCTTTCTTTTAGTTATAGGCATAATAATCACTTTTGGCTAAACTTCTTTCCTGTTGGTATATGTTGTTTACCTTGTTTTCTTCCTTTTCTTTTCTTTCTATCTTGATAATCTAAAGTCTTTTTAGGAGTTTTTTGATATGTTGCTTTTGGCATATATCTTCCTTTTGTTTTAGAAGGTGCTTTTTTTCCTTTGGCTTTTGCTCTATGTTGTTCTTGGCTACCCCACTCTTCATCGGTCCAAGTGGATAAGTCTTGTTGCCTTTTTGTTTTGGCTTTCAAGACTTCTTGCCATTTAATCACGATAGCCGCCACCCGCTTTCTTGTAGGCTTGAGCCAACATTTGTGCTTTTCTTGCCGACCATTTACCAGCAGGGCCACCTTTACTACCTGCCTTTATGCGATTAAAAATTCTTTTACGCATAGTAGGTTTAGTATAATTACCAGCCTGATTAACAGTAGATTTTTTCTTTTTCTTTAATACTTCTTCCCAGTTCATTTTATCACCTAAACATGGCTTTAACTGTATAAATTACATCTTCATTTACGCCAAAATTCTTAGCAAGAGATTCATAAGAGGAAACAGATTTAACTATACTATCTACTTCCATAGCGGTTATATCCATTTTATGTTCATTTTCTATTTTAGTAATAATAATATCCATGTGTTCTATATTATCTGTATCCAAATAAGAATCATATACAGGTTTATTACTCATTTTTCGTATAGCATCATGAGCAGATAAAAGTGCTTTTTCTGCTTTTCTCATCTCATCAATGTTCATATCTTTAGTAATAGATTTAATATTTAATCTCTCTAATAGTTCTTTCAATTCTAATAAAGCCTCTATTCTTTTTTGTTCACCCTTAGAATAATAATCAAGAGTCATATCTCCTCTCTGCTTAAAATCTTTAGCACTACCTCTACGCATATCACCTAAACCTAAAGATTCAGCAAGTTGAGTTTCAAATATATTAGATAAAGTGTATAATGGCGCTTTTGATAAATCCGCTTTATTATGACCTTCTGTTAATTCTTCTAAGTTACCCCAAAAACGTTTTAGAGTTCTAGGTGCTTTTTCAGGTAAAAATCTTTTACCATATCTGTTGTAAGTTAAATTAAAAACAGAATACTTATTTAAATCGTTATATTGTTCCCCATACATTTTATTTAATAATCTAACAAATTGTCTAGCGTCTGTATAAGCCTTAACTATATCATCACCTTTATCTGCTTCATAAGAAAGTTTAGATAATTGCCCTATTAAGAACTTAGTATCTTTTAGTTCTATAGTTTGTAGCGTCTTTCTAGCCTGTAATGCCCCAAGAGGAACATCTTTTTGTTTTTCTATTTTAATAACTGTAGATGCGTGTTCAGTTACCCATCTAGGTTTTTCTCTATCATCTACAAAGTTTGGTGAATTCATAGGTATGATATAATAATCAGTTACAGCATCTAATAGATTTTCCCATGATTTTGTCAACTTTTCAGGAATAAATCTTTTTTCTCCTTTTGAACCTATTAAATTTATAGCCTGTAATGTTGAATATGTTTCTCCTGTTTGTGTAGTTTTTGGAATAGAAACATTAAACATAGTTTGTATTTCCTCAATAGTTTTAGCAATCAATTCTAAAAACTCTGATGTAGACTCATTTACGTCCTCTAATTTATCTATGGTTAAATCCCATTCTTTCTGAATACCTTTACTTGCTTCAGCCCATTCTATATTCGCTTGTTCTTTTTCTTTGTTTGAATAACTCTCTGCTAAAGTTTTATCTTTTCCTTGAAATTGAGCAACAGTCATAACTTTAGTGGGTCTATTTTTTGTAGCCAAAAATAATAACTTTCTTTTTGCGGAATCTGGGTCGAGTTCAGGCTGAGGTTTTGTCCCTACTCCTTTGAATGGTTTACCTGTTTCTCGAATAAATCCAATCTTACCCCTTTTCATAAATTCACGTTGGGCTTCAGTTAAGTTTTCAATTGGTTTACCATACATAGGGATTTCTATCTTATCCCATCTACCAAATTTGTCAAGTTCGCTTTCTTGTTTAGCAACATAATCTTTTTCTATAAAATTAGAAATAGGTAAGTAAAACGGCCCTTTCATTTCATCTTGTTGTTTAGTAAAGTCTTCAAACCAATCTTCAAAATCATTTACACTTTCTCCAAAATTGTCTTTTAATTGCACTTTAGCGCCATTAACTCCGTTAATAACTTTTAAAACTCCCTCTAATTTATCTTTTGGAATAGTTACTTTATCATAATCATCATTATACTTATACCAGTATAGAGGGTCTACTTGAGTAATGTGATTTCTATCAGCCTTTATATCGGGAATATCAACATCATCAAATTCAGAATCTTTAATTTCTATTTCAGCAGTAGGCGCTTCTCCTTCTTTGAACTGAGTACGAGGAGATTCAGCACCTTCGTCATATGCTTCATCTTCGCCATAATCATCTTCTTTTGGCGCACGTTCGTCTGTCCCATAACTATCAGAAGTTTTTCTTTGCTCAGTCATACCTTTCATCATTAGATATTGTTTCAATATCATAAATGCTATTGGCATTGAATCTGGAACTTTAAGATTAAAGGTATCTAATTGTAAAATATAGTTAGGAATTATAACATCCCCTTCCTCATTTAAGAATTTTTTAAATTTCTTTGCTTGTTGTTGAAACTTTTTATCTTTTGGAGATTTACTAGGTTTGAATTCTGTTACTTCATCATAGAATTTTTTGAACGCTTTAACTAAATCTTCATGCTTTCCATGTACCTTTTCCCAATAATCATATACTTTTCTTCTTTCACTAGAATTTCCTAAATCGGGTAGAGATATTTCCTTGTAAAAAGAAAAATCTGTTTTAACGTTAAACCTACCAACTTTACCCCTTAAATCACCTCTTCCAATTCCTTCAAATAAGCGCTCAAAAAAATCTTGTACAACTTTATAATTAGTTGTAAATGTAGGGTCGTCTTCATTAAGAGCCTGTAATGCTTCATTCAATTCATTTACTTGTTGTCTGGTAATAACTTGAACTTTTTTAGTTATAAGATTAGGTTCTATAACTCCATCTCTTAACATATTAAATGTTAATCTTCTATTTTTATACTGGATTAATTTATTTAATGCCTTTTCAAAATCCTTTCTTACAACACTAGTAGTTTCTTTTTTACTTCCTAGTAGTTTTTCTTTTAATTGGTCTTCTAAACTTTCAACCTTAGTTCTTATTTCTTTTGTAGGAGTTCCTTTTCTTCTTTCTTCTCTTAAAATTCTCCTTGATAATTTATTCCATTCTTCACTATCAAATATATTATCCCCTTGGGCTTTAATAGGTTCTAATAACCTATAAGCCTCTTCAAAGTATTCTTGTACCATTTAAATCACCCCACTATTAACCCCTTATTTTTTAGTCTATCTAAAGTAGTTTGCATTTCTTTAGCAGTTAACTCTCTTCTTCTTTTCCACGCACCTAACTTTTTCTTTTGTTCATCAGTTAATTTATCACGGTCTTCTCGGAGAGCGGGAGGTCTTTCACCAACAAAGGTTCTCGAACCAGCGGCTTTTTTCGCTATGTCTTTTACTTCTTTTTCTAAATAAGTAGATGGATTTTGTAAAATTTCCTCTACATGTTCTTTTGCTGAGTTGATTAAATACTCTTGGAGTTTAGGTAAAACTGTTTTTAGTCCATCTGCTAATCTTTTAATTCTAGCAAACTCATACGGTTTTTCTCCCACTAAATTAATATCATCAGATGCTTCAAAATGGTTAATATCATTAATATAATTAGCGGGAACAATTTGATTAAAAGCGCCTCCCAACTCATAAAGAACTTTTAAAATATCAGAAATATCAAATGCTATACTCATATTACCATTTTGAAAAGTTTCCTCTAAATCCAAACCACCAAGTAAAGAGGAATAAATATATTCTGCTAACTTTTTTTCTAACTTATCAAAACCCTCTAAGTTATATTCAAGTTCAGCCATCTTCGGAACCTGCTGAACTTCGGGTTCTGAACCTGATTCTAAAAGAGAATTAAAATCATCAATCTCATCCTCCTCTAAATCTTCTTTGTTATCTAAAACTTCTTGTTTCAATTCATTGAATAAGTCGTATTTCTTTTTACTAATCATAATAATAATACCATCTTTCTCTCTAAAAAGATTACCTGTTACTTCTTTTCCAAAACTATTAATTAATTCTTTAAGAACATTATACCCAAATAGGTCTAAAACGCCAAATAAATCACTTACCTTTTCTTCACTCAAAGACTCTATAAACTCTTTTTCTTCTTTAGTTACACTTCTAATTTCTTTTAATGATGGTAAAAACTTTTTATAATCTACAGCGATACCTTTTTCTTGGCCCTTAAAAGGTAATTTAATTAATCTTTTTAATTTCTCTTTGGAACCACCTATCTCTGTCTTTTCATCTTCAGTAAGTTTTAATTGAACTCCACCCAAGTTAAATTCGCCTTTATCTAATAAAACATCAACAATCTGATTTAGGAGTTTTTCTTCATCCTTTACAACACTCTCTTCGCCTTTCTCAATTAAATCTATTAAAGTAGTTTCTGTAATTTCTAAAGTTAATAATTTTAAAACATCACCGTTCATTAACTCTTCTACACTTAATCTACTAAACCCTTCACCTTTTGGTTTTAAAAGACTAGTAGACGATTTATCTTTTGACATAATTAGTTTGTAATATATTTTAGCATCGTTTCCATCAAAAGATTCCTTTATTTTAAAGTCCTTGAATTCATTCATTTTATCTTTTAGGATTTCTTTTTCGGATAAACCCTCGGCAAATTTTCTTCCTGTGCCTTCCTGTTGGCCTGTTTTTTTCTTTAGTTTTATACCCGATTTTTTACTAATCGGAGATTTATTACTAAAAGTCCCATCTTTAATTAATTCAAGTAATATATCATCTGCTTCATTTGTAATCATCCACTGTTTTAATTTTGGCTCGACCTTCATTTCTGAACGTATTGGTAAATTTTCATCGACAAATTGTAATAACTTTTTACCATTATTTTTATTAAAATTACTATCTTCTAAATATCTAATAACATCTTCGGGTTTACCAAACTCATAAACCTTATCACCAACCTTTGTTTGTTTAGTAGGGTTAGGTAATTGTTCTCTACGTTTTGCTTCTTTTCGTTTTTCTTTTAACTTAGGTAAAACCCTAATAGTAAATTGAGATATAATCTCTCTCATTTTTTCATCTGATAATAATTTATCATCACGAACTAAAGACAATAAAGCAGAAAATGTTCTATACCTTCTAGGTGATTGTTTCCAATCTTCTAAAACTTCAATAGTTTTTAAAATCCCAGTAGTTTCAAAATCACCATCCTCTATTTTATCTATAAAAGTAGTATTGTTATTCAAAACCATAGAAGTAATTATGTTAGCCCAAACCTCTCCATTTCTAGCAGGTAAGTTAGCAGGGCCACTCTGCTTTCTTAAAGTCATTAACCAACTCATTGCAATTGCTCCTCCATTTTACTTTTAATGTCCAACCAAACTTGAGGATGTTGTTGTGCTAGTACTTCTTGGACTACCTGCATTTGAGCGACAATAATGGTATCTTGTCTTTTGTGAACAAGTTGCCCCTTAAACTCTAACATGTATTTGAGGGATTCACGGATTTCTTTTGCAAGTTTGGTCAGACTATCAATATATTTAGGATTAAGGTCATCCTCTGCGAACAACATCTCAATCTTTTCTTCTAAACGATGAATATTATCAGAAAGCATATCTACTTCATTTAACTCTCTTTTTGCTATTTCCATTGCCGCAGATTTTTGAACAATGGGTTTCAAATGTTTATTCATGTGTTTCATTACTTGTTGCCTTGTAACCCCTAAATCAGCCGCTACAGTTGTAGGGGATAATTCTCCTTCATGGATGGCTATCTCTAATTCTTGTCTTTTTGGGCTAACGCATAATGCACATCTAGGATTTGACTGGTCAGTATATTCTGTGTCCATGTGATTTCTTAAATGTCTTGAAGAAACACCACTAGGCCATTGCATTTCAGCATCTAATTCATCGGGAGTAATTTGTAAAGAAGTTAATCTTTCTTCTAATTGCTCTCTATCAGGGTGTTGACAGAACCTACAGCGTTTTCTTGTTTTAGCCATTTAATCACGTCCACAACATATCTGCCCAACTTTTCTTAACTTCTTTTTTAGGTTTAGCGGCTTCCATTAATCTGTTAAATTCAGGAACCCAACTACCCTTTCTCCCATCACCTGCGGAAGATAAAATGAATGGGAATTTAGAATTAGGCGCTAACAAATTATTACCACCTTTAGACCTAATAATTTTATTAATTGTTCTATTCATGATAGCGGCAGTAATTCTAAACTTAACAGTTTTCAAAGATTCTATACCTTCTATTTTATCACCATCTCTTTCTAAACTACCAGCAAACTTGATAATAACAGGTATATCTTTTTTAGAAACATTAAATGTCAGGGAGTTTATAGCGCCTAATAATTTACCAGTATTCACATAATTATTTCTCTTAAATCTATCTTTCTTAAAATACATTTCATTTTTCATCATATTTTGTAATTCAGAAACATAGGGTCCAAAAGAAGACAGATTATCTGCTTTCCCTTCTCTAAGTGATTTACTACCTAAACCAGTAACATCAATATCTAAATGAGTAATTTTAGGGTCTAGCATTTTCTCAAATTCTTCTACTATTCCTAGTAAACCTTTACCACCAACTAAATCAGATGTTGCATTATCTTTAGATGAACCAGCGAACATAGCCAAATACATAGGGGGTTTTGCCGTATCTTGTGATTCGCTATACCAAGAACTAGGAACCGCCTTAGATTCTTTAGTTCCTTTCATCCTCTTTCTAGTCTTAACATATTCAGGAGTTCGGTAATGACCATATACTGTTTTTTCTCCAGTAATTTTATATTTTCCTGTTTTTTTATCTTTTTTAGTACCAGTAGGAACTTTAAAAGGAATATTTCTAGGATTAGCACTTAAACCCCTTTCATCTTTTTTATCCCAAAATTCTAATAAATCTTCTTTGAATTCTTTTAACTCTTTAACATCTTCTTCTGTAACTAAGTCAGGAGTATCAACACCTAAAATTTCTCTAAAACGCTTCATGTTTCTTTTAAAGTTATCAGCGCCTCCTTTACCTTTTCTAGCGTGTGAAGAAGTAACATGGTTTTCCAAATGAGATAATAGGTCTTCTTCAAATGACTTTTCTGGAGGTCTATTTGTTTTCGTGTAACCTTTTCCCCCAGTGACTCCTATATCCGCTTTTTTTAACCCTCTACATTTATTTTCCCAATTAATATAATCTTTTTTAACTGCCTCATGTGCTTCTCCCATCTCTTGAAAAACCCTAACAGTTGTACCATCTTCTGCTGTAAAAGTTACAGCATCCTTTTTAGTAATTTTTTTAGCCTTTAAAATTGGCTCTCTTTTCCATAGTTGATTTGTCCAACTCATTCCTCATCATCCTCCTTTTTCTTTTTACTGTATCTAGGTTTACTTTCAATTCCAGCAGTTGTGCTAGTAACTGAACCTGCTAACTTTAACATTTTGCGCCAACTACCTATTCCCTGTTTACCACTTAACTTTGATAAAATAGGTAAACGGTATTTCTTAGCAATTTTAATTTCTGCTTCAGGCTGATTCATATTTCTGAATTTCATTTCTTCTTTCATTTCGGTAACGTATTGTGGATAATCTCTAACAAATTCTGTTTCGATAATAGCCTTATTTAATTTAAACATCTTAATCCACCTGCGTAAATGCACTTCTTCTACGTTTTTTTTCGTTATCGTCCTTATCTTCTTTAGGCTTTTTGGGTTTCTTTTTTAATACTTCTTCCCAACCCATGTTATCACCCAATGTTTAATCGTAACTATATCTCATTTAATATCATTTCTTTTTAAGTTAGAATAATCTCTGGAACTTTACCTTTTAGCCAATAAGCCAATTTGTCGATAGCCGCCAAATCAACTCCCGTCTGATACCCCCGACTATCTGCCCAACTAATCAATTTATTTGTAGAAAGATTATTTCCGCTATTCGGCATAAAGGGACATCCGCCTAAACCAGCAATACTACCATCAAAAGTAGTTATACCCCATTCTACTGCCGCATCAACGCTCCTAAACATATCATTTTTACCCTCATGTAAGTGTAAAGCAACCGTAACAGGTAAATTTTTTGTCAATTCTAAAGTCTGTAACAACTTACTTGGGTAACATGCCCCAACTGTATCACACAAAACAACTGTATCGCCTAAATTAGAGGCCATTTTGAGAACTTTTCGCAATCTAAACTCATTCGGGAGTCCCTCATAAGGGCAACCAAACGCACAAGACACATATACACGAACATTTTCCTTTTTTTCGTCTTTTAACATCAAAAAGTACTCATTATATAACTCATTTAACGTCTTTCCCCAATTTCTCACGTTAAATTCCTCAGAAGTAGAAAAACACACATTAAATTTCTTCACTCCAACAGACTTTGCTCTCTCAAACCCCTTTACATTCGGCACAAGTACACCAAAATCCGCCAATTCCTTAGTTCCAACAACTACATTTTCGGCATCTGCTAAATTTGGCACTCTTTTTGGATGAACAAACGAAGTAATTTCTATTTCAGTTAACCCCGCATCGTATAAATCGTTTATCAGACCAACTTTTTCATCAGTAGTTAAACTCCCTTCCCAATTTTGCAACCCATCTCTCGGTCCAACTTCATAAACAGTTATAGGCAACATACATTTCACCTATTCCCAAACAACTTTTTAATAAATTTATGAAACTTTTTGTTATACCTTGCCTCTGCTTGATTAACATTCTGCGGAAAATTATTTTTACTGAATTTTGTCATAAATTTTCTATGTGCTAATTCTATTCTTGTTAATTCTTCCTTATCTTTAGAGGTTTTAGCATACCTATCTACATAATTTAACAATTTACGAATAGTCTCTGTTTGAGTTTTAAAATCCGCAACACTAAGATAATCAGAAACCCACTTAGGATTACTTCTTTTCCTTGACTCAGGATGCTTAAGTAAATTCCTTAACGCCAAATAAACACTATCTGGGAACTGAAACATATAAGCAATATATTCTTTATGTTCTGACTGACTTGAAGCATAATCTTCATCCGCTTGATGATGACCTGCATGACCCGCCTCATGCATAATTACTCTCTTGATATATTCTATTAATTCTTCATCGGTTGGTTCTCTATGTAATTTTCTTTCCAATTGACGCTTAATTTTATGGTGGTTAATTCTTATTCCTTCCCACACAATATCCTTTCCAGTTTTCTCTGCTTCTTTGACATCCTCTAAACTCACGAACTGCCTTCTCCAAAATTCTCCTAAACCCCGAATGTTTTTATCAAAGTCTATATCGACTTTTAGAATATCGAACCATCCTCTTTTGGGTATCATTTATCTCACCTAACTTTTTCAAAAAATGGGCTGTAATTTGTGTGGGGCTAGCAAAAAAAAATTTTTCCGTTTAAATCTATTTCCAGCCAAGACCGTATAACTATTTGCCTCCCATCATTTTCTGTATATCTTTTAATGAAAATAACTCGCTCAGTAATTTAGAATCTAAATTACTTTTAGCCAGTAACTCAACATCTTTAACAGTTGTCAGGACTGCCTTTTCAGCCGAAAATTCGTCTAAAGAAGTCTGTCTAGTCTGTTTACGGGTAGCCTCGACTAGTTCTCGGATAACGGGTATTACGTCTTCTAAAAGGTTATTAGCCTCATCAACGTTTCTTTGTGCTTTAACGATAGCAGAATTGACTTTCATTACTGCATTAAATATTTCTTCTTCATCCATAAATACAGCCCAATGAGGAGTACGCAGATGTATTTGATTAATAGATATACCGTAAAACAACCCCTAAATTATGGTTTTTAGGTTAATTAGCGGTTATAGCGGAATAAAAATTTTTTCTACAAAGCCATATGGTTGTGCTTTGCTAAGAACCCGTTATAGTCTGAAAAACGAATAACTAGTATGAGAAAAAATAAAACAGAAATGGAAATAATATATATTTGTGATAACTGTTACGAACCAGCAAAAACAATAACACATCAAGATATAGTTGATAATTCATACGGTAATGGTGAATTAGTGAGCGAAACGATTGAATGGGAAGGTTCAAAATGTTGTGGTACTGAGTGCTACGAATGGCCTTTAGAGCATTGGATTTTAGAGTTCCCTAGTCAGGCATTAGAGTACGAATATATAACACAAGAACAATATGACAAAATCATGTACCCGCCATTTTTAGGAATCGGAGCAAAATGGAACATGGAAGAAAAACAGAGGAGGAGAGAAAATGAGTAATTGGCCGAGAGAGGTATATGATAGATATGACGAAATGCTTGACGAATGCACCCCCATAGTTAAAGTTGGGATGCTTGAATATTCACCGTCAAGAGTGTTAAAAGAGGTTGACCCTATCGCTTATAGATGTGATTTAAGCGACTGGTTAAGTTCATTATCTGAAGATGGTTTATTCTGTTATGAGTGTGAACTATTCGAAGATGAAGGCTGTAAATGTGAAGAGGAGGAATAAAAAATGAAAAGAAAATACGCAAGAAATGAGATAAAATACGATAGACCGACAAATAGATTAGTTAGACCAATAACTAAAGCAAAAGCGAAAAACTCAACAAAAACGAGAGAGTATTACGCAAGAAAATGGGGTCTATAGTAAAAACGGCCTTCGGGCCACTATAGAACAAAGTATATTACCATATGGTTGCGCTTTGTTGAGAACCCTATAAATGCTGTATATCTACTATATTATTGATAACCATGAGCGATAAATACTGGATAATAGAAGAAAGAACAATAGACGAAAATGACCCTAGAAGGATAACTTGGAAAACTAAAAAAACAGTGCTAAATTTAAGTGATGCCAATCAAATGGTGACTTCTCTAAATAGAAATTATAGAGATATGCAAATTGATAAAATTATAGGATTGCATGGAGCAAAGCGTGGTCGAAATAAAGACTATGCTAATGAAATCAAAAAATCAATTATATTTGATAAATACAGATTAACTGCTAAATATGCAGATGAACCAAGCAGATATAATGGGATGGGCAGATATAACAGATATTAAGCATAAAAACGAGGTTCTAGGGGGTTATCCTATCCCCCTAGAGTCTCACTTATAGAATCTGAGTTCTAAACCCCAAAGTTAGAACCATATGGTACTTTGGAACCCCACGTTATAACTCAAATAATCGCTATATTATTGATAACCATGATGGAATATAAATACATAAATGATACAGAAGCGGCATTGAAAAGAATTAAAGCAGAATGTAAAATGAACAAATCGAAACCAAAATTTCAAGTAAGAATTGGTCAAAGTCATCAATATAGTATGGTGGAAGGAACAATAAAACAAGTTGATTTTATTTTACATAATCTTGATAAAGAAACTTCTTCTATGAGGGAATATTCTTGGATAGAAAAAGCAGATTCAGAAGTTGAAGTAATTGTGTTTAGACATGGAGATGTTTGGGTGTATGTAGATATAGAAACGGAAAGAATTGAGGAGGAGGATGAGGAGGAGTAATCCTCCCATCCGCCCTTCGGGGCAACTTAAGTAACAAAGCAACTTAATGACGTTACCATATGGTTGCACTTTGGGACAAGCCAATTTAAACTAAATAATAACTATATTATTGAACAACATGGAAGCAATAAGAAATATATGGCTAAAAGATGAAGAAAGGGGAGAACTTGCCTTAATCAAGTTATGCAAAGGGATTAACTGGAGGGATTTAATTGAAGATGGTTTCTAAATACGGAGATATAATTTATTCAGACGGTACAATTCAACGAGAACAAATATGGACTTTTGATAACGTTGTAGAAATGCTAGATTATAGAGAACAACTATTATTAACAAAAGAAGAAAACCAAAAAATGACATGTCATTTAGACACTTTCAAAATTGAAATAACAGACTATTTTAAGTTTGAAAAAGATATGATTGGGGTACAATTTACTTATCCTGATGATTTAATGAAGGTGGTTGAATGAGTATAAGAAAAGCAGAAAACGGAATACAAGCACTAGATGAGAACGACCTTAAAGGACAGGGCGCACAAACTTTGAGAACTTTACTTACCCAGTATATTGAGACAGAAAATAAACAGATGTGGAAAGCCGCAAAGATATGGGCGAAGGCTGTTGATTATGACAAATATCTAGGATATTTACCCCACTATGTAATGAAAGTTATTAATAATGTCACAGAGATGGTTTATGATGAAAGTATTACTTATTACGCTAATTTTCAACATAAAATGGGTTTTATCCCTTTCAATGTTAGGAATAGGTGGTTATATGATAGAGAAGACCAACACGAAAAAGAATTCATTCAATGTATGGCACTTTCAAAGACTAAAGCCAATAGCGTTGAAAGATTCTTGAAAAAGTCTTATCAAATGGGTCAATGGGATGGCCGTTTTGATACAGTACCCGAATTATATAACAAACATCAATACATTTTGATGGGTGGTAATTACAATGATGAATATGGTTCAGGAACAAGACAGTATTACCCAAATAAAAACGGGGGGAATTTCTAATGTTTCAAAGAAGACATTATAACAAAATAGCAGAATTGCTGAAAAGTTCAAGGGAAAAAGAAAAACACCCTAAAAGAAAGTTTGTAAATCTTTGCTATGATTTCGCCATTATGTTCGGTAATGATAACGCAAATTTTCAGAGCAAGAAATTTTATGAGGCTTGCGGATTACTAATAGAATGGCCTAAAAAGGATTAATACGGAAGGGTGTGGGGCTTCGGCCTCACATCCCCATTTTCAGAATTCTTTATAATGCAAGGCAAAGCAATTTAACAGAACCATATGGTTGCTTTGCTCTTAACCCCCCAAAAGGGGTGAGGCGGGGCTTAAGGTTAACCTTAAGCCTTACCTCCGTCTTTTTCTTCTGGAATTACAATTTCTGGTAATCCGTCTTTATCTAGTGTTCCGTCCCATGATTTTTGAGTCGTATCACCTTTTTCGTATGCTTTGTAAGCCGCTTTCATTCTATCTAAAAAGTTAGAAGTCATTGCGCTTACGTATTTTTCCTCTGTGCCGTATGGTTGAGAAGTTGCACCTCTTTTTGATTCAACTTTACCAAAGAGCGGCGAGGAAGCATAAAGAACAGTGTGTCCCGCTGAGTATGTTTCTTCTAACACAGCAAGAGAGTCCTGTACTACTTGAGGTAGTGTTGACGCTCTGCCTGTTTGTTTCAAAGGGGAGTTATCGACACATGCGAACATGTTCGTTAAATTTTCCCAATATCTCCTACGTTGTTCAGGGTTGTCATTTCCTTGAGAGATATTCCACTTTAGTACTGCTTCCATATCTCCGCAATCATTGTCGTTCATGTAAGTTTCAATTAAAGAAACTCGGTTATTCCATCTATTATCTTCTACTGTGTAATCTGCCATTTTAATCACTTCGTTTTATGTTTAAGGTATATTTCAACCCCGCCTCATAAATATAACTTATTTTTAACTTAAGAATCGTGGTAGAACAAAGTACCATATGGTATGCTTTGCTCCATAGCCACGGAACTCACCTGAAGGTAGGGTCATTGTTCCGCTCGCAAAATCTTGAAATTCTGCAATGCAATTTGTAGTTCTGCGATACATTTGTCTAAATCGTCACCACTAACTCTCATCTTCTTTATTATTAATTCATTATTTCGGTTGTGACCTACTTCTATTACAAATCTTTGTTCGTTTTCTGCTACTACTTTTTCTACTGTATTCTTTCTGTTTAACCATTTCATATTTTCACCTTCTTTGAGTTTAAGCCGAACAGTTTAGGTTTATGCGCATCTATCCTTAGTAATTTACTCATATCGTAATCGGAGTGACGGCTCGATAGCGCTGTGCCTTGTTGAAAGTGCATCCAATATCCCCTAGGAGAATATTGGCAATCGTAAGGACGCTGGACTATGATACAACGTATCGCATTAGTATTTTCATTTACCCTGCTCTAATCTCACAGTGAAATCCCCCGAAGGTTATTCACCACTTGACTATTAATATAATTAAAATTTAGATTATAAAATGGGGTAGAACAAAGTACCATATGGTTGGTACGGAGTTAAACGTTTAATGTCCCGCTATTAAAAAGTTATGAAATTTCGCAAATTTTGCATAGTGTATTCTTATATAAACTAACTCTTCAGTAGATTATTGAAGAACCTCATATGAAGAATCACTTCTTCGTTATCAGAAAAACCTAACCCAATTATAGTTAACAGACTATCAATAGGCAAGACATTACTTACCCATATAAACAGTCAATTA
>Ga0208919_1001036_pt1 | contig 16828 bp, 20 predicted proteins | sample 4_EtaG_FD_184076 | JGI IMG/M metagenome (GOLD analysis project Ga0208919, IMG submission 184076) | Marine viral communities from the Subarctic Pacific Ocean - 4_ETSP_OMZ_AT15127 metaG (SPAdes) (version 3) | ecosystem: Environmental > Aquatic > Marine > Oceanic | place: Pacific Ocean | collected...
GCTTATAGCTGTTACCTCTCCGCAAGCTACTCCTGCCAATAACTATAAAAAAGCTATGGAGGCTGCTAATCTTTATTCTCAAGGAAAGCTTGATAGAGCTTTAGAAATATACAGAGAGTTAATAAACCCTGTTATAAAGCAGCATGCAGATGGAATAATAACAGAAACACAAGCAACTAATAAAATAAAGTCACTATCTAACCATGAAAAAATAATACAAGAAATTAGAAAAGCTAAAGGAGGATCTGGAACATTTGGTTCTTCTTCTAATTCTGGGATAATAAGAGTTTTACATGGTAACTGGCTAGATTCTAGTCCAGCACTTAAAACACAACAGTTTTATCAAAATTTATCTCAAAGAGACCATAATGCTACTATTGATGTTTGGGCTGCTAGATTTATGAGAAGACTATTATACGACTCAGTTTATAAAACTGGAGATCCTGCTGGTCCAAAACCACCTGCTCAACCTATATTCTGGAGACGTAGACAGATTCAAGAAACTGGCGTTTCAGATCCAGACTTTTTATTTAGTCAAAAGGTTTTTGCAGATTTCACCTCTAGATACAAAGATCAATTAGGGTTAGGAGATGTAAAAATTGAAGATGTTCAAGCTTTGTTTTGGCATTTAGAAAAGTTTCACTGGGATAAAATGGGTTATTCAACTGTGGAGTCAGCTAAGGATTTAGCTACTTTAGACACAGAGGTTTTAGCTATGGAAGCTACAGAAAGAGTTGTTGTTGGATCAACAGCTTATATAGGTAAAGAAAATGAACAAAGAATAAAAACAGCTGTTAATATACAGGTAAAAAAAGCTATAGATCGTGGAGCTACAGAACAAGAAATAAGTCATATTATAGATCAAACACTTAGAGGAGCTGTTAGAATGGATCAAGCTACAAAAAGTTTAAAAGAGTCTATGTCAACTTTAAACCCTATAATATCTGATGTTAGAATAGGAGAGGGTGTTTACATGAATGAAACAGAACCTAGCATTATTGCTTCAGCAGTCATAGCTAAAGGAACGGATGTTTCTAATGTAGTTGATCAAACTATAGAGAACGCTATTAATAATAATCAATGGTCTGTATTTGTTTCTAAAACAGTTGACGCTAGTCATCCTAATGCTAGACCTTACGCTAGAATAGAGTTTAATCAACCTATCAAGGGAGATCAAAAAACTCAAATAATGAACGTCATGGATAAAAACGGTATCTATGGTTACACTTTTAATTACACTAAAAATGGAGAAATAATAGGAGTAGAGTTTCAGTCTATTCCTGAGTTTGATATGGTAAAAGCGTCTGGACCGATAGAGGGTGGAAATTCCTCAGTGGAGACTGAGTCTGGATTAGTTATAGATGAAAGCTTTAACGCAGCAGAATTTATGTTAAATTTAAATATTAAGTTTGACCAAAAACTGGACGATGTAAAACAAAGCTTAGGAGTGGGGAATATAAATATCATAGAAAAAGGATATGTTAACACTAAATTATTTACAAATGGAGAATATGAATCAATCACCCAAAACGAAAAATCTTTTGAAACAGACCTCAAAACAGAACTTATCAGACGACAAGCAACGCTTGACAACGGTCTCGGTGGGGAGGACATCACGGATATCAGAGGCGGATATGATGAAAATGCTAGAGGCATTCAAGGATATGAAAAGCTAATTAAGTTTGCAGATAGAATAGATGATCTTTATAACAAGCTGGGAACTCAAGATGGAGTGTTGTATTCTGATTTTGGTTTTATATCAGCTATGAGGGTAGCGTTAAAATTAGGATCTGTAACCTTAAGAGCTACAGGTAATATTGCTAAAACCATTGACAGAATGGTAAAATACCTTAAAGATAATAATGAATGGAATATAGAAAGAGAGACATTCTTAAAAGATTACTTTAAAGAAGACATATCTGAGGATATGACTTTTGTTTCTAAAAATGGAAAGAACTCTGTTGGAGATCCTAATATCGATGAAGGAGAGGTTTCTAATATGGAAGAGGATGAGGCAGCTTCTGCACTTTTATCTGAAGAGCAACAAAATATGAAGTCTCAAAACGCCAACCCTAAAGATGGTTACAGTAAAGAAGACTTTGAAAATATACATGACAGTGTAGTTGGAAATCACAGAGTTCAAATGTCTGGGGGTAAATATGGCTGGTTCTCTAGATTAAAAGATTTTTTAAGAAACCCTCTTGAAGCTGTTGGTGGTGAAATAAAAGAAGGTATGCCATATAGAACAAGGTATGAACAATTTAAAACTTGGGCTGTTGAGCCTAAATACTTGTTGAAGAAAGACATACAGAGAATAGCTGAAAAACACGATTTAGGAGAGACTGCTTTTGCCAATATGATGTCTATGGTTACTTGGGCTAATGCACCAGGTGCTGCTAAACATTATTTATTTAACAATGTAAATCCTATCTTTATGGATATGCAGGCTGACCAAATAGAGAAGGTTGGTACTATAGGAATGCTTAGAAGAGTTATAGAGCTTGATAATGTTTTTGACTCAAGAAAGTTAACTATGGATGAGTTGATGAGAGATGTTAACAGTGGACAGTTAGATAAAAATCAACAAAAGTCAGTTATATCAGAAATAAAAAAACTATTCTCAATTAGCATTGCTGATAAAAAAGGTGAATTTCAATATCAAGAAGGTGCGGGAATGGCTATTATAGATCCAGTTGAAAACAATAAAAACTATAGAGTTGTATTAGCTAAAGATGGAGTGCCTGTAAAAAAACAAGAAGATTATATTGACATTCCTGAAGGTCTCCAAATGTCTGCTAAAAAAGATTGGCAGTTTCAAGAATCTTGGAGTCCTGGAAATGAAGTTTCTATAAACCCTTGGAGATTGATACACCCTAGCATAGATAGAGTTGGTATAAAAGATAGAAGTGGTTTAGTTTTAAATAAAGAAATTGCTGAGGGTATATTGAAAAACTATAATGATCCTTCTTCAACTACTTACGATTCTGATTTTGAATATTTAAATGACAAAGCAACTCAAGTATTCCAGGTTCATAAAAGCCTTTTAAAAGAAAAATATGACACAGGATTAATTGAGCGTGAAACTTATGAAGAATTAAAAGATCTTGACTACATACCTAGAAAATTTATAGATTACTTCCATTTAGCTGAAAACGATCCTATGGCTCTAAGAGACGATAGTCAGCCTAGGGTTAATAATGTTGGTAATACTTTAGCTAAATTAAAATTAGGTAGTGATAAGGTTTTGTTAATGGATCCTGTTAGATTACTACAATCTTCTGTGGCAGCACATTTTAACTTAACATTTACCAATAAAGCTTTAAAAGACCTACATGAGATGATGACCTTGATAGAGGAAGCTGAGGTTAAACCTGAAGCAGAAAAAACAAGATATGAAAAGGTTAAGTCAAATTTATTTGGATATGGAGACTCAGAAAATACTCTTCTTAGAAATGTTGTAGGTTATACGGTAAACAAATCAAAACCACTTGTAGCTCCTTATGTTGGTGTTAATATATGGATTGACGGAAAGAAACAAGCTATGGCCTTAACTCCAGAGATGCATGCCTCTCTATTTGCTAGATCTACCGACTTAAGTTCTTCAGATCAGTTTAGAAGTCGTCTAGCTAGGTTTTCATCTATTACAGGTGGTTTATTAAAAACATATGCTACTGGTCCTGGAAATCCTAACTTCTTCCTTAAAAACTTTCTTTATGATACGTTTCATCAAATTGTAAGCACAGAGACTTATAATAATAATTATCTTAATAGAGTGTTTTTACCCTCTAAGATTGGGTACGCTTTAAAGGATTGGGTAGCTGTTTTTCCTGATGCTGCAAAATATATATTAAAAACTAGAGCTCCTAAACTTTTTAGAGATCGTGAAGGAATATTGGGTAATTTAGACACTCCTAAAACGGATGATTATTTCTTAAAGGGTGGTAGTTTAGACTACTTACATCTTACTGGTGTCAATACTATTAGAGATAAAATAACAGCTACTAAAAGTCCTTACGAGAAAGCTATAGATGCTTTAATGAAAGAAGAGGGAATAGAATATTCTGAGGCCAGAATAAGAATTTCTCAAGCGGAAGCTAGTGGTCAACTATTTGTCGATCTAGAAAATCAACCTATGAGCAACCCCAACTTTAGAGGTGGAATGACTGCTGTTTCGGAATTTCTATCTTCTTTAAATGGATTAACAGAGCTTATGGGTAGGTTAGCTAATAGAGATAGGTGGATAAAAAATCAAACACGTTCCTTTAGAAAGAAGCACGGAAGAGATCCTAATGAAAGTGAAATGGAAAGAATTAAGGAGATAGCAGCTGCTCATGCTGTTGACTACGCTAATTTTAATAGTGGTGGTAGAGGAATTAAAAACTTAGATAGACACGCTGGTTTTGCTTATATTAATGCTGCTGCTGTAACTTTTGACAAGTCTGTCAGAAATTTTGCTAGGAATCCTGTTCAAAACTTGTGGGACTTTGCACAAGCTGGATTCTATTTTGGAGCTTTACTTATGGGATTCAATTTAATGTTTAAGTCTATTAAGGATGATGAAAAACAGGAAGAGATAGATCTTGCTTTAGATAGAAATTTAATAGCTCAACAAGGAAATAAATACAAATCTATAACTTCAAGTAAAAAATTAGAAAAAATGCTTGATGCAGCTAGAAAAAACGGAGCTATGCAAGAGGCTTCTATGATAGAACTTTTAATAAATTTAAGGGAGCAGGAGGATATGTTAAAGCAGGAGTCTAAAGATAATATAGATTATGTTTACGACAGAATATCTCCTTATGATAAAGCTAATCACATGCCTATTATTTTGCCTTTTGGTATGACTGAGTATATAGATTTAGATTTAGAAAATGAATACAAAAAAGATTTAGAGAGATTAAATATAGAGTTCGCAGAAGCATTGTACGGAGAAGAAAGTTCTAGAGCTGAAGATATTAGCAAAAGAATTAGAGAAATAGAAAAGCTCCAAAGAAAAAATAAAATTGTTAAGGCTAGTTATTTAAAAATGCCTACAGAACCTAAGCTTGACGCTTTAAAATTACCTTTTGAGGATTTAGCTTATCAGCAGATAACTGGAAGACCTAGTCTTAATAGAAGAAAAAGTGATTATACTGAGCGAATAAAATCTGCTTTACCAGCAGAATTAACGGTTCCAGGTATATTATCTTCTAACCCTCTATTGAGTGCTGCTGTAAAATTAGGTAATTATGATTTATGGAGAAGAGATAAGGTTTGGAAGGGAGATCCTGACTTAAAAGGTTACTTAAGAGTAGATGACTCAGCAGAGCCTGGAAGAGATCAGTTATTAGTAGATTTAAATAGAGGTCTTGCTGAATTAAATAGAAGGTATGTAGGAGATGAAAACAGCCCTTGGAAGGGATTAGATGTTGCTAATTTAAAGGGAGCTGGATCATCTATATTCACAAACTTAGATAGAAATCCTTGGTATCAAGTAATAAATAGTGCTTACATAGTTACTTCAGATCCTTTTAAGAAAGATGCTAATAGAGTGATAACAGACAATTATCATGTTAACTTTATGAATGACTTTTTTGGTTCTATGAAAGATGTTTATGTTTCAGAAATAGACTTTACTAGAGACCCTATAGATAGCAGGATTCAAAACTCTAAGGAGGTTTCTAAAAGAATATTCGAAATTGATGCTGTGTTTGACAAAGCAATATATGACAGCTATAGAGCAAATGGTATAGTATGGGATAGTTTCAATGAGATATATGTTAATAAAGAAGGAAACTCTATAGATCACCCTCTCACAGAAGATGGTCAGGTTAGTGAAGCTTATTTAAATGAAGATGGGAGCCTTAAGAATTTAACTCAAATTTTAAAAACTGTTAAGAATGAGGCTATGATACAAGGTATTAATACTGCTATTAGTCAGGTAAGAGATATACCTGGTTTTGAAACATATGTTCCAGATGTAAATGATTTTAGACAGTGGACGAGTCAGTTTGAAAGAAACTTAAAATATGAAGGATTGAACCCTATGGTTTCAGAAATGGTAAGAACTTATAGGATAGGTCAGAAAGATTTAGCAGCGTGGAACTTTGTTACAGCTGAGCAAACATCGGATCAGGAAGATCGTATGGGTATCTATACCGAGTTATTAAATGCAGCAAAGCAATATAACATAGATGTAGATTCTTTTGAGTTTAAAGAAAGTCTTAATAAATATAGAGATTGGTATAAAAAGTATAAGAGTGTTTTACAGAAAGAAGATCAGGGTCTTATAGGTCCAGAAGAAACTAAGCTTGTATTAGACTCTCTAAAGGGAACTTACACCAATCCTAATGTTAACTACGATTTGTTATTAAAAGATGTTTATATACCTCGAGAATAAATAATTTTAATTATATTTGTATAATGAAAAAGGAAATAAGTAATATACTATATATTATAATGATGGTTTTAGTGTTTGGCATTTCAACCGTATTTGGTCAAGGTGACTTTTTTAAATATTCTACTTTTTATACTTCAATGACTATGAATACCTCTTTTACTGAAAGGGGAGATTATATAGCTGAGGATAAAGGATATGAAGATGTTACTATTGTTCACCCTTATGATTACAATTTAACTGTTGGGCTTAGAAAAATTGCTAGATTTGATTACGAATATAAGGTGAAGACTTGGTATTACGGAACTGAAAAAGCTGTAGCGGACAATGTTACCCTAGGTAATGCGGTAGGTTGGGAATATTTACTTAACTTTTCTTTTATAAGAAGTAGAGGTGAACAATTTGTTGATCAAAAACTATGGTTAAGATACTTAGGTAATAGTTGCGTTACAAAAGCTCAATTTACTGATAATCAGAGAGTTGACTTGAGGTATGTTTCTTTTGACACTAGGTTTAGAATAAATAAAGGTAACTGGGATTTTACAGTAGGCGGAGTCTTTCGTTTACATCCAGTATATGGTGTTACCCCTATAGAGGACTTCTGGGTACCTGGCGAGTCTAGTTTTCAACAACTGGCTCAAGACTTTGGGTATGCTCCAGAACAATGGGTTCAGGGTTTTTACGTGAATCAGAATTGGTACGATGTTAGTGGTGGAGACTCTGTTTTAGTTGCTACCTCAAACGATGAGTTCTTCAACCACTACTTCGGAGATGCAGTTGCAACATACAATGAAAGAGAGTTAGATAAGCTGGGATTACAAAAGGAGTTAAGTGCTGTCATAGGATTATCATATTACAAATATACAGATAAATTGTGGCTACATGTTTGGGCTAATTGCATGCCTTTTCATTACGGATTAGATGAATATTCTTTTGAATATGGAGTTGAAAAGTGGGATAATATAGAGTGGGATGCTGGTATGGTATTTGGGTCTAGAATAACTAGACATTTAGGAATGTTTATAGAAGGGACTCACATGCGTTACTGGATGAAGCCAGTTTATGAAGTTAAGTTTGGTTTTAATTATTTAATATTTTAAGATATGAAGAAGTTAATATTTTTATTTATTACGTTTATAAGCTCTATATCTTTTAGTCAAGGATATGACTTTCAACAATTATGTTTAGACTGTGCAGAACAAAACGGATTTTATTGTGGAGACGATCCAGCAAACTGGACTCAATATTCTCCTAATGGATGTGTTCCTAATGGTGAGGGTGATTTATTTTACCTTAACGATGGATGGGAAGATTGTGCCGATGGAAGTGATGAACAGGATGCTGTACCTACTTCTCCAGAAGATTGTGGACCACCACCACCAGAGTGCGATACTATATTTGTAAATATTCCTATTATAGAATACATATACGAAATAGACACCATAGAGGTTCCATTTTTCATATACGAAACAGAATTTATATTTGATACTATTGTTGAAACAGAATATATAACTCAGATAGTTATAGATACCTTTGAGATAGAAACATTTGTGCCTGAGTATATATATGTAACAGATACAGTTACTGTTTATGCTGAAGTGTTAGACACTATGTTTATAGACGTTATTGAGTATGTAGACGTGATAGTGATTGACACAGTTATTGAGACTCAGTATGTAGAAATAGTTGTTATTGATACTGTGGTAGAATACATTGAAATAGTAAACACAGAATATGTAGACTGTGAAACAGGAATGCCTTGCAATTCAGGCATTGAAGAGGTTTTAGACAAATCAAAAGGATCTGGATTATTATATAATCTGCAAGGTCAAGTTATTAGAAAGCCTGAAGATATATATATAAAAAATGGTAAAATTAAATATGTTATAAAATGAAAATGAAAAACAAATATATGGGCGGAGGCCTTAATAAAAGATCCATGTACGAAAAGGGTGGACTATCTGAAGCTCAAAAGAAAATGGATAAAAACAATAATAATAAAATAGACTCTGAAGATCTAGCTATGCTTAGAAAAGCTGAAGAAGGAATGAAGATGAAGTATCAGGACGGAGGAGTGCCATTAAAAAAGAAAACAATTCCTCAAGAGGGAGCAAAATTACCCGATACTGACAAGTTATCTTTCAATGAAGCTTTTGATTTTTACAGAAATGAATTAGGAGGAGGATCTAGATTTATGTGGAAAGGAAAGCCTTACAGCACTAGCACTCCAGAAGAATTATTAAGAATCCAATTGGGGGAACAAACAGAACCAATGTCGATTAAATATGCTCAATTGAATCGTGGGGCACAAGAAGAGGATGATTATACCCCCTCCCCACCTGTACGACGAAGTCCTGGTGAAAGAAGAGAGGCTCAGAATGAAATGAATATAATACGTGCCTTTAGAGATAAATACGGAAGAGATCCTAATCAAAGCGAGTTTGAAGAAATGAAAAGTAATAGAAAGAAAAACATGGAGATGAGAATGCCTCCACCAATGCCAGGAAAAATATAAATAATGAATATATTCAAAAACAATAACGATTGGAATGAGAAGGCTATAGTTGGTTTTATAGCTTTTATAATTATGTGTATAATAATGGTTGCTGATCTGGTAACAGGCTGGATTGGAAAGGACTTAGTAATAAATGAATTTGTATATGACTCTTTTGTCTGGGTTGTTTTAGGATGCTTTGGAATAAGTGGCATAGAAAAATTCTCTAAAAAATAAAAATATGCCAAGCGGAAAAGGAACTTACGGTAATAAGGTTGGAAGGCCAGCCATGTCCAAAACTGGATCTAAAATTAAATTAGTTAAAAAAACAGATGGACTAACCGATAGACAAAAAGACACTCTTAAAAAACATAGCAAACATCATACTAAAAAACATATGAATCTTATGATTAAGCTTATGAAAGAGGGTAAGACTTTTACTGAGTCTCACAACATAGCTAAGAAAAAGGTGGGTAAGTAATTATGAAGTTAAACAAAAAAGGTTTAAAGAAATATAAGAAGGGCGGCAAAACATCTAAGAAAGATGCTTGTTACCATAAAGTTGTATCTAGGTATGGACCTGAAACATCTGCTTATAGAAGTGGAGCCATGGCTAAATGTAGAAAGGTTGGTGCAAAAAACTGGGGTGAGGGAGGAAAGAAGAAAAAGAAAAAGTAATGGCTGTCCGTAAAACAAAAAAGGGACTAGCTCTTAAGAGATGGTTTAAGGAAGATTGGAAAACGCCTAAAGGTAAGAAGGATTATAGTGGTGGAGAAAATACTTTCAGACCCACTAAGCGTATAACTAAAGACACACCTAGCACATGGAGTGAGCTAAGTCCTAGTGAAAGAAGAAGGGCTCAGAAAGAGAAGAATGAAAAAGGAAGAGTAACTAAGTATAAAAAGAAAAAAGGAGTTAGACTAAACAAAAGAAAAAGTAATGGCTAAGTTAAACAAGAGAAAGAAGACGCCAGCTTGGACCAGGAAAGAAGGTAAGAGTCCTAGCGGTGGTTTGAATAAAAAGGGAATTAAGTCTTATAGAAGAGCTAACCCTGGGTCTAAATTAAAGATGGCTGTTACTGGTAAAGTAAAAAAAGGAAGTAAAGCAGCTAAGAGGCGTAAGTCTTTTTGTGCTAGAATGGGCGGAATGAAAGGTCCTATGAAAGATAGCAAAGGAAGACCAACAAGAAAAGCGTTAGCACTTAGAAAGTGGAAATGTAGAATTAATAAAAAGAAATAAACATGAAAGAAATATCAGAAGATTCTAAATTTGAGGTTAGTCTAAAAACATTAGGCGGTATAGGATTTTTAATAGCTACATTAGTCGGTATGTGGTTTACACTGCAAGCTGATATTGATGAAGCTAAATTACTTCCTGAGCCTCCTAAACCAGAGGTTACTCAAATGGAGTTTAAAATGAAGGACGAAAATATAAGAGCCTCAATTTATTCAACCCAGGAGGATGTTAAAGAAATAAAAGAGGACATGAAGTACCTTAGAGATAAAATAGATAGACTACAATGAAATATATAGATTTAAAATTATTATTATTATTTATTTTTCTTTTGATTTTAGTTGGTAAATCACAGTCTCAAGAATTTATAAGCTATGATAATTTTAATAATAAAATAGCTAAAGATATTGTGGCTGTGGAATTTTGGGTGGACTGGAACTCTTCTAATGAGTTTGCAGACTTATCTAAATTAAATGACTGCTCAAAGTATAGGGTTGATATAGGAAAATATCCTAATCTTCAAAAAGAATATAATATAACTTCTATACCTACTGTTATAATATTTGAGAGTGGTGATGAAAAAGAAAGGTTCAAAGCTAACATAATGTTTCAATTAGATGCTGATAAAAAGAAAGTTCAAAAAAGCATAGATAATATTATGCTTGCAAAATTCAACTAAAATAATAATTTAAAATAAACAATATGAATTGGATTAACTCCTGGAAGGCTGGGAATAAAAAAGAAAAGTATGGTATATCTATCAGACTAGGCACTCTTACAGTATTACAAATAAAATATTCAGGACCTTGCATATATAAGGAAACATGTATAGAATGTTCTAGCTGTAATAAATTTAGATTTATGATCTTGAACTTTGGATTTGAGATATAATGATAACTCTGAGCAAAAAAGAAAAGGAAAAGGGACCTAAAACAGAGGAGGAGTCTAAAGTCTTTGTTGATAAAGATAAAGATAATATTCCTGATAATTCAGTTGATAGTCCCTCTTATTTTTTCAAGGGGTTTGATGATGAGTTCTTTGATAGGCAACTATATAAGGAATCTAGATTTGACCCAGAAGCCACTTCAGAGGCTGGTGCCATGGGTATAGCTCAATTTATGCCAGGAACTATAAAAGATATGAAAGAGAGAGGTTTGGTTCCAGATGACTTTGATCCTTATGATCCAGTTCAGGCGAAACAAGCTCAGAGAAAGTATATGAATTGGATTAATGAAAGACCGTATTTAGCTAAGGGGACGGATGAGGTTAAAGCAGCTAAATCTGTTATGGCCTACAATTGGGGTGTAGGTAACGCTAAGAAATTCCTAACAGAGCAAAGGGAAAAGGGTGTTGATATTTATAATAGTACAGATTGGATAAACAATATTCCTAAAAATAAAGAGACTAATAGGTATGAAACAAAAGAATATGTTCAGAAGATAATGAACATTAATGATGATAGTGAGTCACAAAATAAATTTGAACAAAATCTATTTAATAGTTTGAAAGAATATAAGAAGCCTATGAAGTTTATGGAAGGGGGTAAAAATCCTGTAGAACAATTACTCAATAATTAGATAATGTTTTGTTTTACAGATAAAAAATGATTATATTTGGTAAAAAATTAGTTAACAATTTAAAATAAAAATAAATGGCGACAACAACTGCACAAATTACGTTATCTTCTAGTGATTTAACATCAGATGCTCTTAGCTTAACGGCTACAGCTACTTTGTTTGATACTGGTACAACTACAGGTATTACTCAGTTAGAAGGACTGTCTAGAAAAACAACTACAGCAACTGCTGATGTTACCTTGTTTGATGCAACTCCAGCTACAACTTATGGAGCTGATAAAGCTCATAAAGTCTACGTTAAAAACTGTTCTACAACTAGATCAGAGTTTATTACTGTTAAGATAAATGGAGAAATAATGGGTAGATTATACGCTGGAGACTGGATGTTTATGCCTTGGAGTACACATGATGATACAAATGATATTGTCTATACACCAAGCGTAGGGACTAGCTTGACTGTAGAGTATATGTTATTCATATCTGCGTAAATGAAACTTGAGGTAATAAGATTCTCTAGTGAAGCTGATTCTACTAATGGTCTTTTATTTTCTGTAGAAGACGAGAAGAGAAGTTTCTTGTGCTACACTTTAGAGGATGAACAAAGAGACGTTAAGGAATATGGAGAAACTAGAATACCTGCGGGTACTTACAGGCTTGGTCTTAGAACCGTTGGTGGGTATCATAAAAAGTATTCTTTTCGTTTTGCTGATATGCATATTGGCATGCTTCATGTTCTTGACGTTCCTGGTTTTGAGTATATTCTCATTCATTGCGGTAATACTGATGAAGACACCGCTGGGTGCTTACTTGTGGGGGACTCCCAGGAAAATAATCAAATCAAGAAGAACGGTTTTGTAGGGTCATCAACAAGAGCTTACATGCGTATATATCCTGAGATAGCACAAGCTATTAAGAATGGGGAGGAGGTTACCATAACTTACTACGATCACGATTGTTAATAAAATTCATTAATTTTTTTTAGAATACAAGTATTATTTTGTATATTTATGAAAGTCATGGTTTCATGATTTTAGTTTTGGTTTCGATAAGCCCGCCTCCCAGGTGGGTTTATTGTTTTATAGACTATTCTTTATCTTCCTTTTTAGCTGTTGGAGTGAATGTTCCATTATCTATATTAATAGATCCATCTCCATAAGATTTGTTTAGTTTATCCATCATCTTTTTAGCTTTAGTTTCATTACCTTTAAACTTAGCAACCATATCTTCTTCCATTTTAACAAGCTCTTTCATTTTAGCTTCTACCAGAATCATATCTGTTTTTAGTCTACCAAAATTAAAAGTTAGTTTGTTTTTCTCTTCGTTTAAGTTTTTTATTTCTTGTAATTCTTCTTTAGTTAATTTTTTATTTTCCATTTGATTTAATTTTATTGTTATTTTTAATTTTCTCGATTGATCTACCAGCGAAGTACGCTGAGTATACTACAAGTAGGAGCTGGGTGTAAATTGGACCGTACATTGGGTTCATTTTAAACTCTCCTACATTACCATCAAAGAAGGACATAACTACCAGCATAATAGTTAAAAAAGCTAGAGTCAAAGGTCTAATATTAGCTGGCAACCATCCAGCTTTTGCATCAGCCTCCCACCTTCTTGTAACCTGTTCTTGAGCACTAGCTTTAGCGTTCTCAATCATTTGTTTCATCTGTAACTTTAAGGTTAGTTTTTCTTCCTCAGTTGTTACAACATCATCAATGATCTTTGAAGCGTCTCCTAATAGTGATTTAAAAACTGTCTTTAGCATGTTTACTCTTCCTTGTATATTTTTTCTTATTCTTGTAAGGTTTAGATCTTAGATCCATTCCGTTTTTTTCTGCTTCTACCTGGGAGTCTCTTCTTACCCTCTTGTCCATCTTTTTTTTGTCCTCCTTTGAAATCATTGTTTTTTCTTTTTAGTTTTTCAACAACTTCCATGATCTGCTTTTGAGTACCAGGCATGTAAAGATCGTAACTTTTTTTCTGTTTTGCAAGCATATTCTTGAATAATTTCCACCTAAGATTGAACGCTTCTGTTCTAAGACCTTTACATTCTATGATCCAACCTTGTTCAAGATTAGTAAAGTCAGGAAGATAGGTGGCTCGAGATATATTTTCAGAAGACTTTACAAAGACATTCTTTCCTTTGCTCTTTTTTTTCTCAATACATTCTCCTTCATAGATAAATTTTTCTATAAGAACAAACCTATCTTCTTCATATTTAAAAGGTATGCCAGCCACTTTAAGGCATTGGTATGTGAATTTTTCTAGCTTAGATTTAAATTTAACGCCATTAAATGTAGTGGCTGTAGCATTCCTTACCTTTTTATTGTACTTCTTTTTACTTCTCATTTTATTTCCATTAAGTAATTACCTGTTTCTACAGAATATAAGTTTAAGTTTTTATATATCAGTAACTTTTTATATTCATAGTGATCATAGGTATTTTCAAAAAAATAATAGACTCCATTAACTTCTGGTGCTAAACAAAGTTTACTCCCATCTGTCAGTATATATGTTTCGTAGTCTATAAAGTCTCCAACATACATCCAAGAATGATATAACCCTAGTCTATTATTAGAGTAAAATCTTGCTCCATTTTTAGATACTTGTATATAGTGATCGCCATCTATTTTCTCTTCACTGATAGCTATACCATCCACAACATTACAGTAGTATACATCATTAGAGTGGTATAAACCTTCATCCATTTGTGCGAATAGCTGACCCGTCAGCATCAACGCAATAAAAAATATTCTCTTCATAGTTGTTAAAATTTGGTTAATATATATCGTTACTCATACCAACTGGTAGTGAGTTTAAAACTTCTTCTACTTTTATTTCTATTTCTTTTTTGTTCTTTTTTTTAATTTCATTTTCTATCTTTTTAATGGACCTATCACAATTTTGAAGACCCTCAATAGTATTTTCAGTAAAAACATTATGTATATTTATATGGTTTACATTTTTACTGGGAACCTTTTTTCCTGCTCTGTTAGTGTTAATATTACTATAAGAACATTTAATATTTAATAAGTATATTTGTTTTCTCATTCTAAATCTTTTCTAGTTGTCCATTCTTGTTCTGGAGTGTATCTAGTTTGTTGTGTCCATAAACTATGTGTTTGACTAACGCCATCTAAAGGACAACTCATTTGGTGATCTAAATATCTACCAGATCTCCTATCATATTTTAAAGATTCTTCTCCTGGAACACCTACAAGCTTCTGAAACTTAACCTTTTGAACACTGAAAGCCACCGAAGTATTATTAATATCCATTGAGTCATCTCTATGTATACATATAACATTATCAGCTTTGTTAAACCAGTTCTGACTACCACTTATATCATACGCTGTAGGCTTTTTATATCCACCGTTGTCATCTCTATCCATTTTTCTAGGGTGTGCTATAATAATAAACTTAAGATCATTTACCTGTTCAAACCTTCGTATCTGAGTCAAGCATTCTCCTATGTATGTTGTTTCATCTTTGCCAGCAAATTTGTGATCAAGCTGATTAAATGGATCCAGTAAACAACCTTTTATACCGTGTCTTAATACTAAATGTTTAAATTTAGACAGTATATTATCTAGACTAAAATCGTCTTCAGGATATATAGCAAAGAAATGATCATTTAAAAACTCTATAGCTTTCTCGTATTCATATATACTCATTCTATCATTTACGTCTACATCAGATGTGTTTCCTATATACATCTCAGCTAGAGTGTCGAACAGGTCTCCCACAGGATAGTTTTCTGGAGAAAATATTCCCCATTTCCATCCGTATAAAACAGAGGCATTTAACATTATTTGCATAGCCATCATTGTTTTACCTGAGCCTGGGATCCCTGTCCACACATCTAACTCTGAAGTTCTGAGGGTATAGTGATTATCTAATACTTGATATCCTGTAGTTAACCCTTTCTTTTTACCATTATTGAATACATCTATCATGTAGTCTTGCTCAGATTTAACGGTAAAAATTCCATCTACTGGATATGGTTCAGCGTCTTTTAATATTTTTTCTAAAGCTAACACCCCTTGATCCATAAGCATTTGGTTAGCATCTTTTACTTCGTCTGGAAATTTGACAATGTAACACCTTTCCCTACCTATTCTTCTGCTAAGTTCTTCTAGCAAAACTCTTCCATTTGCATCATTATCAGAACATATATATATCTTTTCTACACTTTCAAAGTATTCCCAGCAGTTGTCTAGATAAGAAAATTTGTTGTCATAGTTTTTAGTTCCAGGATTTGGTGCACCATCAGGTACTGACACGCAGTTATCTACACCTATTTCGTTTAGAGACAGCTTATCCATTTCTCCTTCCACTATGTATACATCCTTGTGATCCTTTATATCATCTAGTCCATAGAATATTTTCTCAGCGTCTTTATGTTGCTTAAAATTCTTTTCTCCGTCCCTGTATTTTACATTCACAAGTTCTCCTTCTCTAAAATAATTAAAGCATATTACATTCCTATTTGAAGAAACTTGTGGCATATATTCTTTCTTTTGTGTTATTTTATTTTTAACTAAAACCTTTTGGGATATACCTCTTGATCTAAACCATTCTACCATCTCGTCTGACAAACCAGTAGAGTTGTGCATTTCAGGTTTAGAATATTCTATATCCTTTTGTTTTTCGTATGTTTTATATTGATTAATAATACCACTATCTCCGCAGTGATGACACAAGTATGCTCCAGTCTCTCCATTTATAGCTAAACATTTTTCGTTGGATTTCTTACGATCTTCAGAACAATTATAACATATATATCTTACCTCTCCTTGTGTTTTATTAATACGTATTCTATCATTATTTAGGCTCATTTAAATAAATCGTTTACATTAAATTCTTGTTTCTTTTTCTCTTCTATTTTCACTTTTTCATCTTTCCAATATTCTCCATTCAACCAAGTGAGTGGGTGCTTTCTAAATTTTGGGTCAGGAGTTTCTTTTACGTAAGGAGGTACGGCGTGTATTATGGTCTGCATTGTGGCTACCTCATACTTAAGAAACTTATCCTGACATTTCTGCATACCAGTCTTTTTGTTATACAGATTCCAAAACGCTTGAAACATAGCTAACTTTACTTCTCTGTCTTCTTTTTTTTCTACACTTGATTTCACTATCATCAAGTCTT
>Ga0208919_1001041_pt1 | contig 16784 bp, 19 predicted proteins | sample 4_EtaG_FD_184076 | JGI IMG/M metagenome (GOLD analysis project Ga0208919, IMG submission 184076) | Marine viral communities from the Subarctic Pacific Ocean - 4_ETSP_OMZ_AT15127 metaG (SPAdes) (version 3) | ecosystem: Environmental > Aquatic > Marine > Oceanic | place: Pacific Ocean | collected...
AGGACAGGCTTTATATAAACAAAGAATGGATGAAGGATTTGTTCCTTATGAAGGACAAACTCTTGCTGATGTTACTGCTGACCAATTAGCTGTTCAAGAAGGTTTAAGAGGTCTTGTAGGTTCTCAAGCTGCAGGAATACAAGAAGCACAAGAATTAGCAAGAGGACAAACACAACAGGCCACTGCTGAAGCATTACAACCTTTTATGAATCCATATCAACAAGCTGTTACTGATATTGCTAAAAGAAAAGCACAAGAACAATTTGAACAAACAACATTACCTGGTCTTAGAAAACAAGCAATAGATGCTGGTGCATTTGGTGGTTCTAGAGCTGCTATGAGAGAGTCACAGGCACAAGATGCACAGGCAAGACTATTAGCTGACATACAGGCCAAAGGTGATTTAGCTGCATTTCAAGATGCAAGAAAAGCATTTGAAGACCAAAAGACTAGAGAGAGATTTGCTGCTGAAGGTCTTGAAGGTCTAACAGGTAGAGAGTTTCAAGCTAGAAAAGAAGAGTTAGCTGGATTACAAGCTATTGGTTCTGAAGAACAACAAAGACAACAACAATTACTAGATGAATCTTATCAAAGATTTTTACAAGAAAGAGCTTTTCCAGAGCAACAACTTGGACAGTATCAAGGTTTTGTTCAAGGTGCTTCACCATTCTTAGGCACAACTTCAAGAACTATGGGAGCACAAACATTTCAAGATAGTCCAGTAGAAAAAGCATTAGGTTTAGCTGGTACTACTTTTGGTACTGTTAAAAAAGGTTTAGATTTATTTTCTAAAGAAGGTGGTAAAGTAGAAGATGGTAAACCTGGTGGTGGTACTGGTAGTGAACCTGGTGGTTTAAGAAGTATTATGATAAAGATAATACGAGCACAACGTGGTAAAGGTGGAGACCCAAGAAGTAGAAGGTCTGAAGAAATAAGAACTAGAAAGCAGCAAGAAGATGTAACAAGAATGTTAGAAGATATGGATATGAAAGCTGGTGGTCTTATTGATTTACCTGTAGTGCAAAGAGAAGAAGGACAACAAGTTTTAAATTTAAGAAAACCATATGATGACCCAGAGTTTGTAAGTCAAGGTGAACGTATAGCAGAAAAGATACAAAACTTACCAGGAGCTATAAAAGATTTTTTAGGTAGTATTCTTGGGCCAACTGAAAGACAACAAGAACAAAGAGAAGAGTTAGACCAATATGTTGTTGAAGCACCAGGAAGAAGAAATGTTATTAAAAGTGAAAGAGAGTTTGATAGAAGTGGTGAAGATGATTTAGATACTTTTAAAAGAAAACAAGCAATTAGAGAAGAGCAAAGAAAAGAGTTTGATAAAGGTAAATTTATGTTTCCTTTTGGTGAACAGTTTGGTTTAGCTAATCAAACATTAGATAGTATTCCTAATCAATCAGAAGCTAATCAAACTAATATTGTATCTGGTGGCGAAACTACAGGTGGTGAAACTACAGGTGGTGATACAACAAGTGATGCTCCTGGTGTTGATAAAAAAGGACTACCAAGTATGAGAGAAGCATTGCTAAAAAGACGAGACTTATTATCACAATATTCAAAAGATTTACAAGATAGAAAAAATAAAAGAATTGCAAGTATTGGAGAAAATAAAAAAGCAGCATTAGCACAAGCACAAATTGATTTTTTGATGGGATTTGGTAGAGGTAAACGAGACCCTAATGACCCAAGTGCATTTGCTGGATTAAAGGCAAGAGGTCAAGCAGCTGTTGATGCAACAAAAGATTTTAATGATAAAATTGCTGCATTAAATAAAGAAGAATTAGATGTGTTAGATGCAAACGTACAAGATTCATTTAATATTGCATCTGAAGAATTAAATCTTGCATTTGAAAATAATAAAATAACTAGACAAGAATTTTTAGATTCATTAGAAGAAAGAAAAGTAGCAGCACAAGAAATACTATCAAGTATTGATAGAAATAGAAATTCATATGCACAAGTTATGGAGGTATTAGATGATGTTACATTGGGTCCAGATGAAAGAAAAAATAGATTAGATTTACTTCTTGATAATAAAATTATAACTCGTCAACATTATAATGAAGCATTAGGTAATCCTGACCAGTTTAAAAAACAATCTACAGTTACAAATACTGGTGGTAATAATCAAGGTTTATCTGAAGAAATAACAGTATCAAATCCTAAACAATCTGGAAACTAATGACAGAAAAAATTACTTATGATTCTCTATTAAGAGATGACCAATTTTTAAATGACTCTTACCATGCATTACGTGCACAAGGTATTAATGTTAGTAAAAAAAGAAAGGATATTCTAGATAGAATGTTAACTAACAAAAGATACTTTGATACAAATGTTGCGTCTACTTTTGTTATTGGTGATAATGTAAAAGATATGTCTGATGAGAATAAACAGTCATTTGGCAGAGCTATAGATAAGATAGAACAATTACCAAGTATAGGTAAAGAAGGTTCTGCACCTACCTCTGATTTATTAAAAGATTATTTAGTAGCTGGTGTTACTGACCCTACTAATTTATTATCTATTATCGCTGGTGCTTTTACATTTGGTGCTGGTGGTGCTGCTGTTCAGGCAGGTAAAGAAACAGCAAAAGCTGGTATTAAAAATTTATTAAAAGCAAAAGTAAAGAATACGTTAGGTAGAAAAAAATTAGCAGCTACTGGTAAAACTTTATTAGCTGAAGGTGCTATTGCTGGAGCTGGAGGTATTACACAAAACTTAAAAGCACAAGATGTAGATATGGCATTAGGTAGAAGAGAACAGGGAAAGTTTGATGTTGGTTCTGCTTTAACACAAGGTGCATTAGAAGGTGTTGCTAGTCCAGTTGCAGGTTTTGCATTAGCTGGTATAGGTAAAGCAGGTTTAGAAGGTGTTAAAGGTGTAGGTAGAATAACTGGTAAAGGTTTAGAAAAAACAAAAGTAGGCAAAAATATTTTAAAAAATGCTGAACAAGCTGCTATGTATACTAATAGAATTAAAAACTACATACTGCCTTTTGGAGGAGTAGATGATGTTACTCAAAGAAACTTTGAAGCAGGAAGAGCTATATTTAAAGAAGTAAAAGCAGATACAGAAAGATTAGTTGATGATATTAAATTAGCAGAACAAAGATTTGTTAAAGATGATGGACTAAATATACCTGATGAAATAAGATTAACTGCTGAACAAAAAAGAAATATAATTAATGCTGCAATGGAAGGTGATACTGTAGCATTAAGACAGTTACAAGAAAGAGCTGATAGAGTTCCAGGAGATGTAGGAATATATAAATCTATTACTGACTTTGTTAAATTAAGAAAAAATGTATATAATAAAATTAGTAAATATACAGACCCAGTTAGTGAAAAAGTAGAAACTATTTATAAGATAAAACCTAATGAATATGTTAAAGATGTTTATGAAAGAACTGCAAGAGGTGAAAGAATACCATTTAAGTTATGGAAAAGATATGAAGCTAATGATGACTTAATTAAACAATATCAAGCTATAGCTAGAACAGATGCAGAGGAACAAGTTAAACTTGGTATTAGAAAAGGTAAAATAAATAAAGACACTGGTGTAGTAGAGGAAGTTGGTGAAGTTAATAAAACTTTTTTACCACAGACTGAAGGTAAACTAGATGTTACTAAACAAACTAAATTAATAGATGATTTTGTTGAAAAACAAGTTTATGAATCTTTTTATCCAAAAGCAAAAACAACAAGGTTTGGTGGATTAAAAACTAAAAAAGAAATAAATCCTATATTAAAAAAAATATGGGGTGTTAATACCAGTGCTGCAGTTAGAGCTGCAGAAACTATAGGTGCTATTACAGAACCTGTATCAGAGGTGTTAGTAGCAGACCAAATAGGTAGAAGTTTACTTGGTAGAGGTATAGGAATAAGAGTAAAAGGTGATACAAAAGTAGCTAGAGCAGAAGCTATTAAACAAAGACCTGGTGAAGATATGGTGCCTTTAGTAGGTGGTAAAGAGGCAGAAGATGTTGGTATTAGACTACCAAGAACTGATATATTTAATCCTGAGTTAGGACAAATATTTGTACCTAGAGATGTTGCAGAAAAGATAAGAGTATTAACAGATACTAAACCTGTATTTGGTAATGCCTTTTTAGGAAGTTTATTTTCTGGTGCTAATGGTTATTTAAAAAAAGGTGTTACTGTTTATAATCCATATGGCCATATAAGAAATGCTTTAGGTGTACCACAATATGTGGCTGCTTCTGGTAATGCTAGAGGCATAGGAAAATATGCATACAAATATGTAACAGGTGATAAACAAACAAAAGATAAATTTAAACAGATAGCTGATAGACTTGGTGTTACTGCTACTAATGTGGAGATAGGGCAAATATTAGGAAGATTAGCTGATGCTAGAAAAATAGAAAGTGAAGAAGGACTAAAAGGATTTTTAGGTAGAAGATTTTTAGACTTAGCATCTGGTGGTGTATCTGCTGTAGAGAGAACTAAACTTGGTACAAAAGTATCTAGAAAAGCAGAGAGAACTTATACTGGTACAGATGATGTTGGTAAGTTAATGACACTACTAGGTGAGAGAGATAGAGCAGAATCTATATTTAAAAACTTAACACCAGAACAAAAACAATTAAAAAGAGAACAATTTGCTAGAGACTATGGTCGTATTGATGCAGATGGCAACCCTATCATACCTAAGAAAGGTTTTAAAACATTTGATGATGATATGTTGTTTGAAGAGGCAGCAACTAAAACATTAAACATTGTACCGGTTTATGATAGAGTGCCAAAGATATTAGAGAAGATGAGAGACATACCTGTGCTTGGTGCTTTTACTGCTTTTCCAGCAGAGAACTTACGTAATAAATATAATATATTAAAATTAGGTGCACAGGAATTAAAAGAAGGTTTTGAAACAGGCAATAAAGCATTACAAATAGCTGGAGTAGAAAGACTTAAATCACAGATTACAATGGCTGCTTTACCAACTGTAGCTGCATATACATACAATCAAGTTGTTGGCACAGATAAAGTAGAACCAGGTGTTAGAAAGTCACAACCAGAATGGGCACAGTATCATGCACTACAGATAAGACCTAAAGGTAAAGATGAAGAAGGTAATGAAACATATGGTGTTACTGATTTATCTTATAATAATCCAGACCAGTATGTGTTAGATATTATTACACCTTTAATGATGGCAGCAGCTAGTGGTGAAGATGTTGTAGAAAAATTAGATGAGTTACTTCCCTATGCTATAAAGAAAACATATGAACCTTTTTTAAGTCCATCAATGGCAACAGAATTAGGTTTATCTTTTTTAAATTATTCTAAAGCAAATACAGATGAAGGTCGAATACGACACTTAACTAATTCTTATAAATTAATAGAACCTGGTTTTGTAAAACTATTAAGAGATGTAGGTGGTGATGCTGCAGTAGAAAGTGCATTTAATGTTTTATCAACACCATTAGGTAGAGGTGAGTTAGGAACAAAAGTTAGAAATGCTTTAAATCCATCTTACTTTGGTGATACTGCAAAACTTTCAAAGTCTTTAACAGAGTTAGGATTTCAACCAACTGGAGCTGCTAGTCCTGCTGCACTTGCTTTATATCCTTTTAGATTAGGATTAAAAGAACAAGATTATAAACCTAAAAAACAAATAGGTTTTGCTGTTAGTAATCTTATGAGAAATGCAAATGGTACGTTAAAATCTACAGTTCGTGAAATAAAAAATAATTTATCTAATCCTAATAGAAGTAAAAACTTATCATTAAGAGGAATACTTGAAGATTATCAAGAAGCCATAGAAGAACAGTTCGCTGCACAACAAGGTGTATTTGAATTAGTAAATGATTTAAAATCTTTTATGAGTGAAGACCAAATTAAAAAGATATTACAAGATAAGAAAATAAAAACTGCAGGTGGTTTTTCTAATACAGAAATCACTAATATAATTAAAGGTAGGTTTACAGTACCTACACTTGAAAAAACATTTTATAGAGATATTATAAAAAGTAATCCAGAAATATTACCATATTATAGAAATATTAGTAACTCTTTAGCAAATTTACAATCAGCATATAAAGATGTTACACTACAAACAGAATCATTACCAGAAGTAAACATAGGAGGAAAATAATGACTACTAATATAATTATATTTCCTAAAAATAAAATAACACAAGAAGAAAAAAATATTGTAAATAAAGAAGCAATAGATAAACAATATAAAAAACTTTTACAACAACAACAAGAAATATTAAAACAGAGGGAAGAAATATGGCAGATATGACAATGATATGGAATGCAATACTAACAATGGCAATAGGTGGCTTTCTATGGTGGATACGTTCTACGTCTGCTGCTATTAGTAAAGTGAAAGATGAACTGGCAAAAGCAAAAGAAAATATGGCAATAAACTATGCCACAAAAGAAGATGTAAAAGATGATATGTCACAACTCATGCAAAGATTTGATAGATTAGAAAGCAAGATAGATGATATGATTCGAAGAGCAGCAGAGAAATGACAACTGTTTTTTTATTAATGTTATATCTTGGGCAAGCACAACAAGAAAGCACTATGATGTTTGCAGATATTAATAGATGTAAATATTTTGCAGCTAGGGTAATGAAACAGCCAGCAAACCCACAAACCAAACAAAGATATACAGCAATATGTAAGCCAGTAGAAGTAGATTTAAGTAATAAAAATGTTAGAGTTTATAGATGAAAGGGTAAGAACATGGAAGACATACAACATTACATTGATATAATAAAAGAAGATGAAGGTTTTATTAGTGTGGCTAAAAAACCTACTAAAAAAGCTAATGACCCTGTTACAATAGGTGCTGGACATACTAGAGGTTTAGATGGTAAACCTATTAAAAAAGGAACGTTTTTAGAAGAAGGCTCTGATGATGCTAATAAATTACTTATGAGAGATATTAATGAAAGACTTCCTAGATTTAAAAAAGTATTTCCTAATTTAAATTCATATCCTAAGTCTCTTCAAGCTGCTTTATTTAGTGGTTTCTATAGAGGAGATTTTGACCCACAAGCTAAAAAAGCATATGCTGAAAACACTGTTAAATTATTAAACAAAGGTAAAGTTGCAGAAGCATCAAAAGAATTTTTAAATAGTAGGGAATATGAAGCATCTAAAAAGAAAGGCAGTGGATTTGGAGGTGTAGCAAAAAGAATGAAAAGAATTAGTAATGCTATGTTAACATTAGTAGACCCTGGACCAACACTGTCTAAAAGAGAAGAGCCAAAAGAAATAGAGGTAGAAGTATCTGAAGCTAAACCAGAAGAAACTTTTAAACAAGCCTTTGCAGCAGCTAGAGGAAATAGAGAAGGTGAATTTACTTATGATGGTAAAAGATATAATACAAGATTAAAAGAAGAAACACCACAACAATATGCAGCTTTCTTAGGTAAAGATAAGCCAATACAAGTTGCAAAAAAAGGAGGCCCAATAGAAAAAGACCCTTACAAAAGACAACCACGTTTTATATAATCCATTAAGAATTAAGAGGCAAACATGGACCCAGTTACAGCATTTGGTGTAGCTACGACTGCATACAAAACGATTGTAGCAGGATTCAAAGTAGGTAAACAAGTAGAGAGTATGTCTAAAGATTTAGGCAAATGGATGGGTGCGATTCAAACAGTTAAAGAAGGCCATAACAAAAAGAAAAGTAAAATGTTTGGCTCTGTAGAAGAAGAGGCACTAGAAACATTTGCTATGAAGAAGAAAGCTATAGCAATGGAGAATGAGTTACGTAACTTTGTAAACCTAAACTATGGCCCTAATGCCTGGAATGAAGTCATACGTATACAAGCAGACATACGAAAGCAAAAGAAAGAGGCAGAATTAGAAGCTAAACGAAAACAAAAACAAATGATAGAGAACACCATTATAGGTGGTCTTATATTAATGTTTATTTTCTTCGTTGTTTACGTTGTCTATCTTGTTATGACTGTCTAAAAATCCAGCCTCTTTCCCTATCTCAAAGTAAAAATCTTTACCCATTATCTTAGCACAATCTATTAAATCTTCTTTTAATTTAACAGGGTCTGTGTTATCTTCTTTCTCTTCCTGAGTTCCTCGTATTCTAGATAATAACTCTAATGCTTTGATAGCACTATTTGTATGACCATTTGCTTTGGCATAATCATATTGTTTTTCTATCTCAGTAATTACATCTACATCAGTAGTTAAGTTTTGTTCGAGTTCTGCAATCCTTTCGAGAACCTCTTCGCTTTGTAATAACCTATGCCCTTGTCGTGCTGCATGTTCTTTTGAATACCCAGCAGCTCTCGCAGCTTCAGAAGCATTTCTGTGCAAGATATATGACTGACAAAATCTTTCTTGTTGCTCATTGAGTGCCATTACCTATAGTTACCCATTTCATATTTTTCATATTCTTTTTCTTCTACTTCTATAACAGGTTCTGGTATAGGAGCAGTTGTTACTTCATTAGTATTAGGATTTAATCCACCTAAAAAAATTGTAAATGTTATACCAATTAAAATTATACCTAGTATTATTGTGTATTCTTTTGCCATTTTGTTTGTCCCTCCTTTGGAAATATTATTTTATTAAACCATTCTTCATAACTATCTGGTATCCATATATCATGATTAATACCAGACCCATCATTACCTTTTCTCATTTCTGAATTTACATATTTTAATTCCATTTGTTTTCCTTTATATTGAAAATACAAATTCCATAAAAAATCATTTCTCATTACTTAGTAACTTTTTTATACTTCTCAAAAGTCCTAAGTCCACCAAGTCCTAACATACCCATTAACACAGTCATTAAACTACCCATGTCAAACTCTGGTAAGGTTGGTAATGTTGCACCAAATAAAGCTGCAAAAAATATAATAAACGGAGCTGCGATAAAGTGCCATACTAAGGCAACCCCACACGACCAGCCAATGAAGGGCCTCCAGCCGGCAATAAATATATTACCAGACTTTGCCTCTTCTTTGTTTATTGCTAGTTGTCCTTTTGCTAATTCTTGTGCATGTTTTTCTGCCATTGTAGCTATCTCATGAGCAAGTTTATTCTTTGCATCTTTATCTTCTATAAACTTACCTATTAACTTTGTGGCAGGTCCTATTAAACCTAATAATGCCATACTATTTCCTTTCTATTAATTTCCATTCTGTTAGTGATATTGGCTTCTCTGCATTCTCATCTTCTAACACATCTAAACTATAATGTATATTTAAATGTGGGTGTTTTTCATGTAGTTTTTTTAGTTTCTCTGTCCAGTGTTCTGGTGTCTTTATATTCACATGCACATTTCTACCATCTTTAAATGTCTTTAATGCTTTGTAACAAGCAATAGTTAGTAAAACAAACTTTCTAGCATAAGAAAATATCTCCTCTAAAATCCAGTCAACATCTTTCTCATCTATATGTTCTATAACATCTGTGCATAACACTGCATCATATTTACCTTTTGGTAATTTATTATGTTTAGGATATGCTGGGTCATATAAAGCATGATAATCTAGTTGCCATATTTTATGTAAAGGTTTAGGCAGTGTTTGTCCTTTTTTATTTAGTCGCATTGATTTATATTTTTCATCATCATACAACAAGGCTTTACCACAACCATAATCTAAGACACTTTTAGCACCTTCTTTTAGTATAATATTTGACACTGTATTTAAGTGTGTTATTAAACAAATACCATTAAAATATTTAGGGTCTTTATGTAACTCTTTATATTCCTCTAATAAATCTACATAATCCTGTGAGGGTTCGGCTCTACTGTGCATTTAACATGTCCTTGTAATTAGGTAATGTTTCTTTATTTTGAGCACCTTGCCATATCTCAGATACTAATGTATTCTTACCATAAAAATAATAATTAATACCCATAGTTTTATCAGCAAAAGTTTTCTCACAATCTTGTGCCATTGCTAACAACTCACCGGTAGTCCAAAATGCTTTGTCACCAACAGATACTTGAAAATACTTTGGTCTTTTAGGTTCATCATCAGCACCAGTAGTTTCTTTTTTCATATCATCTGTAGGTTCTTTATCTAATGAACATTCAAAACCAAATAGATGCATGTTTCTAAAACCCATAGTATGTAACATACCTATAGCTCTCATAGCTGCACACGTGCCACCAGTGATTAATGTAGCACCTACAGGTAATCCTACATCTTCTCTAATCTTTACCTGATTGTTTTTTATTGCATGTTTTCTATCTTCATCATCTCGTAATGATTCTGTAAATGCATGCCATCCCCATATATTAGCTTTCTTTTCCATTAGATAATTAGTAACAGATGGGTCTGTCATAGATGCAACAAGAAACTTTGTATCTTCATCAAGGTCTTTTAATAAGTCTTTTCTCTTTACTCCATGTGTACTTTCACCTTCAATAGAACGTGGGTCTAATAAGATACAAGTATCTGGTTTAATATCATTAGCAATAAGACCAGGATATGCATGCTTAACACACATAGTAATAGCTTTTGGATATTTATTTAAAGTATCTTTTAACTCTGCATAATCTATATTAGGTCCACCTGAAATAATTATAGCATGGTCATTATGTGTTCTACATTTTTGTATAAATTTATTCTTTGGTATTAACTTCATGTTATCTTTTATATTACCACGTATATAATCTTTAGGTACACAGTCTCTAGGATTAACTACAATAGGTACTCTTTGTAAATCTGCTGGTATATTAGGTAAATTTTTATCACTTAATACTATCATAAAATGTGTAAATCCACCATCTTTTACTCTATCACCAGAAGGTAGTACATGTTTACGAATATCTTTATTACCTTTTAATTTTTCCCATACTTTATTAACACCACAATATGCATCATTAGGTGCCATCTTATCATCATCTTCTCTGAAGTAATGGTCAAGCATTACAATAGGTGTTTGCTTTACACAATCATAATCATGAGCTACAGTTTTAATACTATTACCACCACCAATAAGTGCCATATCAAACCAAGCACTTTGGTCTTTTAATATGTCTCTAGTATTACCTTTATTAAGTTCAAATATAAAAGTTTTATTTTTATTTTCTTTCATATGTTCTGCAAACTCTTCTAGTCTTTTCTTAACTGCAGATAATTTATTATGTGCCTTTGCATTAAACTCTTCATGGTCTGTTTCAATAGTAGCATCTTCAAATAAATCATAACCATGATATGTAAACGTATCAGTATAATCAAATGCAGTTAGTGCCATCTCTATAGCTCTACCACCATTCCATGTACCAGTTTCAATTACAGTCTTTGGTTTATACTCTTTCATTATCTGAGATATTTGTTGATATCTATTAGGTTTAATATCAGGAGCTACCTCATCTGATAATGGAAAAGCTCTTTCACCATTACCTTTTCTTATAGCAACTTTAGAGAAGTCTGGTCTTCCAGCAAAGTGATAAAAATAATCATTCATAGTATTCATAATTTCTACTTTCATACCATGTGCTTGATAAATATTTAATAGTCTAGAAAATACATAGTAATCATGCCACTCTCTATACTTAATCATTTCACCTAAAATATATGCACCACGTAAATCTGCAAGTATATCTATAGTAGGTTGCTTATCTAAATTAAATGCCATGAAAAAAGGTTCGTCAGGATTATAAACAATATCAGCTTTATCATTTAACATAGATAACATATCTTGTTTAGTTAATCTTTTCTTTAAATAAGAATCTGCATCTATCCATATTAACCACCCTGCCTCTTTACTTTTCTCAGCTAAATTAAATGCCATCTCAGTTAAGGCAAATACTTTATGTGACCACTTCAAAGCATCTAGCTTTTCATTATATGGTATCTTTCCTTCTTCTGTACCATCATGTTCTGCATATCTTTTTAAAAACTCTTCATGGTCTTTTATATCGTGTAAACTTTTATATGTATAATCTGGTAAAGAGTAGGCATCTATTTTACAATCATGATAATATCCAGTAAAATTAATACTTGTATCTAAATTTTCTTTAACGGAATTTAATAAATGAACTGCTGTATCTTTTAAAATAGTTTCATTAAAAGATGTAACAATATTAATCTCTTTCATTATATGCTCCAAAATTTTTCTCTAATGTTTCTAATGCTTCTTCAGCTTCAGCTAATTGTTTTATTAATACAATAGAATCCTCTACTATTTTTGGATGTTCTCCTATTGCTACTGGTTTTTGAAATGCTAAATCAAGTTGATATAATGCTTTATTTACTTCAGCTTTATAATGACATCTCAATGATTTATATAATGTATCTGTTAATTCTCTCATTGTATTAAGTAATCCTTTTCTCTTGGTATTATTCCTTTCATCTGTAACCATCTAGCATCTTCACACCACTTCACAGCATACTTGCCTTCAGTTACTCCTCTAGGTTTCCACTTAGCAAACCAAGGCCCACCAGTTGTAAAGTGAACAATCTTTGGTTTCATATCTTCTGGTGAGTGCCCATCAAGCCAGTTCCATTCTTCAGGTATTTGTCCTATATCTGATTCCTGGTCAGGCAACCACTTAAATGTATGTAACCATCTACCTTTCTCTGTATTAATAGCATCAATACTTAACTTGTCTAGATAGTGATGTTCATTATTAAACATCATAAGGCTAGACCAGTTCTTCATACTATAAGGTTCTTGTGCTTGGCCATCCATTTTAATACCTTTTTCTACATCATACTTATGATGCACTGCCCATACAGGATAATAATTATCTCTACACATATCAAATAGTTCTGTTATATCTCCATAACAATACATATCACAATCCATATATAAAGATAAACCGGTATATAAACTTAAATGTGGCACAAGAAATCTAGTAAAACTAAAATCAGTAGAGAAAGGTCTGCCATCTATCTCATCATACTGTTGATTACCTATACTGTTTGACTTTCTTCTGAACATTCCATTTTTAATTAATGCATCTTTTTTTAGAGGCACAATTCTTACAGGATTCTTAGCTCTTATTTCTATAGAGAACTTTAAAACTTCATAAGCTGCATGTTCTCTAGGGTCATAGCCTATGTATACTGTATCCATATCATTTCTAATTTTTGTATTCATATTAAAACTTCCATTCGTAATCTATAAACCACGTGCCAGATTCATAACCTCTGCCACCTCTTCTTCTTTCATATGCTACTTTTAATCTATCGCTGTTAGATAATTTTTTTGTAGCATAACTTCTAAACTTAGAACCATATCGTTCATTATCCATATCATGATAATATCTGTACCCAACAGAATCAAACCATGCATCTGCTTTTATTTGAATAGTTAGTAAACTAACCAATAATATTAATAGTATTTTCATTTACCCTGTCCTCTATATTTTTTAAAATTTCTACGTTTATGTTTATTCTTTGGTCTACTTCTAATAGATTTACCTATAGAAGTTACCTTCTTAAAAAAGTTTTTTAGTTTCTTCCCTGCACCTATTGTTGCTCTTCTCATAAAAAAAATAGGCAGAGACTCTAATGAATCCCTGCCATGCTCCTTATTTTATTTCTATCTTTCTTGGTTTCTGTTCTTCAGGTATAATTTGTTTTAGTTTTATTTCTAAAATACCACGAAGAAAAGTACAACCTTCTACATGTAATGTATCAGCAAGAACAAATTGTCTTTCAAAAAATCTTTTACCAATACCTCTATGTAGATACTCTAGTTCATCTTCTTTATCAGAAGACTCTCCTTTGATTGTTAATTTATTTTCTTTTACTTGCACATCCAGTTCTCTATCCTTAAAACCGGCTAGTGCAAATTGTAAAAGATATGTGTCTTCTCCTTCTTTAATTAAGTTATATGGTGGATATCCAATATCACCCACGTTATCACTTAACATTGAATTAAACAAGTTATCAAAACCAATAGCTTGTCTAGTAATATTATCTAAATTAAATGTTACCATTTTATTCTCCTTAAATAAGCAAGTTAAAATTAAAGTCCATATTGGCACTTTATAATACTATTATACCATATTTTGTATAATAATGCAACAAAAAATTTAAATATCTACTAACTCACATGAGCCTGCAGTACATGCCAACTCTTGTGAACCTCTTGTGTTATCTTCTTTTTCAAAGTCCTGTAGTTTAGTCCAATCAATTTTTTCAGGCATCTTAGATTGTAAAGAAGTATACTGCTCTTTATCTATATCTTGATAAGGTGCTTGCTGATATGTATGGTCTGAAAAAGGTAAGAAAGATACACCAGAAAGATAATCAAAATTATCCCAACACCAATTACCTACATTCACCCACTCATTTTCTTTTACAGATATAGTTACAGATGGTTTATGTTCACACCAATGCTGTGCATAACACTTCCATATCTCTAACTGCTCGATTGCTGCCATATCATTTCTATACACAGCAGTATCAGAACAACTCATAGGAAAAGAAAACACTGTAGTATGGTCAGGCTTCATTACATCTGGTTCATTTGGTATACCTTGTTCTTTCATAAACTCTGTTAGTGGGTCTTTATTATCACCTCTAACTGTACGAATATAATAAGGATTATGTCTAGCATGAATACCACTAGCAGAGTCAACTAATTGACTAACTGTACCAGAAGGTTTGACACATGTAATAGCTGTTGATTGTGGTATACCTAATTTATCTGCCCACTCTTTATTTGTTACAACAGCTTTGTTTCTCATACTTTGTAATATCTCTGGTAGTTTTGCTCTTTGTCTATTGATAATAGAATTATCCATAATACCTGTAAGAGATACACCTAATAATCTTTCCTCTTCTGTGTTCTGTTGCCATCTCTTTCTTAGATATCCAAAGTCTGTAAGTGTAGCTTGTATTGTACCTAGTATTGTAGCCACTTCTATTTTATCATGTAGTGTAGCTTCAGTATCCATAGGTCTTACAACTACCTCTGTAAGATTACAAAACTGATTAGGTCTTAGTATTATTTCACTACAAGGATTAGTACCAAAAGGATGGTCACCATTACGTCTACCATTCTCTCTAGCTTTTTCTTGTGCTGATACTCTGTTGAATATACCTCTTTCGCCAGACTTACTTTCATATAAGGCCAACCACTCCTTCATAAAAATACCTGCATCAGGCTTTTCAGTATATACAACAGAGTTATTTGCTAATGCTCTTTCAGGATTTGTATCCCACCAGGCACCAGACTTTGCAACTCTTAATCTTTGGTCTGATAAATTACTCAAAGATATAAGAGCAGACCTACGCACACCACCTACAACAACAACTTCACCAGTCTTACACGCAATATCGTGACACTCCATAGTGTTTAATTTTCTACCTCTAGCACCTTTAAACTTTTCAATAACAAAATCAAATAAATTAATTAAAGGTTGAGGCCCACTAGCTCTACCACCAAATGTTTTTAATCTTTGTCCAGCAGGTCTTATTTTATTCACATCTATTTTTGGTATTCTATTTGTATACAGATAAGATATTAAATCTTTAAATCCTCTTGCCCATCCTTCTTTAGAATCAGCAACAGCTACAACATCATCTGTCTTTTCAAATTCTCTGTCTGGTATAGTAGGAAGTTTGTTTACATTTTCTCTCTCAACAGAAAAACCTACACCTGTACCATTCATTAAGATATAAAGTATTTCATCAAATGCTTTTGGATTATCAATAGGAATATAAGAACAATTATATCCAGCAATGTTTTCTCTTTCTAATGCTGTGCCTGCAGTCATTAATGCTCTCATAGAAGGCATCACAGAAAGGCCAGTAATATAATCTTCTATCTTTCTCCATGTCTCACTTTCTATTTCTACATTTAAATTTTTCTTTAAATGATACTGCATAAAGTTTGTTAATCTTGTTACTGTTTCTATCCATGTCTCTCTTCTACCTTCATCAGGCAACCATCTAGAATATCTAGATAGGTGTATAAAACTTTGGTATTCGGTTGGTAAATAGTTATTCATCCTTGTACTCCATTTCTAAAATCATTTCTGCGTAGTGTATTACTTTCTCAATATCTTTTTTGCCTTCACCTTTTCTTCTATGTCTTGTAACATATTTAATTATATTACCTTCAAGAAAAGTTAAGTCATTACCTACAATATATTCCACAGGTTGTATCTTACAATCTTTGTAATGACTACCACCTACTTGTTTTAATGTAGCTTGTATTGCTTTCTTTTTTATGTCTGTCTTTTTAAAACCTGTATCTTTAACAGTTTCTTTTATTGCTTCATCCATCATTCCCATTTTTGCTTGCTCCTCATAATATATCATATCAGCATATAGTTTATCAAAGTTCTGTTCATATGTCAAGTCTTTTTTATCCTTACTCATCTTCGCCTCTTAACACACTCCTAATTCTATTTCTTAAATACTTGTTGTTTTTTGTATTAATAACTTTGTATGCAAATGACCTGGTTTTATTTGAATCTACTCCGGCCATATCGCATACTGTCTCAAAATTTTCACATGTTACTCCTACATCTGCAAAGAACCATGCCTCTGCTTTTTGTCTATTTACTTTATCATATGTTGTGATAGGTTTTTTAGATACGTCTAACAATGCTTGTAATATCACAGCAATAAATAATCTCTTCTCTGAATTGTAAGGTTCAGAATAAAAAGCATTTTCAATTTGTATTATGTCATGTTCTTTTTTCATGTACTTCGTCTACGTTTGGTTCTTTCTCAACTTTAGTAAGATATCTCTTACCGGTTGAATACTGAAAAGCACGAAGTCCTTTACCATCATTAGCATCACTCCAACAATCATGCTTATAATGACAGTAGA